>Ga0302321_100006197_pt1 | contig 10511 bp, 9 predicted proteins | sample Fen_T0_1_FD_202505 | JGI IMG/M metagenome (GOLD analysis project Ga0302321, IMG submission 202505) | Peat permafrost microbial communities from Stordalen Mire near Abisko, Sweden - Fen_T0_1 | ecosystem: Environmental > Terrestrial > Soil > Wetlands > Permafrost | place: Sweden: Abisko... | reverse complement strand
ACACTCGCGATCGTGATGTGCGTGAGGATCAGCGCAGCGCCGACGTACCCCCAAAACGAGAGGTCCAACACCCCGTACAACGGCATAATTTGCGCTTCCTCCCGTTAGGACAGTCGTTCCCTGAGAACTCGGCGCGACTGACGGTCAATAGCCACCCGCCAAGGGCAGCGTAACCGTGTCCGCACTATGGTAGTGGATAGGTGATTTTGCAACTGTGCGAGTGGTCTCGGCCCGGCCGTTAGCGGGCCGCCGTGGCCCCAGAGGGCGCGCCACCACTCAGTTTGCGGATCAACGCGGCCGTCTCTTCCCGGTGCACGCCTTCCACGCCCGCGAACCCAAACCCGCCGGCTTTGCCGAGCGCCACGTCGAGCGGTGTGAAGCCCTTGTTGTCCTTGGCGTTGAACGCGGCGCCCTTGGAGGCCAAGAACTTGATCACGTCGTTGTACCCCTGCAAGGCGGCGCCATGCAGCGCGGTGCGTCCGTTGTTGTCCGGGGCGTTGAGGTCGAGACCGCGGTCTAGCAACAGCTGGAGCGCTGCGATGGCGTCCTGTTGCGTTTTCTGACGACCCGTCGAGTCCGATTCGTTCGTCCCGACGCCGGCTGCCGCCAGCAGGGGCGTGATGCCAGTGCGGTTCGTGCCGAGCCTGGCATCCGCGCCTCGCTCGAGGAGCAGCTTGATGGCCGGTAGGTCCGCTGTCTTGGACGCCCGCAACAGCGGTGTTGCGCCGGCCTGGAACATAAGGTCGTTACCGCGGTCGAGCTTGGCCCGATAGGGCGGCAAGGCGGTGAGCTGTGCGTTCACATTCGCGCCATGGTCGAGCAGTAGGCGGGCGACGTCGAGGGCGCTCAAATGATTCTCGAGCACTTGAGGCGCAGGCCGGTTCGAGTTCGGCATCGTGCTGAAGTCGATGGCGGCGTATAGCCCGGTACGGCCTGTGTAGTCCGCCAGGTTCGGATTCGTGCCGGCTTCAATCAGCGCGCCGGCCGTGTCGTAGTGACCGTTGATTAACGCCAGCACGATGCCGCTGATACCGTTCGGAGTGGTGGCGTTCACGTCGGCGCCGGCTTTGACCAGCACTGGGATGCAATCGGCGCGGCCTTCGCGAGCGGCGAACAACAGCGCCGAGAGCCCACCGGGCGGCAGCCATTTGTCGCGCGGCTCGGCGGTGACCTGGCGCTCCCAATGTTCGGTGGTCGAGCGTTCGTTGACGTTGGCTCCATGCGCGAGCAGTTCCGTCAGCATGGCCGCGTGCCCTTGTGCCGCCGCCCACATCAGTGCGGTCTGGCCGTGCCACGCTTCGCGTGCCTCGAGATTCGCGCCGCGCTCGATCAGCAAGCGGGCCGCTTCCACGTGGCCGCCACGGGCCACGGTCATGAGTGGCGTCTCGCCATCGGCGCCCAATGAGTTAACGTTCGCGCCCGCGTCGAGCAAGCGTTTGATCGTGGCGGCATCACCGTTCACGGCCGCGAGATGCAGCGGGGTGACGCTGTAGCGATTCGCAGCGGCTACGTCTGCGCCAGCGTGCAGCAACCGGTCGACGATTTCGCCGTCGCCCTGACGAACGGCCCAATGGAGCGCGGTAGTGCCATCCGCCTCCGCAGCCACCGCTTCGTCATGCTGGGTTGCAAGAGCAAGTGCCGTGGTGCGATCGCCGTTCTTCAACGCTTGCACGAGGCGTGGTGCAGCCGCGCCGGCGGGTAGGGTGACGGCGATCAGCGCAGCGAGCGTTGTCGCGCGGAGCCACTGGGTCTGCATTGCGAGCGCGCTCCTCGGCTCTTAGAGCTCGTGGATTCTGCCAGTGCTGTCGCCGAGCGTATCGACCTTGGCGTCGACCTTGTCGAGCAACGTCACGAGTAAGTTCGTCTGCGGCGTGTGCTCGGCGCACATGATGTGCTGGCCGCCCTTCAATTTGCCGCGACCGCCGCCGACCACCACGTTCGGCAACGGATAGTGATCGTGCAGATTGCTGTTGCTCATGTTGCTGCCGTATAGCAGCACGGAGTGATCGAGCAGCGAGCCGTCACCGTCCTTCGTCTTGTCTAGCTTCGCCAGGAATTCGCTGAACAGACCGATGTGGAACGACTGGATACGCGCCAGCATCTCGAGCTTCTCTGGCTTGTTCTGGTGGTGCGACGTCGCATGGTGGCCCTCGTTGACGCCCACCTGCGTGTAGGTGCGGTTGCTGACTTCACGCGCCATCATGAACGTGAACACGCGCGTAATGTCGGCGCGGTACGCGAGCGCGAGCAAGTCGTACATGAGCCGCACGTGCTCCGTGTACTCGAAAGGAATACCACCGGGCGCTTGTGGGATCTCGATGTCGGGATTAGACGCGACCTGCGACTCCGCGTGCTGCAGTCGACGCTCGATTTCGCGCACGCCTTCGAGGTAATCGTCGAGCATCTCTCGATCGTGTTGACCCAGGTTGCGCTGCAGGCCCCCGGCTTGCGCCGTCACGGCGTCGAGGATGCTCTGATCCTCACGCCGGCGAATCAGCCGCTGCGCGGCGTTGTCGCCCTGGCCAAACATCCGCTCGAATACCTTGCGCGGGTTGATCTCCATCGGCATCGGCGTCGTCGGGGTGCGCCACGACAGCGTATTCATATATATACAGCCGTAATCGCGATCGCACGCGCCAATCAGGCCGGAGTGATCCTCGGTCGCGAGCTCGATCGACGGCAGTAGTGTGTCCTGACCGATCGCAGCGGCGGCAACCTGATCGGCCGTCACTCCCGCGTAAGCGTCGACGCCTTGCGTCGGTTTCGGCCGCACGCCGGAGAGCCACGTCGTGGGGCTCAGCGAATGCACCGCGCTTGTATCGGCCGCGCGATGATGCAGCTGGCTCACGAAGTTCAGGCGGTTGCGGTAGGGCTCGAGCGACTTCCCGATATCGTTGAACGCGAACCCTTTGCCCGTGGTTTTCGGGGTGAACCGGCTCATGACCATGCCGTGCGGCACGTACACGAAGCCAATGCGCGGCGCCTGCGTCACGTTGCTTGCGAACGCCGGCACCATGGCGTCGAGCAGGGGGAGCGCCACGGTGGCGCCGAGCCCCTTTAAGAACGTGCGTCGAGCGAGGTGCTTCTTAGTGATGAACATCGCGTCTCCGCCAAGCGTCGGCGATCAACCTGTCGAACAATTAGCAATTATCTTACAGAACCGATTCACGGCAACCACGCCGTACGGCACACATCCGCGCGTATTTGCCCGGAAGGCGGCCGCAATCTTAACGTAAGCGGGGCGCCGTGCCGCTCTCGGTTTCCCGCAGTGCCGCCGCGGTTGTCCTGTCACTTGGAAACTCGATTTTTCTCTAGTTCCTTCAGCCAGAGCTCGGTAGCACACGCGTATTCGAGGGTGGCCGTGTCCGCCATGCGCTGGTAGTAAGCCGTGCGTTTCTGCGGGCCGTCGTAAAGGCTTGGGTCAGTGATGGTGAGCTCGATCACCAGCACGTCATCGTTGATGGGCTTTTCGACCGACGCGACGAACGCGTTGCTGGGTGCGGAAACGGCTGCCCGCTTCGTCAAGGAAAGCCGCTCGACGATGTGCGTCTGCTCAGTTCGCGGCCACGGTGGGAGCTGCCAGTCCTCGAGCAACGTCGTATCGATGAGGAGTTCGGTGCCCTCCCAGTGACCGACCGAATGGCCAACGCCGGTCGGGAGGTAGTCCGTGGGGTGCTCGCGGCCGTCCAAGAACACGCGGCGGACCTGCATCTCGAGCTCTGCCAGCATCACGAGCCGGCTCTGCGTTTGCACGATCTCGATCGGGTACGACACGGTCGTGAGCATGACGCTCGGCATTCCGCCGGGGACGCAAAACGCACCGGTTTCGGGAATCTGCGTGAACTGGGACGAGAACGCGTCGAGCGTGGCCTTACCAGCCGTCGAGTATTTCGGTGCGAACCCGCCGTCCGGTGAGACCGCTGCGAAGGCCATCCAAACCCCCGACAGGTCCGGGTGCGCGGTTGCGGCGGCAGGAGAAGCAGGAGGCGGGGAAGGGGGCGTACAGGCGCCGAGCAGGCCGAGTATTCCCAGCAGCAGAAACCGAGGCGCGGTCTGGCCGCTAGCAAAGTGGACGGGTCGCATCGTTCCTCCCCGAAACGCAGGCGCCGCGAAATCGCCGGTCAGTGTACCGGCGCTGCGGCGTCATTGCATGGTTCGCATGCTCGCAGCAGCGCGCCGGCGAGCGCGACCGCCGTCAGTGCTGCATGCCCCAGCGGCGGACCGTGCGCTGCTCGATCGTCCGGAAGATCACGTTCTCGACGAACAACCCGAATAGGATCACGGTCAGGAGCCCGGCGAAGACTTCTGGAATTCTGAGCTGGTTCTTGTTCTCGAAGATGTACCAGCCGAGCCCGCCCGACCCCGAGCTCACGCCGAAAACGAGTTCGGCCGCGATCAACGTGCGCCATGCGAACGCCCAGCCCACCTTGAGGCCGGTCAGGATGCTCGGAAACGCGCCGGGGATCAGGATGCGCACGATATAGCCGAAGCTCGTGAGGCCGTAATTCTGACCCACCATGCGCAACGTCGGAGACAGCGTGCGAAAGCCCGCGAAGGTATTCAGCGCTACGGCCCACAACACAGCGTGCACGAGCACGAAGATGACGCTGCCGTCGCCGAGGCCGAACCAGATCAGTGCGAGCGGGAGCAGTGCGATCGAAGGTAGCGGGTTGAACATGGCGGTCAGCGTCTCGAGGAGGTCAGCGCCGATGCGCGACACGCTTGCGAACGCGGTGAGCAACGCTGCGAACACGAGGCCCGTGACGTAGCCCTTCAGCAGCAGAGACAGCGTGTACGCGCCGGCACGCGGAATCGCGCCCGTGCCTATTCCTTCGAATAGGGCGCCGACCGTGGAGCTGAACGTGGGGAACACCAGGGAGTTGTTCAATACGCGTGCGTAGATCTCCCACGCGGCTGCGAGCAATACGAGCAGCACTGATTTACGCACCGTGCCGTTCGCGTACACTTTTGCCCAGAACCCGAGCGGTGCCGCGGTGACGGCGAAACCCGCAGCATCGTTGCTCGGCGCATGCAGGATTTCCGGTCGCGTGACGTGCGCGGCATGGTTCTCAGACATCGGCAATGCTCCCCGTGCGTTCGAACAACAAACGCTGAATGCGCGCCGACGTAAGTTCGCCGTCGGCCCCCAAGGTGTCGGTGCCCGCGCTGTTGATCTCGGCCTTAGTGCGGCCCGGGTGCGGAGTCAGCAGCAGAATCCGGTTGCCGATTCGAATGGCTTCCGGGATCGAGTGCGTGACGAACAGCACCGTGAACTTAGTATCTTCCCAAAGTTGCAGCAGATCGTCCTGCATCTTGCCGCGCGTCAGAGCGTCGAGCGCTGCGAACGGTTCGTCCATCAGCAGGATCTGCGGCTCCATGGCCATCGCGCGCGCGATGGCAACGCGCTGCTTCATGCCGCCCGACAACGTGTGCGGAAAACTCCCGGCGAATTTCGCGAGCCCGACTTTGTCGATGAAGTGCAGCGAACGTTCGATTGCGTTGCGTTTGTCGAGCTTCCCGCTGGCCGTCAGCGCGAACACGATGTTGTCGCGCACCGTTTTCCACGGCAGCAGCTGATCGAACTCCTGGAACACGAACGCGCGATCCGGCCCCGGTTTGCCGATCTTGGCGCCAGCGAGCAGCATCTCGCCCTCGACGGGCTGCAGGTAGCCGCCGATTGCCTTCAGCAGCGTCGACTTACCGCAGCCCGACGGCCCGAGCAGCACGAACCGGTCCGACTTCAGCACGTCGAAACTCACGCGGTACGTTGCCGTCACCATCTGCTCGCCCGTGCGGTACTGCAGCGTCACCCCCTTTACAGACAGCAGCGGCGCAATCGCGTGCGAGGTGCCTGACGATGGCGCGGATGGGCTAACCACGGACTGCCACTCGCGGCGTGATGACCCCGCTACTACGACCCGGGGGCGCCATGAATCTCAGAGAAAAAGAGATCGCGCCACGACTCGGGTTTATGAGTGATGGAGCCGATCGTCTGCATGAACGCAGCATACTTCTCAGTGTTCTCCGGCGTAGTCGTGAATTTGATATCGGCTGAGCCGAGAACTTCGACCAGCTCCTCGACCGAAAACCCCGCGGTCGCCTCGGCCTTGAAAAGAATCTCCGCAGCCGCGCGCGGATCGCTGCGAATCAACTCGTTCGCTTCCTCGAGCGCACCGAGAACCGCCGCGTACGCCTGCGGATTGGCTTCGCGAAACTTCGCCGTCGTCGACAGCATTGTGAATGTCGTCGAGCCGCCCATGATGTCGTCGCTGTTGAGCACCGTGTGGACCTTCGCGTCCTTGATCTCGCGTTGGTGAAACGGCGGCGACGTGAAGTGCGCGTCGATCTGCCCGGAGCCGGCCATCATCGCGATTAGAGCGTCAGCGTGCGTCATCGTCACCGTATAGCGATCGAACCGAAACGCCTCGGCCACTCCGAACTTCTCGGCGGCGTGCATCTGCATCACGATGGACGGGATCGACACCTTGACGGAAGTAACGGCGATCTTGTCCTGTGCGTTCAAGTCGTCGATCGACTTCAGCGCCGGGTTCGTGGTGTTCAAATACATCGGCAGCGAAGACATCGCTGCTACACCCCGCACGTCGGCGGAGCCGCGCGTGCGATCCCAGAGTGTGATGAACGCCGGTGGCCCGGCGGCGATGAAATCCACGGAGCCCGAGAGTAGCGCGTCGTTCATGACCGCCGGGCCGCCAAGCTCGATCCAACGCACCTTCAACTCGGAGAGGCCCGCGGCCTGCGCGTGCTTCTCGATCAGACTGCGGTCGCGCATCACGAGCAACGGCAGAAATCCGACGCCGCCGGCGCCGAGAGGAATTCGAATCTCTTTGGCCGGTCCGGCGGATTGTTGACCGCCGCAGCCCGTCACGAGCAGCGCGGCGAGCGCGAGGCTCGCAACCCGCATAAAGGCGCTTCGTGCGCGCATCACGTCAGTGCGTGACGCGGCCGACGCGCGCCGTCGCCGTGCGCGGTACCGTGGCGCGCGCGAGATCGCCGGCGTCCTTCAACGCATCGATGCGCCAACACTGGTCGACGACGGCATCGACCTGTGCTCGCGGCAGCGCGAGCACGGCCTGGTCGACGAATTTCTCGGTCAACTGCTCGTTGGTGAGTGGCCGATGCAGGTTGCCGAGCGACTGCTCGACGAACTTGGTCAGCGTTCGCCCGTCGCGCAGCACGACTTCGATGTGCACCTGATCCTCGGTGATCGCGGTGTCGCCTACGGCGGTCGTCACGGCACGCACACGTTCGAGGTCGGGATCGCGGAGGGCGTCTTCGTTGAACTCCTGCAGCCCACCTTTGCCGCGTACTAGGCCGATCGCTGCGGCGTGATAGATCGAGTACTTGCTCTCGAGTGCACGCTTCAAGTTGCTCTTGTTGCATAGATCGAGCACGAGCGGCGCAACGCGCAGGCGCACGCCAGCGATCGAGTCCGGCGCCGGATGAAATTCGCGATGCAGCTGACTACAACCGTCGATGGTGGGATGCACGACCAGACCGCAGGCGTAAGGCTTGTACGCGTTGTCACGCAGCTCGAAAGTCTTGCCGAGCCCGGAGGTGATTTTGTCGAGATCGTATTGCGCTGCTGTCACGGCAGCGAAGCCACGCGGGCCTTCGATCGAATGCTCGCCAGCAGTGAAGTCGGCGCGGCCAAGTAGCGCGGCGGTGTAGCCGTTCTGCGCGGCGCGGCCGGGTTGGAACGACTTCGCCATCGAGCCGAACATCTCGCGAAGACCGGCCGCTTGCGTGGCCGCCAGGCCGAACGCCCACACCATCTGTTTCGTAGAAAGGCCGAGCAGCTTGCCGATGGCGGCCGCGGCGCCGAACACGCCGGTGGTCGACGTGATGTGCCAGCCGGCCGCGTAGTGCGCTGGGTAGACGGCGTTGCCAATGCGCGACTCGACCTCGAAGCCCAGGATGAACGCGTGGACGAAGTCACGGCCGGACACAGGATTTGCGCTTGCGTGAGCGAACAGCGCGGACGCCACCGGCACACTCGGATGGATGATGTTCTTCGGCAGCGTGTCGTCGTACTCGTGCACGTGCGAGCCGATGCCGTTCATCAGCGTCGCGTGCAACGCGTCGAAGCGTTCGGCGCGGCCGAGCACGCACGCAGTCGCATTGCCGGAATAGGGCGCGAGCGTGCGGATCGCCACGTCGAGCGCTGGCTCGATGCTGCCGCCGAGCGCGCAGCCCAAATAATTGAAGATGGCGCGCTTGGCTTCGTCTTGCGTCTCGCGCGGGATCGCTTCGAGCCTGCTGTCGACTACATAGGTCGCCAGCGCTTCGGTCACGGACATCGCATTCCCCTGAATCGAACGTGGTGCCGGGCCTTGCAAAGTTGCGCAGAGTCCCCGGGCGTCGCGGCCCCACGCAATCAGCAGCGCAAGGCCTGGCACCGTCTTTTGCTAGTTCACGAATCTTAGGCAGTAGATCGGCGGCAGATAGTGGCTGACATTCTGCCAGCTATCACCCTGGTTTTCGCTGACGAACAAGTTGCCGGTGGTGCTGCCGAACGCGAGTGTAGCGCCATCGGCATCGATGTCGAGCCCATGGCGATACACGAGGTCATACGCATGTTGTTGCGGCAAGCCGTTGCGCAGGATCTCGAAGGTCTCGCCGCCATCCCGCGTGCGTGACACCACGAGCGCTCCATCCACGGGGTAGCGCCACTGATCTTTCTTGCCCGGCACAAACCATGCGGTCAGCGGGTCGCGGGGATGTGCCACCACTGGGAAGCCGAACACGGACGGCTGCGCGTTCGTGATCTCGGTGCACGTGAGGCCGCCGTCGGTACTCTTGAAGATACCGTTGTGATGCTGAATCCAAATGTGATCCGGCTGGGCGATGCACTGCGCGAGCCGATGCGCATCCTGTCCTCTGCGCTCGTACGCCTGATCGGGTGGGGCGTAGTCCGCGCGCAGACCCTGACCATAACAGTCCCACGACGCGCCGCCGTCACGGCTCATCCAGAGTCCACCGCACGAGACGCCGATGCGTACGATGTCGGGATCCCGCGGGTCGACGAGCACCGAGTGGATGCCGGGATAGTCTGCGCCGCCGCCCACCCAAAACTTTCGGTCGGGGTGCTTCCAGAGGCTCTCGACGAGTTGCCACCGGTCGCCGCCGTCGCGCGAGTGGAATAGCCCCCCAGGGATAGTGCCGCACCAGAGCTCGCCGTCGCGTGGCGACCCTTCGAGCGCCCACACGCGCTTCGTGTCCCACGGGATCGGCGTGCCGCGCATTGGATCGAGATCGACAACGTCGTCCGGCTTCGGTGGAAATGCCGGCACCGGCCGCTCTTCCCATGTGCTGCCGCCGTCGCGCGAGCGTTTGAGCTTCACGCCGAAGTGGCCCATGTCCTGCGCCGCGTGGAGAGTGCCGTCGCGCTCGGCGAGCACCATTGTGACGGGGTCGCCCAACAGTTCGGCGCGATCGATACGCCACTCGCCGCCGTGACGACCGACCATGAACACGCCCTTACGCGTGCCGACCAGTAGCTTGCTCGCCATTGTCATCCCCCAGAAAGTGACTGAAAAACATACACTTCGCTACTAGGTTGAAGGTCATCTGTAAGTTTTCGCCGGTCGCGCAGGTTGCGTCCGTCGATGAGCACCTTCACGTGATGGCGTACTTCGCCCTGGTTGTCGAGCACGTAGTCACGCACGCCAGGCCAGGTTGCGAAGTAGCGCTCGAGCAGTTCTGCCACGGTGCTCGCCGCTATTGCGGCCGTCGGGCACTCGGTATGGCGAGCCAGATTTTGGGTGAAGTGCAGGCTCGCCACGGCCGGGGCCTCAGGCCGCGGAGCGCGCGAGCACGTGGTACGGCGTCAGTGCCGGCGTGCGGCAGTTAGCCAGCGGCACGAGGACGGTCGTCACGAGCGCGTACTGGCCCGTCAGCACCGAGTGGCTGATGCCGTCGGTGAATACCATCCAGGCCGATAACGGCGGAAAGTGGATTTCCTGATAGTTCTCACGACTATCACGGAACTCCGGGTTTTCTTTCATGAAATTGTGGATGCGCCGCATTGAGCGATCGTACGGGCTCGAGTCGAGCACTCGCGCGAGCGGGTACAGCTTCCCGACGGCGCTGACGAGACCGCTGTACAGCGCGTCGACCGGGCTCTTGTCGATGGTCACTCGCGGCTTGCCCCCGCGCGCCGCCGTCCAGATCTCGGGGTGGCGGCCCATGATTGCGTTGAAGCTGCCCTTCGTGCCCCAGACGCGATTGCGGTCGGGGTGGATGTTGACGAAAAAACGCAGGATGCGTGCGCCATTCGTGGCGCCGTAAGCGCCCGCATCGATGTGCACGAGCTCGTTGCTCGAGCGTGGCTTGAGCTTGCGGCCGTGCTCTTCGATCGAGCGGAAGCTGGTGGTGCCGAGCGTCCAGTTCGGTACAAAGTCGGGGCAGCTCGCGCGTAGAAACGCCTCGACGCGTTGGCCGTGTGCTCGCAGGATTCGCTCGATGCGCTGTGCGACTTCGGGTGCCGCTTC
>Ga0302321_100006195_pt1 | contig 10512 bp, 10 predicted proteins | sample Fen_T0_1_FD_202505 | JGI IMG/M metagenome (GOLD analysis project Ga0302321, IMG submission 202505) | Peat permafrost microbial communities from Stordalen Mire near Abisko, Sweden - Fen_T0_1 | ecosystem: Environmental > Terrestrial > Soil > Wetlands > Permafrost | place: Sweden: Abisko... | reverse complement strand
CGACCAACGGCGAGACAGTCGAGATTGAGGTGCGCTGCTCCCCTGGCACCTACGTCCGCGCCCTGGGACGAGACCTCGGCGCTGCTCTGGGCGTGGGCGGTCATCTCGTCGCGCTCCGGCGGCTGGCCTCAGGCCCTTTCGCCATCGCCGATGCCGTCCCGTGGCAAGACCTGGCGAGCACTGCGCGGCGGCGGCTCATTCCTCTCGCCCGTCTGCTCACCGACTGGCCAGCCGCGCGAGTGGGGCCAGAGGGCGTCGCGGCTCTGCGTCACGGCCGCGACCTGACGCGCCGCCTCGTTCTGGAAGGATTCCCTGACGCGCCCGCCGGGCCAATGCGCGTCATCGACGAGAGCGGCGACCTGCTGGCTCTGGCAAGCGCGCGCGGTTTTCTCCTCGACGGCCCGCATCCGCCGATCGAGCCGACGCTGCATCCGGACACGGTTCTCCTCGACACGCCAAACGATCAGACGTGACGAGCGTGCCGTGATTGGGCTCAGACGACGCGAGCGAGTAGATCGTAGTCCAAGGCGCCTGTCACCTCACAGGTGACGAAATCGCCGGGTCGCGCGCTGCCTTCCGTGATCAGCACGCCGCCATCGATCTCAGGCGCCTGGGTGGCGCTGCGGCCGCGCAGGCGCACATCGCCTTCCCGCACCACTGCCTCGACCAGCGTCTCTAGCCGCGTCCCGACGCGCGCCTGGCTGAGGCCCAAGGAGACGCTCCGTTGAAGCTCCATCACGCGCCGCAGGCGGGACTGTGCGGTGCTCGGTGGCACCCTGCCGGCCAGCTCGAAGGCTGGCGTGCCCTCCTCGCGCGAGTAGGCAAAAGCTCCCAGATGATCGAAGCGCGCCTCACGCACAAAGGCGAGCAGCTCCTCGAACTCGGCGGCCGTCTCACCGGGAAACCCCACGATCACCGTTGTGCGCAGCGCCACGCCCGGCACGCGCCGCCGCACGCGCTCCACCAGCCCAGCGACATGGCGGCGGGCGCTGGGCCGTTTCATGCGGCGCAGGACCGCCGATCTGCCGTGCTGCAGCGGCACGTCCACGTATTTGACGACCTTCGACTCATCGGCGATAGCGTCGAGAACCGCGTCGCTCAGCGTCGTCGGGTGGGCGTACATCACTCGGATCCAGTGCAGGCCATCGACGCGCCCCAGCCTCCTGAGCAGGCGCGCCAGCTCGTCCTCTACGCCGCGATCCCGGCCGTAGCGGCTCGTGTCCTGCGCAATCAGGATCAGCTCCTTCACCCCGCGCTCGGCGAGCAAGCGCGCCTCGGCCACCACGTCGTCGGTCGTGCGGCTGCGGTATCGACCGCGCAGGGCCGGGATCGCGCAGAAGGAGCAGGCGTAGTCGCAGCCCTCGGCGATTTTGGCGTAGGCCATGTAGGGTGGCGTCGCCAGCACGCGCGGAGAACGATGGTCGTAGATCCAGATCGGCAGCGGCGCCGCCCGAAGCGGGGCCTGCCTGCCTCGCACAGCGTCGACGATCCGCGGCACTTCGTCGGGTCCGGCGAGTGCGTCGATCTCCGGGATCTCTCGCTGCAGCTCTTCCCTGTAGCGCTGCACCATGCACCCGGTCACCACCAGCCTCTGTGCGCGGCCCTGTCGCTTCTGCCGCGCCATTTCCAGGATCGTCTCGATGGACTCGCGCTTGGCATCGCCTATGAACGCACACGTGTTCACCAAGAGAACGTCCGCTCGCGAGGCGTCGGCCACGATCTCGCACCCGTCACGCCGCAGATGCCCGAGCATGACCTCGCTGTCCACCAGGTTCTTCGGACAGCCGAGGCTCACCAGCCCGACCCGCAGCCGGCGTCCGGCCTTCCCTTTCCCGGGGGTCTGACGGCGGCTCATACCGGTAGCGCCCTCAGGTTAGTGCGCTTTCTCGGGGGTGTCGATCTCGTTGCCCCATTCGCGCAGCTTGTCGCGGTCGCTGGCCGAGTGTAGCTCATCGGCTACGTCCGCCACCTGCTCGCTGACGCCGCCGGCGATCTCGTGCTCCTCACCCTGTTGAGCGATCAGATAAAGATGGTGCGCGATGGCGTCCAGCTTTGGAACCGTCTTGTCGATGGCCATGAGCAGCCCTTCCACCAGCTCTACCAGGGCCCCTCGACTCAGGCCGTCATGCCACGTCGGTTCCATAACCACTCACTCCAGTGCGCCGCGTCCATCCGCCAGCGCAGCTACATCTTACTCTGACGACGCGCCGCAACGCCGGTCCGCTCGCTCCGCGCGCAGCGCCTCGATGCATCGAGGCGCTTGACCGGGCGCTCGGGTCCTCGTACGATCGACTCTGGCGCTAACAAAGTGGAGGGAACGTGGGCAAAGGAGCGAAGATCGCGATCGGCTGCGGAATCGCAGCAGTGTTGGCCGTCGTCCTGCTCATCGGCGGCGTGGTCGGGTTGGGCTACTGGGGCAAGCGAAAGCTCCAGAACGCGGGGTTCGACACACAGTCGTTTGCCAAAATGGCCGAGCTGCAGAAGAAGGCTCAAGCCCTACCCTTTACAGCGCCATCGGACGGTGTGATCGCGGAAGACCGCTTCCTGCGATTCATCGAGGTCCGCAAGGCCATCTTCCCGATCTTCGAGAAGCACCGCGCCGTGATCGAGCAGCAGCGCGAGAAGAGGCAGAAACCCAACGTCAGCGACGTCCTGCAGCTCACGGGTATCGTCTCGGAGGTCCAGAAGGCGCGACTTGAGGCGATGCTCGAACAGGGCATGGGCTCGGCCGAGTACCAGTGGCTGGCCCAGTCCATCTACCAGGCGCAGATTGGCGCGCGCGTTTCACGGATGGCTCCGTCGCAGGCACCTCCTGGCGAAATCCCGGCTGCCAATCTGGCCCTCTTCCAGAAGTACCAAGCTGACATCGACCGCTACGCCATGCCCGAGTTGGCGCTGATCGGGATGTAGTCGATTCCAGCCATCGTGAGCAGCCGCCTGGCCACGGCCGAGGCGCCGTCCAGGCGCGGCGCCTCGGGCCACGGCTTGTCCATGACCGAGCTGAGCGCGTCCCCCAAACGGCCGGCCAGCAAGTCCTCGTTGGACACGTGGACGCAGGGAAGGTACTCGGCCATCTCGCGCACGAGGATCGGGTACTCCGGAAAATCACCTCGCTCTGTGTAGACCACGCGCGTGTGCGCCCCGAGCGCGTCACTCACAATGCCATAGCCTGGCTTCGTGACCACGACCTCGGCAGCTGCCACGAGATCGACATAGCTGAGCTCGAGACGATTGAGCTGATCGTCGCTGAGCAGAGTCACGTTCGCCGGCAGGTGGCCCGCAGCGTCCGTGACCACGAAACGGAAGCGATCGAGATCCGCGAGCGCCCTGAGATCAAAGGCCGTCGATGCGTGGCCTCCGAACGACAAGAGCACCACCTGCTCGCCTGCAAAACCGAGTCGCCGGCGCAGCTCGTCCGGTGCCGCCGTTGGGCGACGCGCCACGAGCGGCACGTCCTCGATCCGTGGAAAGACACTGAGATCGCCGCTGAACGGCAAGCGCAAGAGTAGCCCCGCCTTGCGGTAGGCCGACGCCGCCCACTCCGCGGCCTCGAGCATGCCGCTGTCGCGCCGCGCCAGATGGCGGTAGATCCAGTCCCACGAGAAGTTCGCCAGCGCGATGCTCTGCACACCGGCCCGTGCAGCTGCTTCGAACGCCAGCGGCGGCACGTCGCCCAGCACCACGTCCACGCCCGTGTCGAGCAGCCACTGCCGCTCGTGCTCCACCTGCTGCGCCCAGTCGCGCACGAACTCCCGCCAGCGCGCCACACTCGCAGGCTCGTCGATCTGAAGCGGCCCACGCTGGACAAGTCCAACGTCGCACTCGAGACCGCGCACCTCTAGCGGGCCACTGATCCTGTCCGTGAAGAGGCGCGCCGGGGCCGATCCCACGACGCTGATGGGCAGCGTGGGTTCCAACTTGCGCACGACGCGCAGCACCTCTGCCGTGCGTGTCGCATGGCCAAAGCCGTGGCCGCTGACGTAGGCAGCGATCCTCGCCATGGCAGCTGTCAGCCCCGAACGCGGTGAAGTGCGTGCGGCACGCCCGTCACAATCTCCACTCCTGGAGGTGTCGGGCCAGCACAGCCGCTGCTCCCGCCAACGTCTCATGCCGTTCGAGGTTGCGCCGAACGTGTGCCAGCGTGCGCGGCACCGATTCAAGGTAGTCTGTCTTGCCCCGCACCGCGGCCTGGTATCCGAACGTGCCGAGCGCCTTGAGATTGCGCTGGATGCACGTCAGCTCGAAACGGCGCTCGAACGAGCGGGCGCTCTCCTCAGGGGCGACGGCCAGGCGAAGCTCGTCCAGCAACGTCGCCACCAGCGACTCGTCAAGATCGACGTACGAGTCGCGCAGAAGAGAGGCGACGTCGTAGGTCACCGGCCCCATGCGCGCATCCTGGAAGTCGATCCAGAACAGCTGGCCCGATCGCCACATGAGATTGCGGCTGTGGAAATCACGATGACACAGCACCCGGGGCCAGGCAGCCATCTCGCGGCACAGCCAGCCGAAGTCTCGAGATAGCGCCTCTCGATCGGCAGCGCTGAGACGGCAGCCGCGCCAGCCCTCCAAGAAATGCTTAAGGAAGAAGTCCAGCTCCCAGGTCAGCTTCTCCACGTCAAAAGCGAGCTCGAAGCACGCGCCGGACTGGGCTGATCGCGCTGCGGCCTGTTGCATGCGAGCGAGGTCCCGGATCGCCTGACGGTAGAGCACGTCGCGCTCAGTGCTTGTCACGGCTGCCAGGCGCTGCTGCAGTGTGCAATCCCCCAGATCCTCGATCAGCACGATCCCTCGTGTTCCATCGCAGTGCAGCACTGCCGGCACCGGCAAACCCCAACTAGCCAGCAGGCCTTGCACCGCAAGGTAAGAGGACCGCGACGGATCGAAGCCCTCTGGGTACAGCGCTGCCACCCAGGCCTCGCTCCCTCGGCTGATGCGATAGTACTCGCGCGTCGAAGCATCCCCGGCCAGGGCTGTCACCAGCGGCGGAGCGTCGTCGCTGCCAAAGCGTTCGCACAGATACGCGTCCAGGCGCTCGGCGCTGTTCGGCGCGGTTCCTGTCGACTCGCTCTGGCCGCTCGCGGCCGCACTCACTGCGGCGTTGCGGCAGCGGTCACCACACCCCCGCGCACCCTGTCTCCTGGCGGCACCTGCGCCCCCCACGCCAGGACGGCATTGCGCACGTGGGCGCCAGCGCCGACGTGCGCGCCCCCCAGGACCACGCTGCCCTGCACGTGCGCCCCGCGCTCAATGACTGCGTGCGCGCCAACCACCGACCGCGTCACGCGCGCCCCCTTGCTTACCTTGGCGCGTCTGTCGACCAGGGCCTTCTGCGGACCGACGCCAGCGAAACCGCGCGCCAACGCCGCGAGCTGACCGCAGCGGTACAGCTCCGGGGTTCCCATGTCCAGCCACGTGCCGCGCATCTCCAGCCCGAGGATCGCCTCGTCGGCGTCGACTAGCGGGGCGTACAGGTCTCGGATCGAATCACGCGGTCCTTCAGGCAGGCGTTCGAGCAGACGGGGTTCGACGACCTGAACACCAGCGAAGAGCCAGGCGCGGCCCGCGCGCCTGCGCCGGACCCCGGGCAGACACACGACCCGACCTTGCGCGTTGGTACGCACCGCTGCGTAGCGCCGCGGGTCAGGGTTCCGACGCAGCGCCAGCGTCGCCAGCGCACCGCGCGCGACGTGCCATTCGACAAGCCGTGAGAGATCCAGGTCGCAGAGCACGTCCCCGTTCACAAGCAGGAACGGATCCTGCCCCAACCAGCGCCGCACGTGACGCGGTCCCCCAGCGGTGCCAAGGATCTCGCGCTCGTGGGAGTAGCGAATCTTCAAGCCGAATGCCTTGCCGTTGCCGACAGCGCTCCGGATCGTCTGCGGAAGGTGGTGTAGGTTGACCATCACCTCATTGACGCCATGACGGGCCAACAGATCAAGCGTCCAATGGAGCAGTGGACGGTTCAGCACAGGCAGGACCGGCTTGGCCACTCGCTCGGTCAGAGGTCGCATGCGCGTACCAAGACCGGCTGCCAGGACCATCGCCTTCAAGCGAACACCATGTCCCCGCGCCCGCCCTCGGCGAAGAACAACGCGGCATAGCTCTCGACGACGTAGCTCTCCGCGCCGAACCCCAACGCCTCGGCCGTCTCATGAATATCGGCGACCGCGCCTTCGATCTCAATGAACACGCCGATGGGTGTGTCGTCGATGACGATCTCGACTTCCTCCCACTCGTAGACCTCGCGGTACTTCTGGTAGCGAAACGCCACCCGCAACCCCAGCTTCTCCAGGATCGCGCGTAGCGTTTCGGCGTCGTCCACGCGGCACTCGATCTCCTCGCGCCTTTTGACTCCCTCGATCATCGCGCGTGGCCCCTTGAACGTCACGGTGTTGCCTGTCGGAGTCGTGCGCAAGCGCAGGAGGCAGCTCCGCCCCGAGAGCCCCCCGCCTTCGTCGTCGAACACCAGGTTGTCTTCGAAGTGACGAGGCTGCGCTAGAAACGCGCCAAGGCCGCGAATCAACCGGCGCGCCGACTCTACGCTTTCGGCGCGCAGCTTGACTTCGGTCTCAGACCTCTCTGGTTCCGCCATGGCCGCCCTGCTGCCCCACGCTGCGCACGCCTATTCTGGGCACTCTACTCGACTCGCATCCGCCTTGCCAGTGGGCCGACGTCACGGTCCCGCAGGAGTGCCCGATGCCGGCGTCCCGGTTGACGCCAGCACCGTCGGGGCCAGCAAGGTCAAGTCCGGCAGCAGCGGCCGCGTGAGATCAGCGTGCCCTGCCAGGCTATCCACCGGACGATCGTCGATCAGGATTTGCACCCTTCGGACTGCCGGGAAGTTGACGGTCAGGGTGTCGACGACAGCATAGACGCTCATCAACTCGAGCTGAGAACCGCCCCCGCGAGGCCGCGCCGCCTCACGCGAAAGGTCCACATACGCGCAGCCGTCGCTCGAGACAAAGACCTCCAGCACGCGCGTCTCAGCATCGAGAGGCCCCGCGAGTCCGGTGTTCGAGCCACGCACCAGTTCGGCGAGCACCGTCTTGAGTTGACGCGAGAGGTCGGGATGGTACGCCACCGCGCGCTGCTCTGTCACCAAGCCGGCGCGGTCGGAGGCTGTGAAGAAGAGCTGGACGTTGATGCGCCGCTCCGCGTCTTCTGCGCTGCGGGACGCCGGCGTCGGCGTCGCCAGGCCCTCGTCTTCCCCTTCGCTCTCGGCCGCTGCTGGAAGGGGGCCGCCCAGGAGGCGCGCCCACTTCGGCGCCGAGAGGGACACCGCCGCCTGGAGGCCGATCAGTCCTATGACGATCAGCGCGTTCACGCGCCGGGGCGTCAACACCGGCCGCAGGTGTCCCAACCGGGTGCGTGACCAGGCGGCTAGCGGTGGGAAGTCCATATGGCGGACCTGGGATCCAGACGCTGCGCCCGCTCGCGCCCGTAGCGGGCCACTCCGTCGACGATCGCTGCGACCACTTTGCTTTGATAGAGGTCAGAGACCAGCAGCTTCTCCTCCTCCGGGTGGCTGATGAAGGCCACCTCAACCAGCACGGCCGCCATGGTCGCGCCTACCAGCACGCGGAATGGCGCCTGCTTCACTCCACGCCCTTCGCTGCCGGTCACCCCAGCCAGACCTTCCTGGAGGCGCGATGCCAGCGCGGATGACTCCTCGAGATGATCGGCCTGTGCCATGTCCCAAAGCACGAGCGTCAGATCAGAACCCGGCGCGGACGGATCGGAGCCGGTCGCCAAGCTGCCCTCCACCAACGCCACACGCCGGCTCTCCTCGTCTGTAGGGTGATAGGAGAGGAAGTAGACCTCGCTGCCGCGCGCCCCCTGGCTGCGACTGGCGTTGGCGTGAATCGACAGGAAGACATCGGCCTTGTAATTGTTGGCGATAGCCGCGCGCTCGTCGAGGGACAGCGCCTGGTCGCCCTCCCGCGTCAGGAACACTTGCACGCCCAGGCGACTGGCCAGCGCTCCGCGCAGCTTGCGGCTGATCGCGAGGGTCACGTCCTTCTCCAACGTGCCGGTCGGTCCCAGCGCCCCGACTTCGTCTCCCCCGTGACCCGGGTCGATCACGATCGTGCGGAGCGACCAGCGCGGCCGGATCTCGGTCCCGGCCTTGTCGGCTGGAGTCGGCGTTGCACTCGGCGCTGCCGCGACAGCCAGCGGCGTTGCCTCGATGTCGAGCACCATGCGCGGCGGCCCGTCGAGCTCCTGCGCGTGAACTCCACGAAAGCGTGGCCCCAGCAGAATGGCCACAGTGTTCGCCGGCCCACCGCGGAACTCGATCGCCTCTACAATGCCCCCGGTCAGACGTTCGTTCTGAAAGGCGACGTCGATGGCCTCGGCTGGCATGTCGACGACCACCAGCCCTTCACCCTGTTGGACCTGAAAGGGGATCTTCTCCGTTGACAGAAGAGTGATCCGCGCACGGTCAGCCCCGATCTCACTCGCGACCGTCACCCGCGGCAGGCGCACATTGCCGATCAGCAGGACTCGCTGGGCAGGCCGCCAGCTGACGGGCTGGTTGAGCAGCGGGCTCAGCAGCTTGGCCACCGAGTCGAGCGGCACATACCAACGCCCGGCATCGAGCAGCAGCGGACCCGACAACAGGCGCAGGTCTCCGCTGACCGAGATCAGGTTCTTCTTGTGGAAGAGCACGACTTCGCGGCCCTGACAAGCCAGTGTGGCCCGGCCTGCCACGGGATCGGTGGTGACAGTGACGCCCAGCCCCTGAACGAGGGCTGCGATGTCCACGGTCTCGATGTCCCCATGCAGCTCAGAGACGAGCTCCCGTCTGTGGCTGCCGTCGAGAACGGAGAGAGACTTGGCGTCGGCCTCGCCGCCGACCACCATGACGGCGAGCAGGCCCCAGGCCGATGCGTGCAGTAACTTGGTCGAGCTGCGGATGGTATCGCTCCCGTTTCCCTCCACCATCTTAGCCCCATTCAGGCTCCCGGGTCGCGCGATGCCCCCGGGTCGTGTATATTCACGGCCTCGACGGCGCGGCAGGAGCACGACCACGCACTCCAACGTGACGACACCGGATTGCAGAACTACGCGGGACGGCCAGGCGCTGGCCCCTGGCCCCTCGCCGCATTCTGCGCCGGTGCTTCGCCTGGCAGCGCGGCCGCTGGCAGCGGCCTGGCATGAAACCAGGGCCTCCCTGGCGCCTCTTGACTACGCGACGCTGGCGTACGCCCTTGTGGTCACCATTGCCCTGGCCCTGCACTGGCCAGTCCGTTCGCCAGCGACGGGCCTGCTGCCCGTTGCCCACGTCGCTCTTGTCGCGGTGGCCCTCTTGGCGCCTGCGGCCCGGCGCAGCGGCCGCGTCGGGCAGCTCGTCGGAGATCTGTATCCCCTGCCCCTCGTCTCCTTTCTGTACACCGAGGTGGGCATCCTCAACACGATCGCCGGCCGCATGCACGATCCTTCGATACAGGCGGTGGAGGAGGCCCTCTTCGGGGCCCAGCTGTCAGCCCAGTGGATCCGCCACTGGCCATGGCCATGGTTGAGCACGCTGCTGCACGCGGGGTATCTCTCCTTCTATCTAATCGTCGCCCTCCCGCCGATCGCCCTTTGGCTCACTCGCAGGCGAGGCGAGGCGGCGCGGGTCACCTTTCTCGTGGCCGCGACTTTCTACATCTGCTATGCGGTCTTCCTGATCTTGCCCGTTGCCGGCCCGCGCTATCTCTTTCCGCGCGCAGTGAACCCAGCCACGAGCGTGCCGCTCGCGCTCCTGACACAGGCCCTGCTCAACTCAGCCGCTGCCTGGGGCACTGCCTTCCCTTCTTCCCACGTCGCGGTCGCCCTTGTCGCCAGCGTCCGCGCTAGCTGGGCATCGCGCGCGCTGGGTTGGATCTTCGTACCGTTGGCCGTGCTCCTGACGTGCGGCACCGTCTACGGCCAGTTCCACTATGCCGTCGACGCGTTGTGCGGCGTGATCCTGGCGATCGTCGTGCTCGTCGCTGAGCGCTTGCGCATGCGTCGGCAAGCCGACCGCGATTCAGCGAGACACTGAGGCCCATGGACAGGATCCGTGTCGTAGGAGGCCGGCCCCTCGAAGGTACGGTGCGCATCTCGGGCGCCAAGAACGCCGCGCTGCCCGAGCTCTGTGCAGCGTTACTCACGGCCGAGCCCGTCGTCCTGCACAACGTCCCCGACGTGCGCGACATCGTCACCTTGGGCCGCGTGCTCGAGGCCCTGGGCGCAGACGTCGCCTGTCGCGTCGGCGGCACCATCGAGGTCAAGGCGGGAACGCTGCGCTCGATCGAAGCGCCGTACGACCTCGTCAAGACCATGCGCGCTTCCGTGCTCGTGCTCGGTCCTCTGGTGGCGCGCGAAGGCCGCGCGCGCGTCTCGCTGCCCGGCGGATGCGCGATCGGCGCTCGTCCCATCGACCTGCACCTCTTGGCCCTTGAGAAACTGGGGGTCGCGATCGAAGTGCGTCATGGCTATGTCGAGGCGCAGGCTTCACGCCTGCGCGGCGCCGAGATCGCGTTCGAT
>Ga0302321_100006194_pt1 | contig 10512 bp, 6 predicted proteins | sample Fen_T0_1_FD_202505 | JGI IMG/M metagenome (GOLD analysis project Ga0302321, IMG submission 202505) | Peat permafrost microbial communities from Stordalen Mire near Abisko, Sweden - Fen_T0_1 | ecosystem: Environmental > Terrestrial > Soil > Wetlands > Permafrost | place: Sweden: Abisko... | reverse complement strand
ATATAACACTTTGCGAAGATAGTATCAGATTCATCCTCTACGCTCATTTTCTTTGGGGACCACACTACTAATAATGAGCAGTAAGGTAAAATTCGAAAATGCTGTCTTTCTTTATTGGATATTAAGAGTTAGTGTGTATACTGGTGGAGCGCAAACATTATAATCTGAACAGGCAGGTTTAGGTACGATATTAAGTTGAACACTTCCTTTGCCAATAGCCTGATATACAACATAATACGAGTCAGAAGTAGCGTTATAATGGAATGATTCTAGTGGCTGTAACATATCTTTATCGCTTAGGGAAACTGAGTAGCTTTTGCTGTGATCTAACTGAATTTTAAGGCCAAGTCGGTCAGATATATGCAGGTTTTTTGTGGTCTGGTCGTCAATATTTTTAGCCAGAGAGCTTTGTGAAGTCGTGATTGTTGTTGTTCGGAGAGAAGAATTAAAATTTCCTAGAGCATATTCTTGAAGGATATATGCTGCGGGAAAGAGGTAATTTCCACGGTTTTTTACTATGGCCCACGCATCAGGATATTGATCGCGGCTATAGAAATCAAAAGCAACTGACCCCATTATCTGGCTACTATGCATTTCTTTCAAGGCCTGGTAAACGCCTTGATAAACATTTGCTTGTAATTGTGGGTTGCCAATTGTGTCCTGGTCACTTACTGCATCGCCATTTGCTTCCCCAAACTCCCCAATAAGTATTGGCTTTTTGGTCTTTAAGCCATTCTCGACTTGTGACAAAAATACTTTTGTTTTCAGATTAGGATTCAAGCCAGCCCCAAAATTATCAACATCGAGCCCATACATGTGGACAGAATAAAAGTCAACTATAGAGCCTATCTTTTGACCAGCAGAGAAATCTGACCAGTTGTAATTATTGGGGTTATAGGGATCTTTGGGTTGGTTCGCAGTTGCCCACCATCCTACCGTTTGCTTAAGATCAGGGTATTTTGCCTTGATCATCATATGGGCTTGCTGGAGCATGCTAATATTAGCGCTTGTTAAAAGTGGCTCATTCTTGATATCTACGGCGTAAATGTTTGGATTTGAGAAAACGCCGCTATTGATGTAACTTTTTACTAAATATAGATACGCTGGTCGTATATCGGGAGTATAAAAATCTGGATTATCGCTGTCAGTCTCTATCAGAATAAGTGCTTTTATGCCTTTTCTTTGCATCTTATTAAGTACCTGGTTCCACTGGTCTTTCGTATAAACAGAATCAGCGTTGTTATTGAAACTGCGCTTTGCATTTGTTATGCGAACAATGTTAATACCGAGATCAGCGGCGATATCAATAAGATCTTTGCCTTTACTATTGATCACATAGTGTTGTGATGAGGGCAAGATCTGGCTCATATCAATATTTTCACCATAGAATGTTGATGGATTATGAGCAGTAAAGGACTTGCTAATAGCAGAGGATAAGAGGGGAAAAGTATTCAAAATCAGATTGATATTAACATAGGGATAGAGAACATAAGCTATGAGAAATATCAATGTAAAGAAGCTGGTCATCCAGACGAGATACGTAGCTTTTTTCTTTTCCCTACTTAAATTTTTTAGCATGTGTTGTACCTTAAGCGATTTGTTCTATTATCGTCTAACTTATTCTATCATAGAAAATGTTACGTATGATAAAAAATACAGATATTAATCCTGCGATCGCTTGCCCAAGCATCCAACCCCATCCTATTCCTACTAATTTACCAGAAATGAACGTATAAGATAGAAAGAGCGTAAGAATAGCTGTGATCACATTAGAAACGATTAAATATTTTATCTGATGTTTTACATTCATGATGGCATTGGATAGTAAAAGAAGAGATGTAAATATGGTGGATGCACTATATAGTTGCAAAAATTCGAAAGCTTCACTTGCATAGGTTTTACCAAAAGCCTGCAATAATATATTGCCGCTAAAAACGATGATGGCTGTCGCTGGTGTAAGAATGAACAAGATCATTGCAATCGCTTTTTTTACATGCTTTTTTATTTCGGCTTCGTTATATGAGCCTTCTGTAAGCAATGCCTGTGCAGCAGCGGAAGGGATGATCAGTAGGATATTCTGAATCATAGAAGCAACATAATAATAAGCTGCATATCTTGCAGATAGAGTGTTTAATATTATAACTGGTAATACAAGTGATGGCATTGCAAACATAAAGCCTGCCATGTAGTTGGCAAATGAATAGACCGAGGTTTCTTTTATCAAGGAAACGTTCAAAGAAATCGAAGGCTTGATTTTAAATTTGAGAATAAGTACCCCAAGGCTAATAAAAACACCAAGAGCAAATGCTGAAGCTGTAGATGCAAAAATGCCGTAAGCACCAAATGTGATGAATGCAAAAGGTAGCAAAAGCTTTAGTATACTGGTGGCACTGTTTTTCATAAGTATATTGCTAGCAGCTCTAAAAGCCATAAAAATACTTTCAATCAGGATGTTCCAGGCAAAAAAGAGGAGAAAAAGAGTGAAGGAGATGATATAGAAGAGATTTGATCGTAAGAACAATAATGGCGGCGAGAATACTTGTAATCCCAACAAAAATATGATGGAAGTTAAGAGAGTAACAAATGTTACAATAATAAACGAAGAATTAATTAGCTCATTTTTATGAGTAGATTTGGGGAGATACCTATTTAGGCCAGCATTTAAACCCATGACGGTTAAGTCACTCAGTAAAGTCATGATAGAGATGAGAGTGGTAGCAATCCCAACATTTTCAGTTTTATACAGCCGCGCAACGATTATCCAAAAAACAAAGCCAAGTCCACCCAGGATAAATGTGCTTGCCATATTAAAGAGAGAATTTCTATAGAGAGGGTCAGTTATGATGTGTTTATAGATGTTTTTAAGGTTTCTCTGTTCGCGTATCTTGGGCCCGTGTGTTTCTTCCAGCAATTTGGGAGCTGTTTGGGTTTCAAATAGTTTGACAACAGGGTCAGCAACGACCATGGCTGCATGAAGTATAGGGTCAGTGTGGTAGTCGTGGGTCTGTGGCTGGATGTCGATCTGCCCCAGATATTCAATTTCTCCAGACGGCCTGATGCGGCCAATGTCTCCTGTACGGTAGAGGCGAGGTACCATATCACAATCACGTGCAACAGGATTGGGTATAAAACGTTCCTGTGTGAGCTCTGGCCGCTTGTGATAGCCATTGGTAACGCCAGGGCCACCAATACAGATCTCCCCGCTCATTCCTTCTGTGACGGGTAGGAGTTGCTCATCTAAAATATAGATAGCATAGGTTGGAAGTGGGTTCCCAAGGGTAGCAGGGCGATTGGGAAATAGCTCACACCAGGTGGCCGTGACCGTTGTCTCAATAGGACCATAGGTCGTAAGTAAGCGCCGCCCTGGACTCGACCACTGATAAATAAGATCTGCCGGGCATATCGTTCCATTCACGAGCAGCGTATGCAATGATGGTATATCGCCCTCGATTGTGGCGAGCTGTGTGGGCATACAGTGGAATATAGTAATTTTGTGCTGACTCAAAAAATCGGAGAGCTGGTGGCCCAGGCTCTGGGTATCAGATGGATCTGCGATAAGCGTTGCTCCAACGATCCAGGTCGGCCAGATCTCTGCAAAGGAAAGGTCACTGGCAAGTGGCATACCCTGGTAAACTCGGTCGCTACGCTTTACGCCGTAGATTGGCGTGGCTGCACGGAGGAAATTAACAATGTTGGCATGCGAGATGACAACGCCTTGTGATTGATCTGTGACATCTAATATATAGATGATAGCGCAGAGAGATGCAGGGTCGACCTTGATCTGGGGGCGAGTCTCATGCTGCATGGAAAGTATTTCATGCGACTGATCGAGCTCAAGTACAGGACAGAGCAAGGTGTGCGTTTTCTTATGAAAGAAGCCGGTCGTTACGATGTCTCGTAGTCCGGCATCCTGAGCAATAAATGTTATCTGATCCGAGGGAAACGTCGGGTCAAGGGGAACAAATGCCGCACCGGCTTTGAGTATCCCGAGTAGAGCAATATAGCTGTCAAGTGAGCGCTCTAAGAGAATCCCCACCAGGTCGCCTTCTTCAACACCGCGTGCTATGAGGTAGTGCGCGAGCTGGTTGGCGCGATAATCGAGCTCTTGATAGGTGAGATGAGAGGGCCCGCAGATGATGGCTAGCTCATGTGGTTTCCTGTCGCATATATGCTCAAAGTATTCATGTAGGCGCTCCACACGTATCTTTCTGATTACATCCATCATTGCAGAGGTTGTCTCTTTAAGTCGGACCTGCTTCAGACGCGTCTTTTTCGGTGTTGCAGCTATCCTGGGAGTGTCGGGTTGTGATGTCCTGCTAACCCGTTGGGGTATAAGCATATTTTTTTTTGCAAGAGGAAAATTAACGTATTCGTCCATGTCCATTCGAGAATCCTTCTATCCACCCACCTGATTTAGAATACATCTATAGATATGTCAAAATAAATAATGCTCAAAGAGAGATAGTATATTAAAGCGTTTTTTTGGAATTGAGCATTTTCTACTAACTGCGTGCATTTGAGAGAACATAATTATATTTACAGATCGTTGCTCCTGGTTCTCTGCTACAAGAAAATATTTTTACGTTTCGCCGTTTTGTCAGAAGCGAGCGAGAAGCCTGACTTTCTATTGCAAAATTATAAATATGTTATGGTTGGAGATCTACATTACTTACCACTTCGCAAAAAACGAACGTAAAATTATGAAATGTGAAGTAAGCTACTAACTTACCGGATCAATGGTGTTAAGTATACTGTAACGCATTATAAGAAGTCAAGCACTTCTTATGTAACAATTGTGCCTGTTTTGCATATATTACAGATTTGTAATTCTATTTTCAGCGGTCTGCATTGCTGGAAGTAGTGTTGAATTCATATCGCGAGCGATGAAGCGTGAGAAAACACTTTCGCCGTAACGAACGTTAAGAAGTGTTTACACGTTCGCATTGGTTATGTCTGGCTTGTATGTGGCTTGTCTTTCGAGTTGATTATATGTCGGTGTTTGGAATCGGTTATAATAGCAGCGGAACAAGGCTGTGTAGCGAGATCTGTGAACGATGGCGGTAATTTATTAAGGAGGAATGTGATGACTATTCAAGAGACTCAAGAGGGCCAGCGTCTGGTCGCCGTCCAGCAAGAGAATGTACCGTGGCGGAAGTGGGGCCCCTATCTTAGTGAGCGTCAGTGGGGTACAGTGCGCGAGGACTATAGTCCAGACGGTGATGCATGGAACTCTCTTACCTACGATGATGCTCGCTCGCGTGCTTATCGTTGGGGTGAGGATGGCATTGCAGGTATCTCCGATGATGTGCAGCGCCTGTGCTTTGCGTTCGCTTTCTGGAATGGGGAAGATTCTATTTTGAAAGAGCGCCTCTTTGGTCTTACGAATAGCGAAGGCAATCATGGCGAAGATATAAAAGAATACCACTTCTATCTTGATAATACACCGACACATTCTTATATGAAGTGCCTCTATAAATATACTCAGCGTGCGTTCCCCTATGAAGATCTGCGCGACGAAAATGGACGCAGGAAGGCTGATCCTGGCAGCTTTGAATATGAATTACTGGACACAGGCTGTTTTGCGGATAATGCCTATTTTGATATTCTTGTTGAGTATGCCAAAAATACACCAGAAGATATCTTGATTCAGGTTAGTGTAACCAATCGAGGCGCTGCAGAAAAAACGCTGCACCTGTTACCCACACTCTGGTTTCGCAATGTCTGGTCATGGTTTCCCCCAACGACGCAACCGCAGCTGCAAGCAGTTGTAGCCAATAGCACAGCCTATCAGACTATTGATGTATACAACCCAGAAGGTGGATTTGGTCGCTATAATCTCTATTGTGAGCATGCTCAAGAACTACTCTTTACTGAAAATAATACAAATAACGTCAGATTTGGTTGGGGAGCGAACGCGACTCCTTATGTGAAGGATGCATTTAATCAGTATGTTGTGCATGGGCAAAAAGAGGCCGTTAATCCTAAACAGAATGGCACGAAGGCAGCTGCCCATTATGTACTTACTATCCCGGCTGGCGAGACGCAGGTTGTGCGCTTGCGCCTGAGTCAAGATGCGCATGTTGAACCTTTTAATGTGGATTTTGCGAGCGTCTTTACTGCACGCCGGGACGAGGCCGATGAGTTCTATCAGGCTGTGACACCATTTCCGCTGCCTGAGGATATGCGTAATGTACAGCGCCAGGCCTTTGCCGGGATGTTGTGGAGCAAGCAATTTTACTATTACAATGTAAAAGAATGGCTTGATGGCGATCCAGTTGGGCCGCCACCACCCGCATCGCGTAAGAGTGGCCGGAATTCTCAGTGGACGCACCTCGCCGCACGTGAAATTCTGTCTATGCCCGATACTTGGGAGTATCCCTGGTTCGCCGCCTGGGATCTGGCATTTCATACTATTCCACTGGCGCTTATCGATCCGAGTTTCGCCAAGCGGCAATTATTACTCCTCACTCGCGAATGGTATATGCATCCGAAGGGTCAGGTGCCCGCTTATGAGTGGTCCTTTGAGGATGCCAATCCACCTATTCAAGCCTGGGCCGCATGGCGCGTCTATAAAATCGAAGAAAAAATGTATGGCCACGCAGACCGTCAATTTCTAGAGCGTATCTTCCAACAATTGTTGTTTTACTTTACTTGGTGGCTGAATCGTAAAGATCTGCAGGGGAATAATCTCTTCCAGGGCGGCTTCCTGGGCCTGGATAATATTGGACCCTTCAACCGTAGCCGCCTGCCAACTGATATTGGTGGATATCTGGATCAGTCTGATGGCACAAGTTGGATGGGTATGTATTGCCTGAATATGTTCAAGATTGCTGTCGAACTGGCGATGTTAGATGATACCTATGAGCTTATGGCCAGCAAGTTTTTTCTGTACTTTCTTTCGATTGCCGATGCAATGAATGGCGTTGGCGGCAATGGTGAGCATCTCTGGGATGATACCGATGGCTTTTTCTATGATGTTCTGCATTTGAGTTCGGATAAACGGATCGATGGACAAGAGTTTATATCTCTGAAAGCACGTTCAATTGCAGGCCTGGTGCCTATCTGCGCTATAGAAGCCTTCGATCAGAAACTTTTGCATCCTGGCGCGAATGTGCTTTCAGCGTTGAAAAACCGCTTTGACTGGGCCAGACAGGAGCGCCCTGATCTGATGCATAATTATTATATCGCTGTAATTCCTACGAACACACAGTTTATAGATGGCATACTGCTCTCGCTGGTGAAGCCGGATCGCCTGAAGCGCATTTTACAAAAAATGTTGGATGAGAACGAACTGCTAAGCCCCCATGGCATCCGCTCAGTCTCAAAATATCATGAACAACATCCTTTCATCGTCCCAGGCTTCGCTGACGAGAATGGGCAGCCGTACCGCGTCGATTATGAACCGGCAGAATCCCGGGTTCATGATTTCGGAGGCAATTCGAACTGGCGTGGCCCCGTCTGGTTCCCCATGAACTACCTGTTAGTCGAGTCTCTACAGAAGTTTCACCGCTACCTGGGCGACGATTTTAAGGTTGAGTGCCCGACTGGTTCTGGGCAGATGATGACATTGTGGGAGGTTGCAAGCGAGCTCTCACGCCGCCTGATTAGCCTGTTCACGCGCGACGATGCCGGCAAAAGGCCTATCTATGGTGGCAGCGAAACATTCCAGCAAGATCCGCAGTGGCGCGACCTGATCCTCTTCTACGAGTACTTTAACGGCGAAAATGGCGCAGGCCTGGGAGCTAGCCATCAGACTGGCTGGACTGGCGTGGTGGCAAAATTGATACAACAGTGGGGTGAGTACGCTGCTCAGGGCCGCAGGCCGGCAGAGTCTACCGATTCGTAAAGACTCTCCACTGACAAATCTGACTCAGAGGCGTGATATATGCAATGCTTTCCTTCCTCGCATACCATTTTTCTGGTAAATGAGGACATTACAAACGTAATGGAGATGGGAATCTTTTACTGCCTATCGCAGTCGAGGTAGTATAATAGTAGAGAGTCAGAAATTGAGACTGCATGAGTTATTGTATTTTTAAAGATAGGTAGAAAACAGAGTGTTTAAGTATATAGGGCGTGTTTTTCTTATAGTCGGATTGGTTGGTATTATTATCATTGCGTATATCATTTTCGGAGGCCCCGCAAAGCCAGGGGAAGATACTGCCACAATTGCTGTGCTTGGAACGACACTATGTGCCATCCTGGGTCAATGTATTATCCAGAGCGCACAAAGCTCATCGCCTCAGGAGCCGATCGTGACCGAAATTTTTACGCAAGATAAAGGAAAAGGTTCCCTATAGAAGCTTTGTGTAGACGACGAGATGTTGATTTGTTTGATGCAAGGCTGGCAGCCAGGCACCCGCACATGTAATCAAGTTCAAAAACACACCTTGTCGTTGCCCAAAGATCCTCTGCTTTGGTGCTTGCGTAAGCGTGTACACCTGGAGATCAAGCACGGAGAAGCGCATGATCTTCCCAGATCTCTCCTTGATGATTACGATGTCGCCACGATGCAGAAGCCGCAATTTCCAAAAAACTGCCGGTGATCCGTCCGGATGGTCCAGATGGCCCGCAATGACCGCGCTGCCAGTCTCACCTGGATAGGGTCCATAGGCGTACCAGCCCACATTATCCCAGGGGTGCAGTGTTGGTAATGCCATGGAGCCATCGGAAGCTATTCCTACAGCTTCTAAAGGTGTGTTTACATCGATAAGTGGGATGATGAGTTGTGCACCAGCATGGGTCTGGGTCGTGTATTTGTTTCCCCTGGCATCATGCGTGATTGTGTGTAGCGGTAGTAATAGATGCAATGGTTTTTGTAAGCGTTGATTGATATTTACTGTAGACTGTGGTGATCCATAAGCAGAGTCGTAGAGATGAGAAAATATAAACCAGCTCCAGCCCCCAAAGGAACTGCCAAGCAAGATGAAGAGCAACGTAAAGAGATACCAGAAGCGCCGAATAGTGTACAACATAGAGAATCCTTATCTTTCCGCACAACCATTTCCCTCGTATAGTATAGCAAAGAATCTTAAGAAGCACAGCCGGATAAGCAATAAGTCCCGCTTGTGCATAAATTAGCCTATATGTGTATTGATGGGGTATAATAGGAACGAACGAAGTAGACTTGAATGTTTTTCGATTGCTGTCTAGAAGTAAGTATCTTGCTGGTCAATATACGGAGGTAATACCCTTTCACCTTGGAAACTATAACATCAGATTTCATCATTGCGGTCAATATTGCACATGTGCGTCGGGAGCCTGATGCGAGTTCGGAACTCGTCACGCAAGCGCTTATGAATACAACGGCCTGGGCTGATCAGGTTTCTGGAGAATGGACGCATGTCATCCTCTCCGATTATACTGGTTGGGTGCGTACAGATGAGTTGGAATTTCCTATTGTGCGAGGATTTTGTGAAGGTGAAGGTACCTGTGGGGTGCCCTTGCCATATTCTGTCGTCGTCATGGAGCCGTACACCCCGCTCTACAAGGACGAAGATGGAGTAGATACGATTGATGAGCTTTATCTTTCAACTGCATTGCCATATATTGATCTGGCCCATCCTCAACGTCTAAGGGTTGCCCTCCCGGGCGATAAAGAAGGGTGGCTGGCGCGTGCCTCCACTGACGTTCGTAACAATGCAAAATTATACACGCAGCAAGATATAGGCGTTGTTACAACATATGCAAAAGTTTTCCTGGGCGTGCCGTATTTGTGGGGCGGTACGAGTTGGCGTGGCATTGATTGTAGCGCTTTTGTGCAACTCTGCTATCGTATGGGCGGTGATATACTCCCTCGTGATGCAGATCAGCAACATGATTTTCTTACGCAGAGTGTTGAGCCTGCAGAAATGCAAGCGGGCGACCTTATCTTCTTCGGTCGCGAATATATCACGCATGTTGGCATGGCTCTCAATCGCCATGAGTATATACATGCTGAGGGACAGCACTATAATCAGGTGATTATCCATAGCTTTGATCGGCGCAATCCGGTCTATAATCAGCATCTTGCTGAAATCGTTCGAGCTATCAAGCGCGTTCGTACGAAGTAACGTAGCTCGCGTACAGCATCATCAACAGCTCATAGAGAGAGAATAATTGTATACGAGATGTTGAAAATGCATTGTAAATATGAGGTCTAGATCATGAATGTCCAGCATATAGTGCGAGGGAAACAGCCGCAAGCAGCCTCACGAAGAAAATTCATTGCGCCGCGTATGTATCATACCCGGCTGCTGCATCGAGTTGTACGGCATCTAAACGTATGTACGCTCGCCGTAGCCCCAACACAAAACCAGAAGGACCTGGTATTAACCGGCTTGACTCTGGGTGGCGCGAGCATCATTGCCGCCTTTTTTCCGGTTTGCAGCATCCCGGCTGCAATTACTGGCCTTGTATTGGGACTGTATGGTCTCTATATGACCTCTTTACGTAGAATGGCCTCCTGGAGTATTGCATTCTCCATTGTTGGTTTGCTCCTGGCATGTATCAACACTATTATGCTTGTTAATA
>Ga0302321_100006193_pt1 | contig 10512 bp, 9 predicted proteins | sample Fen_T0_1_FD_202505 | JGI IMG/M metagenome (GOLD analysis project Ga0302321, IMG submission 202505) | Peat permafrost microbial communities from Stordalen Mire near Abisko, Sweden - Fen_T0_1 | ecosystem: Environmental > Terrestrial > Soil > Wetlands > Permafrost | place: Sweden: Abisko... | reverse complement strand
ACGATATAACCACAACCACTGAATACCGGCGTCAGCTTCTTGAAATGCTCGTTGGCCAGATGCTCAACCTTCGATTCTACGAAATCGTGCAGCAGCCCAACCCGCCGTTCATCCAATCCAACGCTTATTACGGGAAAATCTGGGTTCGGACTAAAGCAGCTTTTCAGGTCACCACCGTGGTCCCCGACAACGGCTTCGAACGCGGGCTTGCCGCGACCATGACCGAGGTAGAGCGCGCCCAGCGCCACGGGTTCACCGCTGCCGAACTCATCCGCGCCAAACAAAATGTTCTCAAAGGTCTCGAACAGGCTTACAACGAGCGTGCGAAGACCCAATCTGCACAACTCGCCACTGAGTTCGTGAAGCACTTTCTCGATAAAGAGCCCGCGCCAGGCATCGAATTCGACTATACCTTCGCCAAGGAACAAATGGCCGGGATCGCTCTCGACGAAATCAACCGACTCATCTCTAGCTGGGTCACGCCTAAGAATCGAGTGGTCATCGTCCAAGGTGTTGAGAAAGACGGCGTGAAGCTTCCGACCGAAGCCGAACTGCAAGTCATCGGTCAAAAAGTCGCCGCCAGCAAAATCGATCCTTATCAGGAAAAGGCCGTAGCTTCCTCCCTCATGGCCAAAACTCCCGCACCAGGAGCCATCGTCGAGGAGAAACAAATACCCGAGGTCGGCGTCACCGAGCTGAAATTTGCCAACGGTGTGCGCGTCGTGCTGAAACCCACGACCTTTCAAAATGACGAAATCCTTTTCTCCGCCTACCGTCCCGGCGGCCAGTCGCTCTTCCCCGACAGCTATCATCTCTCGGGTCAGGTCGCTCCCGTCTACGGTATGATGAGTGGCGTGGCCGATTTCTCGATGATTGATCTGCAAAAGGCTCTGGCTGGAAAAAAAGTCTCGGTGACCCCTCTGATCAAAACTTATTCCGAGGGCATGGAGGGAGGCTGCGCCATCGCTGATCGCGAAACGATGTTCCAGCTCTTGCATCTCCGCTTCACTCAACCGCGGCGTGACGAAGCCATGTACCAATCCTTGGTCACACGTATGCAGGCGGTGCTAAAGAACCAACTGAGCAACCCCATGGTCGCCTTCAACAACGACGTTCAAAAAGCACGTTTCAATAATCATCCCCGTAACTCGGATGTTCTGCCAACTGACGCCGAATGGGCCACGGTCTCAATCGACAAGGTGATGGAAGTCGCGCGCAGTCGCTTCGAAAATGCCGCCGGCTTCACGTTCGTCTTCGTCGGTTCGTTTACCGTGGAATCGATCAAGCCGCTACTCGCCACCTACCTCGGCAGTCTGCCCGGCAAACTGGGTGCCGAGCCTGCCTGGAAGGATCTTGGGCTGCGCTCGGTGAAAGGCCCGGTTGACCAACCTTTCTATCACGGCGGCGATCCGAAGAGTTTCGTCATGATCTCGCTCGAAGGTCCGGCACAGTACAGTCGCGACGAAGCGCATCGCCTCTGGTCGCTCGGTAGTATTCTTCAACGCATCTACATCGACAAACTCCGCGAGGAGATGAGCGGCGTCTACGGCTTTAACGTTTCAGCGGCCCTCTCGCACGAGCCCTATTCGCACTTCAACTTCGACCTCGTACTGCCTTGTGCGCCGGAGAACGTGCAGAAACTGACCGACGCCGCTTACGCCGAAATTAAACGTATCCAAACCAGCGGACCTACGCCCGAAGAGTTGCAAAAAGAAATCGAAACCCAGCGTCGCAGTTTCGAAACTGACTCGAAGGAAAACAAAGCCTGGCTCTGGAAACTCGCTAAGATCTACACCGATGGCGAGTCGTTCACCCGCCTCTCGAAGCCAGAGGAGTTGCTCTCGCTCATCACCGCCGCCGAGATCCAGCGTGTTGCCAAGCAATATCTCAACACTGAGAACTGCCTGCGTTATACGCTCTACCCGGAAAAGAAATAGCTAGAGCATTCCAGAAGATGTCGTAGCCGCTGCAATTAAGCAGCGGTGTTCGCGCCGCGCACTCCCAGGAGGCGCGGCGCTTTTTTATCGCTGCACTGTTGCGCTCGCCATGGGGTGAAATTTCACGATGACGTTAAGCGCATGCTGCCTACGGACGCCACTCGTTCCACTGCTCCTCTCGCTCCTTTGCCGGGACCGTTTGACGCGGATGCGGTGCTGGACAAATTCCTCACCGCGATTTCGGCGCGCGGGCTTTCGCTCTATCCCGAGCAGGAGGAAGCCATCCTCGAACTCTTAGCCGGGCGCAACGTCGTTCTGAATACGCCGACTGGTTCGGGCAAATCCCTTGTCGCCGCCGCGTTTCACTTCAAGGCGCTCTGCGCGGGCGAACGCTCCGTCTACACTTGCCCGATCAAGGCGTTGGTGAACGAAAAATTTCTTTCGCTCTGCCGCGACTTCGGTCCGGAAAACGTCGGCATGATGACGGGCGATGCCAGCGTGAATCCGCAAGCTCCCGTGCTCTGTTGTACCGCCGAAATCCTCGCCAACATCGCGCTCCATCGCGGCACCGAGAGTGACATCCGCGCGATCATCATGGACGAGTTTCACTACTACTCCGACGTCGAGCGCGGCTATGCCTGGCAGGTGCCGTTGCTCACGATGCCACGCGCGCGGTTCCTGCTCATGTCGGCCACGCTCGGCGCGACGGAGTTTTTTGAAAAAGAAATGACCCGGCTGACTGGCGCGCCAAGCTTGACCGTGCGCAGCGACCATCGGCCCGTGCCGCTGGAGTTCGAATACTCCGAGACGCCGCTGGCCGAGCGCGTCGCCGCTTTGCTCGAAGCGAAGCAGGCTCCCGTTTATCTCGTCTATTTCACGCAACGTGCCGCGAGCGAAGCCACGCAGGATTTGATGAGCCTCAACGTCTGCTCGAAAGACGAAAAGGCCGCCATCGCCAAGGAACTCGAGGGCGTGCGTTTCAACAGCCCTTACGGAAAAGACATCAAGCGCTGGCTGCGTCACGGCATCGGCGTGCATCACGCCGGGCTCTTGCCGAAGTATCGCATCCTGGTCGAACAGCTCGCGCAAAAAGGCCTGCTCAAACTCATCTGCGGCACTGATACACTTGGCGTAGGCATCAACGTCCCAATCCGAACCGTTGTCTTTACCCAATTGTGGAAGTACGACGGGCAAAAGGCCGCGATCCTCAACGTGCGCGATTTCCGCCAGATCTCCGGTCGCGCGGGTCGCAAAGGTTATGACGACAAGGGCTACGTCATTGTGCAGGCGCCGGAGCACATCGTCGAAAATAAACGCGCCGAGGAAAAGGCCGCGGGCGACCCGAAGAAGCAAAAGAAACTGGTGAAACAACGCGCCCCCGAGGGCGAGGTCGGCTGGGACGCCAAGACGTTCGAGCGGCTGATGATCGCGCCAACCGAGCCGCTGGTTTCGCGCTTCGACGTCAACCACGGCATGCTACTCCTCGTGCTGAGCCGCGATGCTGACGGTTGCCGTGTGATGCGACAGCTGATCGCCGACTGTCACGAAACGCCGCATAAGAAAAAAGCGCTGCGCCGTAGAGCATGGCAATTGTTTCGTTCGCTGCTCGACCGCAAGATCATCGACTGGATTCCTCCGCAGCTGTCCGGCCGAAAACTCCGCGTCAACGTTGAGCTGCAGGAGGATTTTTCGCTGCATCAGGCGCTCTCGCTTTACCTGATCGATACGCTGCCACTGCTCGACGCGACGTCGCCGGATTATCCGTTCAACGTGCTCACGCTCTGCGAGGCGATCGTCGAAGATCCCGACCAGATTTTGCGCCGACAGGTGGACAAACTGAAGACCGAGAAAGTGAACGAGATGAAGGCCGCCGGCGTTCCCTACGAGGAGCGGATGGAAAAACTGGAACTGATCGAGCATCCGAAACCGTTGCGTGAATTTCTCTACGACACGTTCAACGCCTTTGCCGCGGCGCATCCATGGGTCGGCCAGGAAAACGTTCGCCCCAAATCCATCGCGCGCGAGATGTTCGAACGCTATCAATCGTTCGCCGATTACATCCGCGAGTATGGACTCGAGCGCTCCGAAGGCTTGCTGCTGCGCCATCTTTCGCAGGTCTGGAAAGTGCTTTCGCAGACGGTGCCCGAGACGGCGAAAACCGAACCCATCGTCGAGATGGAAGAGTATTTCCGCGAACTGATCCGCGGCATCGATTCCAGCCTGCTCGAAGAATGGGAACGCCTGCGCAATCCGGAGTTCGTCGCCGCCGACTCTGCCGACAAGCCCGCGCAACCCACGACCTTCGACGTCACGCGCGATCAAGCCGCGTTCCGTCGGCTCGTGCGCATCACGATTCTCGGTTTTCTGCAGGACGTTGCTGGACGAGATTGGGAAAACGCCGCTGCACGCGTTGCGACAGTCGAGGTCTCAAGTGCCAAGGATCAAGTGTCAGATTACAGTGGCCAAACTCCGAACGCCCCGACCGAACCCCGCCGGATCGAGGACGCCTTTGGTGCTTACTTCAAGGTTCGTGAACGTTTCCGCCTCGACCCCGAAGGTCGCGCGGTGAAACATACGCACTGGAGCGACGACAACGCCCCCGGCGAACTCGGCGTCGCGCAGATGCTGATCGATCCCGCTGACCAAAACGATTGGGAAGTGACGTTCACCGTGCTGCTCGCGCCCTCACGTGCGGAGAATCGTCCCGTGCTCCGCTTCGACGGCGTGCGGGCGATCGGTTAAACACTCATAAACACTCATTGTCGGGGAGGAGTGGAATGTCGGGCTGCCTTCGCACGATGCCGTAGATCGTATTTCAAAACATTGCCCTTCATCAGTGTGCATCAGTGGTAAAAATGGTTCGTGAATGAAGCTCCCCGTCCTCCGCTTCGACGGCGTGTGGTCGCTCGGGAAGAGCGTATCAAGCAGAACGATTGTCGTAGCCGCTGCCATTAAGCAGCGGCATAGGAGCACGCAAACCCGCGTCTTAATTGACGCGGCTACGGCATTTTTGAAAACGCTCTCGCCGTCTACTTCGCTTTATACTTGTCGGATGGTTCTTCGGCTACCTTCCACGACCTGTTTGCGTCCTTCTGAGCCGCGATAAAGAGGACCGCTTGATCCAGCCATGTCAGACGCTGAGCCGGGGTCATGCGCGAAAACTCCGTATGTCCGTCGTAATCTTCCGGCTTGGTTTGTGCGATGATTGCCCGCACGTCAGGTGACGTGGGCGAGTTTTCCGGCTGCGAAGGATTTGGTGTGCTCATGGCTGATTGTTCCTGAGCCATTCGATATCGATGAGATCCTTGGTGCGTGGCGGCTGGATCGCTTGTTTGATCGCGAGCAATCGCTGACGGCTGACCACCCGAATGCGAAAGCCGCGCAACTCCTTCCACTCAACATCGCCCGCAAGCGTCGTGTAGGAAAGATCGTCCCTGAGGAATAGATCCAAATGGCGGAAAGGCCGGTCCGGATCGATGAAGCTGAAGACAAGCGCATGTTTTTCCTGCACCATCATCCTGATTATTGCCGGATCGAGCAGTGATGTCGGCGCAATGGGAACTCGCGGCTTCAGGCCGAGCTTTTCCATCGTTGCGATAAACTTCCCCAGATTGTCCGCCTGCATCTGTACGGCCACATCGACGTCCATCGTCACGCGTTCGACGCCGTGCAACACACAGGCCACCCCGCCGCCCACAATAAATTCCACGCCTGATTGCGCCAGCGAGCACAAGATCTCTTCGTAGGGGCCCATGGGCGGTTGGGTGGTCATGGCGACCTGCTCATTCAAGAAATTGAGTCCCGCATGGCGACCTCCAAATTCAGACGAACCTGCATCGGATCGCGCACCCCCTCGACCCTGCTCGCCCCGTGAACACCGGTTGGAATTAATTCAATCCTTCCTCTTTATCGTTCTCTTTCTCGCGACTGGAGAGGAATGCGACTAAGGATTGGGCCGATCCATTTTACAGGAGATAACAGAGTCAACGGAGGCTGGTTCACTCGTTTCCTCGGCGGTCTCCTGTGAAGATCTGCTTCATCGAACCGCCTGCCGAGACGCCTGCTATCGCCTCGACATTTCGTGCGGCCGCACACAAGTCTTGCCGCGTTCTCTTCAACCGCCCGCGGCAGGGCCTCACGCTACCAGAAAGACGCTCCGTCAACTTTTCCATGACCTCGCATCAGACCAAGCGCGCGGCCCTTTCCTTAAAACGCAGTGCGGGTAAATAACACGGTTCGGCACAAAATTATCCATGCGCATTCTCTTGCTGCTATTGTTTGCGACATCTGCCTTTTCCGCGCCAGTCGCTGAAATACGTGAGGTCACAAAGAAGTCCTACGCCGCTGGTATAGATACGAACGCCGTCGTCGTTTTTGATGTCAGCTGGGGGCGAAAGTGGAATTGCGGTGGCTACGAGAATGCGGAGTTGATGAGTATCGCATTCGACCGTTTTACGGGCGAAGTCAGAACCGATGATGCGAAACCGGATTTGGTGGTGGTAGGCCCGGCACGGCTGACGCGCACGCCCAGGTTTTTGAATTACGGGTTCTTGCTCCCTCCTGGTCAGTACGCTCTCAGCGGTTTTAGGATCAAGGTGGCGCGCTCAGTTTCTGACGTCGGCTATCTGACGGCCAAGCGATCTGACCTCATTAAGGCGGGAAAAGCTGAAGGAGGGACGTTTACGGTCGCCGCAGGTGAGATTGTGTACATCGGTAACTTCTTTCTCGATTGCCTGAATGGGCCCGTGCTCTGGCGGTACTACAGCGAAGGCAAAAAAGGATTTGAAGCACAAGTTGCAGAATACCGAGCGAAGTACGCGTTCACGGAGTTGGCGCGGTTCAAGTACCGGTTGTTCAAGTCGACATTGTTTGGCACAGACTATGAGTTGCCTGAATAAAAGAGTGGTGTGATCTGAAGCGGTCGCACGACTCGTATCGAACAAGCCGGGAGTGAGTGAGGGCGGATCTTTTGCGAAGTGAATTTTGTCCAAGGGCCGTAGCGGGCTGTTTGATCTGTGCAGCGTTTAGCGGTTTCTGTGCAATTTTGTCCCTTTTGAGGCAAAAAGTGCGGTTTTGGGGCCTGGGATTGCGATATTGGCCTTCGGTATCGCGATACCGGACGCTCATGCTGCGATACCGGCGTTGGGTTGTGCGGTACGCGAGTCGCGTAGTGCGATATCGGGCTCCGATACTGCAATACCGGACGCGCGTAGCGCGATACGTGAAGCCGGTACTGCGATACGCGACTCCGATACCGCACAACCCGACTCGCGTACTGCGATACGCGAAGCCAATATCGCGATACGTGACACCAATATCGCGTTACGCGACGCCAGTACGGCGATACGAGATGTCGGGATCACGGTATTCAGGTCGGCGCTCGTGAGCCGTCATGCTGCGGCCGGTCGACTCGAACCCGGTGTTCTGCGGGTGGATGCCTCGTGCGTGTCCGCAAATTCCAAAAACGGGGCGATGTCATTCTGGGCGCAGCGAAGAAGCCAGTGAGATTTCGCTGTGTGCCGCGGCCAGGTCCAAGTGGATTCTTCACTTCGTTCAGAATGACAAACCGATTACGCAAACACGCCCCAGGCGCGCGGTGTGAGCTCGGGGACGAGGTCATTGGCCTTGCGTACCGGAGCACCGAACGCATCAGAGGAACTAACTCTGCGTATAGGTTTGGCTACTAGACTGTCGGCTGGTTGTGCCTTTTGTAACGAACTGCCGGAATAAGCTAAGTACAGGGCAAGGCGGGTCGTCTTGATGCCGCCATCAACCTAAAACATACAAATAGAAAGTGTATCCATGAGTACGGCACCGAAAAACACCTACGATAAAATCAAGAAGGTTCACAACGGCTGGAAGACCCTCCGGCCCGGAAAATCCTTCTCGGGCATGACGCTGGCGGAATTCGAAAAACGGATTTCGGCGAGCGACACCGTCCGCGAAACCATCGTCGATCTGGAAAACAAACTCACCGCGGCACACAGCCAGCGCGACGAGGCTGATGCAGCCGGCCTGGTTGTGGTCCAGGCTGTGGTGAACGCCGTCAAGGGCGACCTGGACGAAGGCGAGAACGGCGAGCTGTATGAGGCGATGGGCTATGTGCGCAAGAGCGAGCGCAAGTCCGGCTTGCAGCGCAAAGGCAGTGTCCCGGCCACCGCTGATTCAAAGGCCTGAACCGGTCAGTGACTGTCGTTCGTTGAAACCCGTCTTCCAGCGCGGGTTTTTTTGTGTCGTGATGCGAGGCGCTGCAGCAGAGGCGAGTGAGTAGAACTGTAGCCGTAGCCGCTGCCATTGTGCAGCGGCGGATCAAAGGAGCGCACAACCCCGCGTCATAAGTGACGCGGCTACGATATTGTTGAAAACGCTTTTGAATAGAGAACTCAGGAAGGCGGGAACGGAGGGAAGAGGTTTGAACAGAAGGCCGCGAAGGTGACGAAGAAAGCTTGGGAGATCGGGCGTCAAGTCGGTCCGGGGAGCGCACGCGTCTCGCCGAGAGCGGTTCGGATGGTTCGGGCGGGACGTCCAAACCGACACGCGGGACGCGTGTGCTCCCCAGACCAGAGGATCGGGCATCCGTTTCTGAAATGCCCCGGAGCTTGCCCCGAGGACATTTACTCATGTTCGGCGGGTAGGGACGGACTGCTAGGCCGTCCGCGTTGGTTTCGGCGCGCCCGGCGGTTAAAGACAGCTGCTCCACCTAAAACTTCAGCCGGTTTTCTCGTTCAACAATTGCTCCGGGAAAAGCGGGAGCGGGACGTCGTGATCGGAGTTCCATTCGCTGACGGCGAGTTCGGGCATGTGTAACCAGTCGGTCTGGCGCGTGCAGGTCGGCGTCGGTTTTTCAGTCAGGCCGTTGCAGTAAATGCGATAGCGCCGTTCGTGGCAGCCTTTGGCCGCGAGCACCGCGACTCGCAGGCAAAGCGGACAATCACGCAACACGATTTCGGGGACGTCGATGTAGCTCACGGTAAAAGTCGGTTACAACGCCCGAAGCCGTGACGTTTGGCAAGCGAGCAGGTGCACGCTCGCAGCAACGAAGGCAGCGCGCCGTGGGGAAGTTTCGAACGCGCGATCAAGGGTGAGAGGCAGGGAATGGGGAACTCAGGAAATCAGGAAACGGAGGAAGCGTTTGAACACGAAGCACGCCAAGGCTCGCAAAGAATTGTAGGGATGCGTTTGTGACTCGAGTGAAGAAGACGGTACACATGCCGCCGCGATACGAATTGCCCGCCGGTTTTCTTCGTTCTCTTTGCGACCGCCTGTTCAAAAGTATTCCTCCGTTTCCTGATTTCCCCATTCAATCGCGTCTCTGCTTCATGCAGCGCGCGGTCGAGGCTGACGTCACGCTTTCGTGTCGAGGTGCGCGCCGATTCTGACGCCGACCTTGAGCTGCGGGTGGGGCGCTGGGGTGTCCTCCTTGGCCGAGATCTTCCGTTTGTCTGCTTCGGTCGCGACTTCGGCTTTGGTCGTTTTGAGGTCGAGGGTGCGCCGCGTGTCGGAAGGAGATATTTGCATGGCGTGAGGAGTGTATAGTATCGACGCGGTTTTAGTAATAGGGACTTTCAGCAATTCGGCATTTTTTGCCGCGGGCACGTGTTCAAACTGGCGCCACGAGCAGCGAAATCGCGGGAAGCGGTTATGGTATGCGGATGAAAACGACTACGACCGGACTGACTCTTCGCAGTGCAGGTGAACGCGGCTTGGCCGACCATGGCTGGCTGAAATCGTATCACACCTTTTCCTTCGCCGATTACCATGATCCCGAGCAGATGGGCTTTCGCACGCTGCGCGTCATCAACGACGATCGCGTGGCACCGGGCCGTGGGTTTCCCGCTCATCCGCATCGCGACATGGAGATTTTCAGCTACGTGCTGGAGGGTGCGCTGCAACACAAGGACAGCCTGGGCAACGGGCGCGTGCTCAAGCCGGGGCAGATCCAGCTGATGAGCGCGGGCGAGGGCGTGACGCACAGCGAGTTCAATCCGTCGGCGAGCGAGCCGATGCATTTTCTGCAGATCTGGATTCTGCCGCGCGAACGTGGGCTCAAGCCGGGTTATACGGAGTGGTTGCCCAAACCCGAACAAGCCGAAGCGCCCAAGGTGCTCGTCATTTCGCCCGATGGACGCGACGGCTCGGCCACGATCCATCAGGACGCCGACATCTATCGCCTGCGGCTCAAGCCAGGCCAGACGGTGACGCACGACTTGAAGTCGGGCCGCGGGGCGTGGCTGCAAATCGCCGAGGGCGCGCTCAAGTTTAACTCCGAGGAGCTCTCCACCGGCGACGGTGCCAGCACGGAGCAACCGGGACAACTGACCTTCACCGCGATCCTGCCGACCGAGGCGCTTTTGTTCGATTTGAAGTGAGATCGGCGCGAGGTGTATCCGTTTTCTGGATCAGGCGGTCCGCTGGTGGATCACGCGGTCGATGAAACGCAGCTTATCCACCACTGGCGAAACGATGGAGGCCGCAACCTGGCATCTTTTGCTGGGTAAATAATCTAGGAACAAACGTCCGACCCAAAGGTACCAGTTGGGATGTTGCTTATAGCTTGGTTTGTTCAATCGGTTCG
>Ga0302321_100006192_pt1 | contig 10513 bp, 12 predicted proteins | sample Fen_T0_1_FD_202505 | JGI IMG/M metagenome (GOLD analysis project Ga0302321, IMG submission 202505) | Peat permafrost microbial communities from Stordalen Mire near Abisko, Sweden - Fen_T0_1 | ecosystem: Environmental > Terrestrial > Soil > Wetlands > Permafrost | place: Sweden: Abisko... | reverse complement strand
CGCCACCGATTTCGTCAAGAAACCCATCCTCTCGCGCGAAGGCGCCAATGTCACCATCAAGACCGACAAGGGCGAGATCGCGATTCCCGGCGACTATGGCGCGGAAGGATTTATCTACCAGGCCTACCATCCGCTGCCGGTTTACGCCGGCAGCCACACCGTGATCGGCAGCTGGATCGTCGGCGATGAACCGGCCGGCATGGGCATCCGGGAAGACAACTCACCTGTCACCAAAAACACCAGCCGCTTTTTGCCGCACTATTTCGTTTGACCTCCCGCCGCATTGCTTTGTCCGATGAATCGATAACCCCAATAGGACCTGACCATGATCCACTATCAAATCCTGGAATCTTTCGGCGGCTTCGACGACTTCCTGCTCTATCTCGCGATGTCGGGCGTCATGCTGGCCGTTTTCGTTGCTATCTACGTGCGCATTACGCCATATCGAGAAATCGCGCTGATCCGCGAGAACAATATGGCGGCGGCATTCAGCCTGTCAGGGGCCATCATCGGCATGGTGATACCGCTGGCCAACGTGGTCGAAAATTCGGTCAATCCGATCGACATGATCATCTGGGGATTTATCGCGCTGGCGATACAGCTGCTGGTGTTCGTGATCGCGCGCATCGCGCTGCCGCATATCGCCGAGGACATTCCGGCGGGCAAGATGGCGCCGGGATTTTTTCTCGGTGCGATTTCGATTGCGGGTGGAGTGTTGAATGCGGCCTGCATGAGCTACTGAGCGCGACGCGACTGCCGCATCACCTGCTGTGCCGGCAAATCGGGTGTGGATAGTTGGGAGACTTTGGACCTGCCAGGTTATCGGCCCTGGATCATCAGCGCAGACACCATGCCCGGGGCTTCATCAGCCGGCTCGATGTTTTCCACGTGGATAAGGATGCCATTCACAAAGTGCAGTTGCTTGCCGCCGTTCGCGCCCGTCAGGTAGGCCCAATGTTCGTGCCAGGCCATCGATTCGCGATTGCGGGTGATGCGCTGTGGTTTTCCCCAGCGGCGATTATTCAGTACCTGCAAATCCGACATGCCGGGTTCGAGCCGGTCGCTGCGCGAGAAGATCGCCGGGCGGGCGCTGCGCGGTGGCAGCGCCTTGACGGCCGGCGCAGCATCGGTTTCTTCGTCGGCATCCTGGTCATACCGGGCCGATGAGATCTTGACCATCGACGGCCCTTCCTCGCAAGGGCTGGATTGGAAACTCACGCCGGTGCCCTCGGTGCATTTGAAGACGCTGTCCTGCGCGTGGCTTGCTGACGCGGCAAAGATGATCGCTGCGAGGGAAATCTGAAGCTGCTGAAGGGTCTTCATCATGGTGCCCGCCGTGGGTTAACGTGCACCCATGATGATGGTCACCTTGACGTGGCCATATCGGCTTCCGTCACCTTTGCGTCGTAGGAGATTGCGCCGAAACAGGATGACTCTCATCCCACATTTGGACGGCATGGGGAACTCAGCCGCAAACCCGGAATTCAGGCACAAACTCTAATGCTGGCGCCATTCTTTGGCCATTTTCGCCCGGAAAACGGCGCCAGCGCTTGAGTTTAGAAGGTCAACGCACGGACGTTTACGAATATCGAGCGATTGGGCGTGTTATACCCCTGCGCCAGTTCGTATTTCTTGTCGGTCAGGTTTTGCCCGACCACTTCGACGCTCCATGTCTTGTTGATCCGGTAGCGCACGCTGGTGTTCAGCACGGTATAGCCGCCCATGCGCGTGGCCGCAGCCTCACTGGCGGAATCGAAGCGCGCACCGCTGGCGACGACATCGGCCGATACATCCCACTGCCCAAAATTGCGCGCCGCACTGACCGAACCGAAGCGTTTGGCGCGTGAGCGCAGTTGCAGGCCGGTGTCCCGGTCCTGCGGCCGTTGCACGGTCAGCGCCGCCTTTACAGTCATGCCGGCGAAACTGCCCTCGGTCTGCAGCTCCCATCCACGAATACGCGCGCGCGCGAGATTCTGCGGCAGGAACGTGGCGGTATCGAAAACGATGAGATCGTCGATGCGGTTTTCGAAATAGGTGATGTCGGCACGATATTTCTGTGCGCCCGTACTATGCAGCCGCAGGCCTGCCTCGGCCTGGTCGCTGCGCTCGGGTTTGAGATCGGGATTGCTGAAGCCCGGGTAATAGAGGTCGTTGAAACTGGGCGCACGGAAAGCACGGCCGCCGCGCAGATAGGCGGACAATTCAGCAGACACGGTGTAGCCATAGGAGAGAGAGCCGGTGTTGCGGCGGCCGAACTGGTCCTCTTCATCGCGGCGCACGGTGAACTCCAGCTGCGAAGGTCCGAGTTTTTCGAGATAGCCGCCGAATATCGACGAGGTGTTGCGCTTTCTCGCATCGTAGTTGGTATCGGAGGTCAGCTTCTCGCCGCGCCATTCGATGCCGGCGGTCATGAGCCCGGTGATGGTCTTGAATTCGTTGAACCAGCTGGCCTGGTTCTGCACGGTTTTGAATTTTCCGGGATTGCTTGAGGTGATGACGCTGTCGTCGCCGGTTTGGCCGAGGATCAATCGCGATTTCCAGGTCGAGGTAATGTTGTTTTCCGAGGTGAGCTGGTAGCCGGACAAGGTCTGCTTGTTGAATACCGCGCCGGCCAGCGGGCCATCGTCGAAATCGGTCCTGCCGCGCGATTGCCAGGCCGTGAGCGCGATGGTCTCGCCCTGCCAGAGCGTCTGCGAAAGCTTGGCCAGGAAATGCGCATTCTTATAGGGATCGCGATCCGGGTTGTAGGTATAGATCGCCGCCGGATTGGTGGCGGAACGCGGCCGGCTCTGCTGGTAGCCTGCGTCCAGCGTGAGCGCGGTCTTGCCCTCCGTGACTGAAAAACCGGCACTGACGGCGGAAGTGGAATCGCTGCCGAAACCCACCGAGGCCGAGCCGCGCGGCTGGTTGGTGGTGCGCGTGAAAATCTGCACGACGCCGCCGATGGCATCCGAGCCATACAAGCCCGAGAGCGGTCCCTTGACGACTTCGATGCGCTCGATCATGTCGAGCGGAATATTCTCGAACGCGGTCGAACCGGAACTCGAGGAACTCACCCGCAGGCCATCGACCAGCACCAGCGTGTGACTGCTGTTGGCGCCGCGGATGAAAACGCCGGAAGGCTGGCCGGGGCCACCGGTTGCGCGGATTTCCAGCCCGGCTTTGCGCTGCAGGAGCTCGACGAGACCGGCCACGCCGGCCGCCTCGATTTCATCGCGCGTGATGATGAGCGCCTGGGCGAGCGTGCTGTCCAGCGGCTGCAGTGTGCGCGTCGCGGTAATGACCAGGTTGTCGATGCGGTTGGGGCCTTCGGTGACCTGTGCGTGCACAGCGGCCGATGCCACAAGACAGGAAATGGCCGCGGCAAACGGCAGTCGCCGCGGTGTTGCGTAAAGTTTTCGATTTTTCATGGTGGGTTTTCAGGAGAGGCGAGCGTCCCCGCAAGCCGAATGACACTTCATGCAGGCGACATGTTCGATCGCATGCACACCGGCCCGTTCACGACAATCGCGTAGTGCATCAATCGTCGAAGCGGACATGCAGGCCGGTATCCGGACTGAGGGTTTGCATGTGTTCGTCAGCATGCACCTGCGATGACCTTCCCGGACCAGCTTCATCCAGTGGTACCACCATCGCAGGAAAACCCATCACCGTTGCGGGGGCAGTGCCCGAATGTTCGCGGGCTTCCCGTTTAACGTCACGCACCCTTCGCCCACTGGCGGAGGACACGCAATGCACCTTGCACCGCGTCATTGTACGTCAGCAGCAGGCGCCAGCCGGGCTACAGCGAGTGCCGCCTCAGCCACTCCAGCATGGCCTGCGGGTCCAGTGGTTGCGAGACCAGGTAGCCCTGTATGTAATCGCAATGGTTTTCTTCGAGGAAGGCCAGCTGGGTCTGCGTTTCCACGCCTTCGGCCACCACTTTCAAGCCGAGACTGGTGGCCAGGCTGATGATGGCGATGGTGATGGCGACATCGTCGGCATCGAGCGGCAGGTCGCGCACGAAGGACCGGTCAATCTTGATCTTGTCGATGGGGTAGCGTTTCAGGTACGACAGCGAGGAATAACCGGTGCCGAAATCATCCACCGCCAGCGAAATGCCCAGGTCCTTCAATTGGTAGAGCGTGCGGCTCGTCGCATTCACGTCTTCCATGAACAGGCTCTCGGTCAGCTCGAGTTCCAGCATCTCGCCGGATACGCCGTGTTCGCGCAGGCGCGCGGCGATGTCCTCCACCAGGTCTTTCTGCTTGAACTGGATGGCGGACAGGTTGACCGCGATGCGCACGGCCGTGCCCTCGTCGGCCCAGGCGCGCCCCTGGCGGATCGCCTCGTTGATGACCCAGCGCCCAATCGGCATGATGAGGCCGCGATGCTCGGCCACCGAGATGAACTGGTCGGGACCGAGCAGGCCCAGCTCGGGGTGTTTCCAGCGGATCAGCGCTTCGACGGTATTGACCACACCGGTCTTGGCCATCACTTCAGGCTGGTAGTGCAGCAGGAATTCGACCTGCTTGATGGCCTTGCGGATGCCGGACTCCATCGACAGCGCCTGGAACGCGGATTTATTGAGGCTGGGCGTGAAGTACTGGTAGTTGCTGCGGCCGCGGTCCTTGGCCAGATACATGGCGGCATCGGCATTGCGGATCAGCGTGTCGGGAGTTTCGCCGTCCTTGGGAAAGACAGCAATCCCGATGGAGCCGGACACCGACAGTATTTGTTCCTCCAGCGAGAACGGCTCGCTGATGGCTTCGGAAATTTTCTCGCAGACCGGGGCAATGTCCTCGGCTTTCGCCAGGTCGGTGACCACGACCACGAACTCATCGCCGCCCAGGCGCCCGACCATGTCCGCACCGCGAAGGCAGGATTGCAGGCGGCTGGCCACACGCTTCAATAATTCATCGCCCGCAAAATGTCCCAGCGAATCGTTGATGGTCTTGAAATTGTCCAGGTCAATAAACAGGATGCCGATCAGCGAACCCTGCCGCCGCGCCGAGGACAGCAATACCTGCAGGCGGTCCATCAGCAGCGCGCGATTGGGCAGGTGCGTCAACGTGTCGTGATGTGCGAGGAACTGGATGCGCGCCTCGGCCTGTTTGCGGTCGCTGATGTCGCGGATCGCCGTCATGCGCTGCGTCTTACCGCTGCTGACGATGTCCTTGCCGACCAGCTCGGCGGCGAAGCGCGTGCCGTCGGCGCGTATCAGCGTGACCTCGTACGGGCGCTCGAATCCGGAGCGGATGTGGTTGACGACGATTTCCATCGATTCGGGCGCGATGAAGCGGGCATTGAGCTGGCCGATCAGCTGCTCGACCGGCAGCCGCACCATGTGGGCGGCGGCTTCGTTGGCATCGGTGATGACGCCGCCGTTGAGGAAAACGATGCCTTCGCTGGTGGCATCGGAGAATTTGCGCAGCCGTTCCTCGCTGTCGCGAATCGAGCGTTCGGCGTCGCGGTGACGGGTGATGTCATTGATCAGCACGAAGGCTGCGTGCGGGCGGCTTTCGTCGCCGATATGCGGGATCAGGCTGACTTCCAGCGTGCGCTCGCTGCCGTCGGGCTGGCGCAGCTGGCGTTCATAGCTGACCGTCTCCCCGGCCATGGCGCGCTCGATGTAGGGCTTGATGACCGCGAAAGCTTCGGCACCGATGATCTCGGGCACGGTCATGCCGATCACTTCCTGCTCGCTGCGCCCGAAGCTGGCCGCATACGCCTTATTGGCAAATTCACAACGCAGGTCCTCGACCCTGAAATAGGCGATCAGGGCCGGCAGGCTGTCGGCCAGCAGGCGCAGCAGCAGCGCCGAATGGGCGGTGTCCTTGGGTTCGAGTGCGGGGACCATGGGGTGGTATCGTTTTTTTCTGACTCCGATGGAATCGTACACCCTGCGGTCAAAGCCGGCTGCCGGCCCTATTTTCGGCAAAACTTTCAATTTCGCCGCTTAACCATTGACCGGACAGGGTTTTTTAGCTAAATTGCGGCGCATGGAACAAGATATTCAACGCTTCGAGGACAAGCTCAATCACTTCGTGACACTGTTCGCGCGCCTGCGCGAGGAGAACAACGAATTGCGCCAAACCGTGGCCAGCAAGTCCGACGAAGTGAAGCGCCTGGCAGAGAAGCTCGACCAGGCGAAGACGCGTATCGAAGCCCTGATCGCGCAATTGCCCGAAACCGAAAGTGAACGCCTGTGAGTGAAGCCAAGGAAGCAAAGGGCGTCACCATCAATGTGATGGGCCGCGAATTTCGCGTGGCGGCGCCGGGCGGCGAGGAGCGCCAGCTGGTGGCCTCGGTGGAGTTCCTGAACAAGAAAATGCGTGAAATCCGCGACACCGGCAAGGTGGTCGGCAATGAACGCATCGCCATCATGGCGGCACTGAATATCGCCCATGAATTCCTGCAGCTGCAGGCAGGTGGCGCGGTTGCGGGCGCCGGTGGCAAAGTCGCGAAATCCGCATCGCACGATCTCGATACGGAACTTGTCCGCCGCAAAATGGACGAATTCGACGCGATCATCGAAAAAGCGCTGGCCGATCAGGAAAAATTGTTTTAGGCCCGGCGGTTTTTGAGCGCGCAGGCGCCCACCAACGCGCTATGATGCATGCTTGCACGGTGGCTGTGACGTTACATGTCGCAGTGCATGGCACGGTGCTTGAGCGTTCGCTTAGGTCTTAGATCCTTTGAACCGATAGACTATATGTCGAAGGTTGCTTGTCCAGTTTGTAGCCGGTGTGCGCGTCCCACGCGGACGTACCTGAAGGCTTCCTGCGAGTGACCGCCTTGAACCCCTGGTTCAAGAGTGCGGGCCTAAGCGAACACTCAAGCACCGTGCCCTCCGCATAATTCTTTTCCAATCCCCCGACATTGCGATCATGGCCAGCTGGTTAATGAAATCCGAGCCGGAAGAATTTTCCATCGACGATCTCGTCAGGGCCCCGAATCAAAGCGTTCCCTGGTTCGGCGTGCGCAACTACCTCGCACGCAATTTCATGCGCGACCAGATGAATATCGGCGACGAGGTTTTGTTCTATCACTCATCATGTCCCGAACCCGGCATCGCCGGCCTGGCGCGTGTGGCCACCGCCGCCTATCCCGACGAGACGCAGTGGGACAAGAAAAGCAAATATTTCGATCCCAAAGCCAGCCAAGAGAATCCGCGCTGGATGCTCGTCGACGTAAAGCTGGTGAAGAAAACAAAACTGCTTTCGCTGGCGGACATGCGCGAACAGAAATCGCTGGCGGACATGGTGGTACTGCAAAAAGGCAACCGGCTTTCCATTACGCCCGTGAAGCCCGCCGAACTGAAGGCCGTGCTGAAAATTCTCGGCACCACCTTCTGATGCCGGTCGCTGACCTGGAAACACATCTGAAAACATGATTCGCGGACTGATCATCCTGCTCGGCTTCCAGGGCGCAGGAGAAATCATTTCGCGTTTGTTCGCACTGCCGATTCCCGGGCCGGTGATCGGCCTGGTGTTGCTGCTGGCGTTCCTGATCCGGCGTGGAAAAGTCGATGTGCCCATCGACATCGTTTCCTCGGCGCTGGTGAAAAACCTGGGTGTGCTGTTCGTGCCGGCCGCCGTCGGCGTGGTGATGTTCCTGCCGCAGCTGAAAGCCAATTTTCTTGCGATCAGCGTGGCGCTGACCATCAGTGTGACTGCCACCATCGCCGTGAGCGCCGCCGTGCTGCGGTTCTGGCCCGCTCGAAAAGAAAAACCGTGACGCCGAGCCTGCCCATCGCGGAAATCTGGGTCTATCTCGCCGGCAGCCCGCTGTTTGCACTGCTGCTCACCTTGGCCGCTTATGAAGCCGGCGTGACCATCTATGAACGCGCCAATCGCAATCCGTTTGCCAATCCGGTCGCCATCGCCGTACTCATCGTGGCCATCGGCATTTCCCTCATCGACATGCCGTATACCAAATATTTCGAGGGCGCGCAGTTCATTCATTTTCTGCTCGGCACCGCGACGGTTGCGTTGGCCGTACCGATCTATCAATGCTGGGATTCGCTGCGCGGGAAAGTGTTGCCGCTGGTGACTTCGTTGCTGTGCGGTGGCGCCGTATCGATTGTGACTGCCGTCGGTGTATCGCGTTTGCTGGGGGCCGACATCACCATACAGAAAGCGATGATGACCAAATCGGTCACCGCGCCGATTGCCATGGGCGTGGCCGAGCGGATATCGGCCTCGCCGACATTGACGGCGGTGTTCGCCGTCTGCACCGGTGTGATCGGTGCCATCGTCGCGCGCTATGTGCTGGACGCATTGCGTTTGCGCGCATGGTGGCAGCGCGGCTTCGCCATCGGTGTGGCGGCGCACGGCATCGGCACATCGCGCGCGATGTCGATACATCCCGAAGCCGGTGCCTTCGCCGGGCTCGCCATGGGCATGCATGGCATAGCGGGCGCAGTGCTGATTCCGCTCGTCGCCGGATGGATCGTCTGATGGATATTTCTTTCTGGCTGATCTACCTCGCGGTCGGTGTATTCGTCGGTTTTTTTGCGGGGCTGCTCGGCATCGGCGGCGGCTCGGTGATGGTGCCGATACTTTCGCTGACCTTTGCCTCGCAGGGTTTTTCCAGCGATCACGTCGTGCACATGGCGCTGGCCACGTCGATGGCGACCATCATCCCCGGTGGCGTAGCGAGCGCCTGGACGCATCACCGGCACAAGGCCGTCAACTGGCTGGTGGTGAAGCAGATGCTGCCGGGGATATTGGTGGGCACCTTTTCCGGCGCGGTCATCGCCCATTTTTCCAGCACCGCATTCCTCAAGTCTTTTTTTGTCGCTTTCATTTGCTTCCTTGCGTTGCAATTGCTGTTCGATTTCAAACCCAAAGCCCGCACCAGCCTGCCGGGTGCGGGCGTGATGTTCGCGCTGGGCGCGGTGATGGGCGTCATCTCCAGCTTCGCGGGCATCGGCGGCGCAGTGCTGTCGATTGCGTTTCTCGGCTGGTGCAACATCCGCATGCACGAAGCGATCGGCACGGCCGCAGCAATCGGCGTGCCGCTTGCCATTGCCGGCACCATCGGCTTCATCGTGACCGGATTGTTCGACCATGATCTGCCACCCTGGAGCGTGGGCTACGTGTACCTGCCCGCCTTCGTCGGCATTGCCATCACCAGCTTCGCGATTGCGCCGCTGGGCGCGAAATTGGCGCATCGCATGCCGGTGGCGGTGTTGCGGCGTGTGTTTGTGGTGTTCCTGGTTGGGCTCGCGATCAAGATGGCGGTTTCGGTTTGACAGTGCCAATAAGGCGATGGTATTTTTATCGCGCGGGCAGGTTAAACTCCAGCATCGGTGCGGCTCTCAGGCTGTTTCTGTCTCAAGGACCGCGCCAGCGCTTGTGTTTCATTTCTGATTTCGATCAACGCACACGACCCTCCGCCAAGCATTTATGAATATCAAAATCGACGACCTGACCGGACCTGAAATCTTTGCGTTGCTGCAGGAACACCTGCACAGCATGACGCTGCACTCGCCGCCCGAAAGCATCCACGCGCTCGATCTCGAAAAATTGCGCAAGCCGGAGATCACTTTCTGGACGGCCTGGGAAGGCGCGGAGCTGCTGGGCTGCGGCGCGCTGAAGGAATTGAGTTCGCGGCACGCCGAAATCAAATCGATGCGCACCGCGACACCGCATTTGCGCAAAGGCGTGGCAGCGAAAATGCTGGCGCATATCCTCGCGGAAGCCGCGCGGCGCGGCTATAAGCGCGTAAGCCTGGAAACAGGTTCAGCTGATGCATTTATCCCGGCTCGAACAATGTACGCGCGCTTTGGTTTTGTCGAATGCGGACCGTTTGAGGGATATGTGGAAGATCCTTACAGTGTGTTTATGACGAAGGTGCTCTGAGTCATTTGCCAGGACATAAACAGCTGATTCCGGCCCATAGACATTTGTACTCCTTGGGCGTATAGCTCGACATGTACACCGTAGTTGAAACGACGTTGTTTCAAGAACAATGGCCGCTTTATTGGGGTGAGGGGGAGAGAGGCGCTTTCGCCGCATACATTGCCGAATTTCCCGACCCCGGGGACGTGGTGCCGGATTCTGGTGGCATCCGCAAAGTGCGATGGCCAAGAGCGGGAATGGGGAAGTCCGGGGGATTGCGCGTAATTTATTTCACCCGCACGGATGAAGGGGAAATTGTGTTGCTGACGCGTTACGCGAAAGCCAGGACGGACAATATCACCGGCGCAAAATTGAAGGAGATTCGTCGTGCCCTCGAAAATTGGGCCCCTCACCGAAAGGCAGGTCCGTGCGTATGAAAGCAAGCGCGATCTTGCTACCGAATTGCTCGAATCTGTTAGGCAAATGAAAACCGGCAAAACGCAGGTTGTTTTGTCTCCGGCTGTGGAAGCGCGCGAGCGTACCGGTCTTTCACAATCCCAGTTTGCCACTCTCCTGGGAGTTTCAGTCCGCACTCTGCAGGGTTGGGAACAGGGGCGCAAGCAACCAAGTGGTGCGGCGCGCACCCTTCTCACTATCGCGCGCACCAATCCGAAAGCATTGCTTGC
>Ga0302321_100006190_pt1 | contig 10514 bp, 6 predicted proteins | sample Fen_T0_1_FD_202505 | JGI IMG/M metagenome (GOLD analysis project Ga0302321, IMG submission 202505) | Peat permafrost microbial communities from Stordalen Mire near Abisko, Sweden - Fen_T0_1 | ecosystem: Environmental > Terrestrial > Soil > Wetlands > Permafrost | place: Sweden: Abisko... | reverse complement strand
AATTGCCGGGGGGGGCGACTCTCGCCGGAATATAGCGTCGGAGGCGACCGCACTTGGCCTCCACCATCCTTGCAATTGGCCTGTTTGTCTTTGCGGCCTATTTGTTCAAGAGCGTTTTTACCCACTCCGGGATACCCGACGTATTGCTATTGATGATTTGCGGAATCGTGGCCGGTCCTGTGCTGGGCTGGGCATCGCCCGCCGCATTCGGCAAGGCCGGCAATGCGCTGGCGACGATGGGGCTCGTCATTATCCTGTTCGAAAGCGGCATCGACCTGGACCTCGCAACCCTTCGGCCGTCGATGGTGTCGACACTCAAGATCACGCTGTCCACTTTTCTCGCCACCGGATTGATCGTCACGGCAATCGGCTACAGCCTGGCCGGCCTGGACCTGCAAGGTTCGTTGATGCTGGCCGTGATCCTCGCCGGTACGTCCGCAGCGGTGGTGATCCCGCTGGTGCAAAGTCTCAAGGTGGAAGGCAGTACCCGGATTATCCTGATTCTCGAATCGGCTATCACCGATGTATTGTGCATCGTCGGGGTTTTCACGTTGCTGGAGGCGAGCCGCACGGGCGGCTTGACCGTCGGTGGCGTCGTATTGTCGGTGGTATCGACTCTGCTGGTGGCGGCTCTGATCGGTGCGTTATGTGGATTTGCCTGGCTGGGCGTACTGCGCACGGCGCGGAAGCTTCCAAACGGCAACTTCGCATCGGCGGCCGCCTGCTTCATCGTCTACGGCGCGACGGAATTGGCGGGCTACAGTGGTGCGATTGCGGTGCTATGTTTTGGTTTGGTACTTTCGAACGGACGCCAGTTCGCGCAGGCGCTGCGCATTGTTCGACCGGCACGCCTCGCGGCGTTCTCCTCTGCTGAGCAGGAGTTTTTGCACGAGCTGATTTTCGTCCTGAAGACGTTTTTTTTCGTATTTCTCGGCATTTCGATGCAACTGAACGACGTTCGCATTTTTCTGATCGGCGCGTTGATTGTCCTGCTTGTGTACGCGGCACGGCATTTGGTCGTGCTGTACCTCAGCGATCGCGAATTGCCGCGCCGATACGCCAACCTGACCGCAATCATGGTGCCAAAGGGGCTTGCCGCAGCGGTGCTGGCATCACTGCCGCGCGAGGCCGGCATGGCCGGTGGCGAGACCATCCAAGGCGTGGTGTACGTTGTCGTCCTGTTGAGCATATCGCTGACAGCAGTCATGATTCCTTTGCAAAGGGTGGCGCCCTTCAACGGCCTTTACAAGAACATCTTCTCGAGATTTTCCGAGTCGGGCGTGCCAGGGAAAAACACTTCGCCCCACAAATGAAAAAGGGCCCGCCAAGCGGGCCCTTTTTGTCCGCAACTGCGGTTACCAGATCGTCACTCGTTGTTCCGGTGCCAGGTACATCTTGTCGCCAGGCTTGACGTCGAACGCGCTGTAGAAGCCGGGTTGGTTGCGCAACGTCGCGTTGCCGCGCACGGCTGCCGGCGAGTGCGGGTCGGATTTGAGCAGCACGATTGCGGCGTCGGGGCGCGCCTTGCCGCGCCAGACCTGCGCCCAGCCCATATAAAGTCTCTGGTCGCCGGTGAGGCCGTCGATCACCGGCGGTTCCTTGGCGCCGAGTGCAATGTGGTATGCCTTGTAGGCGATGGCGAGGCCGGAGTTGTCGCCGATGTTCTCGCCTAACGTGAAGGCGCCGTTGACGTGATAGCCCGGCACCGGTTCGTAGGCATCGTATTGTGCGATCAGGGCCTTGGTCTTGGCGGTGAATTTTTCGCGATCCTCCGCCGTCCACCAGTTGCGCAGGTTGCCGACTTCGTCGGACTGGCTGCCCGAGTCGTCGAAGCAATGGCCGATCTCGTGGCCGATCACCGCGCCGATGCCGCCATAATTCACGGCGTCGTCCGCAGTCACATCGAAAAACGGTGGTTGCAGGATGCCCGCCGGGAACGTAATTTCGTTCATGCGCGGGTTATAGGATGCGTTGACCGTCTGCGGACCATAACGCCACTCGGCGCGATCGACCGGCTTGCCGAGGCGCTCGATGTTGCGCTGGTATTCGGCGGCGGCGATGCGTTTCAAGTTGCCGATCAAATCGTTCTTGACGATGGCAATCTTCGAATAATCGCGCCATTTCTCCGTGTAGCCAATCTTTACGTTCATCGTTGCCAGTTTTTTCTTGGCCTCCACTTTGGTAGCGGGGGTCATCCAGTCGAGCGAGTCGATGCTTTGCGCATACGCGACCTTCAGGTTGGCGACCAGCTTGTCCATGCGCGCCTTGTTTTCCGGCGGGAAATATTTGGCGACATAGAGTTTGCCGACGGCGTCGCCCAGCGCACCGTCGATCAGGGATACGGCGTGCTTCCACGGTTCCTCGTTGACTGGCACGCCGCGCAGCACCGTACCGGTGAAGGCGAACTGGTCGTCAACGAACTGTTGCGACAGGAACGGCGCATAGCGGTTGATGAGGTGCCATTTGAAATAGGCTTTCCAGGCCGGCAGAGGCGTCGCCTCCATGGTCTTGGCGAGAGCCGTCACGTAGCTCGGCTGCGAAACGATGACCGAATCGATCTTGCCGGCCAGCCCTGCGCTGCGCAGTTGCAGGTTCCAGTCGTAGCCGGGGGCGAGTTCGGCAAGCTTGTCGATTGCGAACTTGTTGTACGTCTTGTTCGGATTGCGGTTTTCGACGCGGGTCCACTGCGCGCGCGCAAGTTCGGTCTCCAGCGCTACGACCGAGGCGGCCGATTCGGCGGCTTTCTTGTCGCCGACAGCAGCCAGCATTTTCTCGATCAGCGCCTGGTATTTTTCGCGCACGTTCTTGAATTTGGCGTCGCTGTCGTTCAGGTAGTAATCGCGGTCCGGCAGGCCGAGACCGCTTTGGCCGATGATGACCGCGTAGTGAGTCGCATCCTTGCCATCCTGCGCCACGAACATTCCCAATGGTGACGTGACACGCATGCGATTCATGGAGGCGATCATTGCCGGAATCAGCTTCTTGTCGGCGAGCTTGTCGATCTGCGCCAGATCCGCCTTCAGCGGCGCAGCGCCCACGGCATTGCGTCGAGCCATGTCCATGTAGCTCGCGTACAGGTCGCCGACCTTCTTTGCTTCCGAACCCGCCTTCACGTGCGGATCGGCAGCCGTCGACTCAATGATGGTGCGAAGGTTTGCGGATACGCCCTCGCGCAGTTCGTCAAACGTGCCCCAGCGGGACTTGTCGCCGGGAATCTCCGCGTCCTTGAGCCAGGTACCGTTGACGTATTTGAAAAAATCGTCCTGCGGACGCGAAGAGGCATCGAAGCCCTTGTGGTCGATCCCGGAATTCAGGGTGGTGGGTGCAGGGTCGGCTGCGAGGGCGATGCCCACCAGGCTGGAACTGACCAAGGAAAATAGACTAATGGCGACACGTGATTTCACGGCGGGTCCTCTATGCGGAATGGGAATGAAGGCCCACCGCGCGGGTGCGCCTCGGCGCAGAGTGTACTGAAAAACACGCGGTCGTGTTTTCCAAGTTGTGACAAATTGCGTGAGCGGGTCGCCGTTCCGGGGGCCGGAGCGTAAAATGACCTTCTATCGCAGACTCGTTTCGTTCCAACCCTTGCATCGAGGAAACCCTCCCGCCACCGAGACGCCGGCCAAGTCCTTGGTCGCCGCGCTCGGCGTCACCCAAATCATCGCCTGGGGCTCGATTTACTACCTGTTCGCCTTGCTGATCGTTCCGCTGGAACGCGAACTCGCGATCGGCCGCGCAACCACTGCCGGGGCATTTTCGATCAGCCTGCTGGCCTCGGGCCTTGCGGCCCCTTGGGTAGGGCGCTTGATCGACCGCGTCGGTGGCCGCGGTGTGATGACAGCGGGCTCGATTGCCGGCGCGGCCTTGCTGTTGGCGTTGTCGAAAGTTCAGTCGGTTTGGATGCTGTACCTCGTCTGGGCGGGCCTGGGCGTGGCGATGGCGGCGACCTTGTACGATGCTGCGTTTGCGGTAGTGACCCACGCATTTGCCCACAACTATCGCCGTGCCATTACGGCACTCACCTTGTTCGGCGGTTTTGCCAGCACGGTCTTCTGGCCATTGACGGCTTGGCTGATCGAACGCGTCGGCTGGCGCGATGCAACGCTGTGCTGGGCGGTCCTGAATCTCGCCATTTGTGCACCTTTGCACTGGATTTTTGTACCGAGACGACCCGCCGGCCACGGCGACGGGATACTTGACGATACTACTGGCGAGGGCAGATCCTGGCTGCGCAATCCGGCGTTCCTGGCATTCGCCCTCTCGTTTGTCGGCCAATCGCTGGCTATTTCGGCGATAGGCGTGCATCTGCTGACCATGCTGACCGAGCGCGGTCTCGCCGCCACCGAAGCCGCCGCCGTCGGCGCGATGGTCGGACCGATGCAGGTGGCGGGACGGGTACTGGAACTTACCTTCAGCACGAAGCTGTCTGCCGTGCAGGTGGGCCGATGGGCAGTGGCCTTGTTGCCGGCCGCGCTGCTGGTTTTGCTCGGCGCCGGGACGCAATGGGGCTGGCTGGTGGTGTTTGCCGTCTTGTACGGCGCCGGTAATGGCGCAATGACCATCGTGCGCGGTGCGGCACCCGCGAAAATGTTCGGCCGTGAGCAATACGGCGCGATGACCGGGGCAATGGCTGCCCCCGCCATGGTGGCACGGGCAGGCGGCCCGTTGCTGGCATCGCTGGCTTGGATTCTTGGCGGCTACCCCTTGGTATTGGGTCTGCTGGTGCTGGTTTCGGCCCTGGCCGTTGTCGCCTACCATGCGGCGACAGTTCGCCACACCATTCGTCATTGAACCAATTGGCCACCCGGGCCTCCAAGTGCGGAGCACAATCTGCCGGCCGCCAGGGAGTTCGAATCGGGGCAGGGGCGCGGGCAGGGGCGATGTGGCTGCAATGGACAAAAATGGATACTAATCGTGACATTGTCAGGAGGCGGAACATGCCTGTGGATTCGGAGAAGAAAGAAAATGGCCCGTCGCCAATTTGGCTCACCACTCTCATTGCCGCCTTTCTGACCTTGGTGGCATGGCTGTTGCCGGCATGCATGGCACTGGCCGCGGAACCTGCCAACCTGGTGCAATGGAGGCCGGGTCTTACCTCTTCGGCCCAGCCCGACAGCACCTACCTCAAGCGCGCCAGGTCGCTCGGGTACGACATGGTGATCAATATTGCGCCGCCGGAATACGACGGTGCGGTGCAGGACGAAGGTGCGATTCTCGCCAGCCAGGGTGTCGTCTACGTCAATATTCCCGTTGCCTGGACCAATCCGACTGGCGAGGATTTCCGGTTATTCAGCGATATCCTCGAGTCGGCCAAAAAGATGAATGTGCTGGTGCATTGCCAGGTCAACCTGCGCGGTTCATCCTTTTCCTTCTTGTATCGGGTGATTCAGGAGGGTGCACCGATCGACGCCACCCGTGAAAAGCTGACGGGGGTATGGATGCCGCAGCCCACCTGGAAAAAATTCATCGAGAGGACATTGGCGGCGCACGGCAAGAGGGTGGAGTGGCTATAATGCGCAGGTAGTGCCACGTCGTCACTTCGACGGAGTCGCGTCCCTGGCCGATCCGCCGCAAAGGCGGCTGTTCGGTCCCGGACGGAGCCCAGGCCCGGGCGGGGCGGATAATATGAAATTGCCTGATTACCCGTCAGCCGAGCCGGCTCCCGTTCGCACCGCTTTTTTCGCATTTCGTCCTACGACCGTGGCAGTGTGCAGGCGGCTGCCGTAGTCTTGCATGGCTGCAGCATACTGACCGAAATCGGGACGGAAAGCGGGCAAAATCGGTGGAAAAGCCGAAATACTTGGGAACGGAGCGTCGGGACAACCCGAATCGCGACCAATAAACATTACTTGCGGGAACAATTCATGTTGCAAAAAGCCAGTTTTATCCGGAGAAACAGCCTGTGGCTGAAAGCCGCCGTTTGCATTGCCGCTGCCGTTTGCCTGAGTGCCTGCAATAAAGGCCAGGACAAGTCGGACAAGCCCGCCACCAGCGCGTCCTTGCTGCTGTCGGCTGAAGATTTGCATACCGTGCGCAACAACGTGCTGGCATCGGGGCCGGCAATCACCGGTTCCATCCAGCCGGAACGCCGCGCCGATCTGCGCGCCGAGGTTTCGGCCGTGGTGATGCAGATGGTCAAGGAAAACGGCGACGTGGTGCATCGAGGCGATCTTTTGGTGCGCCTCGACGACACGGCCATTCGCGACAGTCTCGCTGCCGCTACCTCCGCGGCACGCTCTGCGACGGTCGCGTTGGAGCAGGCCGAGCGCCAGTACCAGCGCATGGTGACCTTGCGCGGGTCCGGCATGGCATCGACACAGCAGCTGGAAGACGCCGAGAACCGCCGCAACTCCACCCAAAGCGACCTGGAAGCCGCCAAGACCCGCGAAGTGCAGGCCCGCCAGCAACTGCAGCGTACCGAAGTGCGCGCGCCGTTCGACGGCCTGGTCAGCGACCGCAAGGCTTCTGCGGGTGACACTGTGCAAATCGGCAAGGAACTGGTGAAAGTGATCGACCCGGCCAGCATGCGATTCGAAGGCCTGGTTTCGGCCGATGCCATCGGCAGCGTCCGGGTCGGCGAACAGGTCGTATTTCGGGTCAATGGCTACGGCGACCAGCAATTTCTGGGCAAGGTGCGACGCGTCAACCCGTCTGCCAATGCGACTACCCGTCAAGTCGAGGTGCTGGTGGACTTCGCCGACAAGAAGCAGCCCAAGCTGGCGGGTCTGTACGCTGAGGGCCGCGTCGAATCCGACAGCGCCACCAGCCTGACGTTGCCCGCAACCGCCTTCGTACGTGACGGCGACAAGGCCTATGCCTGGCGGGTGCAGGACAACACCGTGCGCAAGGTTAACCTGTCGATTGGGACGCGCGACGATCGCAGCGGGGAATATGTTTTGAAAGAGGGCTTGAAGGAAGGCGACGTGCTGATCCGGCAGGCGACCTCGACTTTGAAGGATGGGCAAAAGGTGGAGTTGGCGAAAGCGAAGGCGCCAAGTTCCACTACACAAGCAAGCAAGTAGCCAAGGGGACGGGCCATGTTCTTATCCGATTTCAGTATCAAGCGACCGGTCGTCACGGTCGTCATCATCATCATGCTGATGGCGCTTGGTTTGCTCGCGCTGAAAAAGCTGCGGGTCAACAATATTCCCGATGTGGAGCAACCGGTCATGGTGGTGAACGTTCCCTACCCGGGCGCCTCGCCCGAGACCGTGGAGCGCGAAATCATCAATCGCGTGGAAAAATCCCTGCAAAGCATTCCGCAGGTCTATCAGATCCGCAGCACCGCCGCCGAGAGCGGCGCGACCATCGTCATTATCTTCAATTTCAAGAAGAACATGGTCGAGGCGTCGGATGAAATCCGTAACGCCATCGCTGCGGTGCGCTACAAACTGCCGGTGGAAATGCGCGAACCCATCCTGCAGCGTTTCGACCCCAATTCGCAGCCGATCATGAACCTGGCGTTGTCGTCGTCCGGCCTGTCGCACGCGGAAATTTCCCGGCTGGCGGAAGATACCCTGGCAGACCGGTTCCGCGGCATTGACGGCGTAGCCGTAGTCAGCGTAAATGGTTCGCTGCACCGCGAGCTCTCCGTGCTGTTGCGCGCGGAGAAATTGCGCGAGTACAACGTTTCCATCGGCGATGTAACCAATGCGCTGCGCATGCAGAACACTACGGCGCCAGTGGGACGCGTAAAAGGACCGCTGGATGAACAGAGCATCCGACTGGTCGGTCGCATCGAGTCGCCGGCCGAGTTCCAGCAAATCGTCATCAAGCGCAGCGGCAATGAGATTGTGCGGCTGGGCCAGGTCGCGACCATCGAAGACGGTTTTGCAGAGCTGACCGGCTTCAGCATGCGTAGCGGTCATCCCAACGTCGGCATTTCCATCACCCGATCGCGCGACGCGAGCACTGTGACTGTTGCCGAAAAGGTGCGTGCGCTGGTCGATGACATCAGCAAGACGTTGCCGCCCGGCACCAAGCTGGAAGTGACTCGCGACGGCGGCAAGGACGCGCAGAACAGCCTGCAAAACGTGATCGAGGCGCTGATTTACGGTGCCATGCTGACCATTTTCGTGGTCTACGCCTTCCTGAACTCCTGGCGCTCCACGCTGATCACGGCGCTGGCGTTGCCGACCTCGGTGATCGCGGCCTTCATCGCCGTCTGGGCCTGCGGCTTCACGCTCAACTTCATGACCCTGCTGGGCCTGTCGCTGGCGATCGGCGTGCTGATCGACGACGCCATCGTGGTGCGCGAGAACATCGTGCGCCACATGGAAAAAGGCATGGACCGGCGCACCGCCGCCAGCGCCGGCACCGCCGAAATTGGTCTCGCCGTCACCGCGACCACCTTTTCCATCATCGCGGTATTTCTGCCGGTCGCCACCATGGGGGGCGGCGCCGGCGAATGGTTCCGGCCGTTCGCCCTGACCGTAGCGACTTCGGTGCTGGTGAGCCTGTTCATTTCCTTCACGCTGGACCCGATGCTGTCGGCGTACTGGGGCGACCCGGTCGGCTACGCGCACCAACCCAAGACCGGCATCAGCCTGGTGCTGTCGAAATTCAACCAATGGTTCGATCATCAGGCGAACCGCTACGGCAATGTGATTTCCTGGGCCTTGCACCACCGGCTCTGGATGATCGTCATCGCGATCGCCAGTTTCATTCTGGCCCTGGCCTTGCAGGTTTTTTCCGGCGGCTCGAGCTTTCTGCCGGTATCCGACGTGGGTACTGTCGCGATCGACGTGCGCATTCCTTCCAGCGCCAGCCTCGATTACGCGAAACTGAAGGTCGAATCGGCAGCGGAACTGGCGCGCACCATTCCGGAAACCGTGGCGACCGACAGCAATATCAATGCCGGCGGTGGACGTGTTTACGTCGATATCGGCAAGAGCAACAAGCGCAAACGCAGCGCCGCGGAAATCGCAACCGATTTGCGCGAATTGCTGAAGCGCGTGGTCGGCGCCGAATACACGGTGCTGGACGACATCAACAACGGTGTCCGCAAACCCGTGCAGATCCAGTTCTCCGGCCCGGATGCGCGCAAGCTCCTGGAGATCACCAACGACTTCATGGCCAGGCTGCAAAAAGTCCCGGGCGCGGTCGATGTCGGCTTGTCCGAGCAAGAACCCAAGGACGAACTGAAAATCGACCTGAACCGTGGGCTCGCCAACGCCATGGGAATTTCCGTGGGGGACGCCGCACAAGCATTGCGGGTGGCTTTTGCCGGCGTGGAAGTGGGCGACTGGGTCGATCCCACCGGTGAAACCCGCGACGTCGCCGTGCGCCTGCACCCGGACGACCGCGTCAGCGCCGGCAGCATCGAGCATTTGCCGATCGGCGTGTCCGGCACCAGCGTCATGGTGCCGCTGGACCAGATCGCCACCATCACCATGGGCAAGGGGCCTTCGCAAATCCAGCACTCGGACGGCAAGCGCATGATCGCGGTGTCCGCCAACGCCCAGGGGCGCTCGGCCGGCGAGGTGACGGCAGACGCCTTGAAAATCGCCAAGCAGATCGATTTTCCCCCAGGATACGGCCTGGAATTGGGTGGTGCCGCTCGCGATCAAAGCGAAGTGTTCACGGAAATGTTCATCGCGCTCATCATGGGAATCGGCCTCATGTACCTGACGCTGGTGATTCAGTTCGGCTCGTTCACCGCACCGCTGCCGATCATGATGTCGCTGCCGCTGAGTCTGATCGGCGTGGTGGTAGCGCTGAAGGTGACCGGAGGGACCCTGAACCTGATGAGCTTCATCGGCATCATCATGCTGATGGGGCTGGTCGCGAAGAACGCCATCCTGCTGCTCGACTGCGCACGCAAGGAAGAGGCACAAGGTGTCGACCGGGAAGAGGCGCTGATGCACGCCGGCCGCGTGCGCCTGCGGCCTATCCTGATGACGACTTTTGCACTGATCGCCGGCATGCTGCCGGTTGCGATCGGTCTCGGCGAGGGTGGCGAGTTCTACCGGCCGATGGCGGTCGCCATCATCGGCGGCACCATTACCTCGACCATTCTCACCTTGCTGGTGGTGCCGACCGTCTACGACTGCATCGAGATTACCCGGGATCAGTTGATCGGCAATTTCCGCTGGCGCGACAGCTATTGGGACGAGTGGAAGCTGGGTAGCGTCATCGCCTTCGGTATCACTGCCGCAGAGGCGCTGGTGGTGGTACTGTCGCTTGGCCTCTATGCGCACTTCCTGCTGGCAGACCGGGGCAACGTAACGGAGGCGCATGTGAAGCCCGTTGCACCTGCGCCGCACGTCTTCCCGTCATTGGGGGATTGACCTGTATTGGCAAGGGCGCCCGTGACGGGCGCCCGGTCGGCTGCTGATGAAAAGCGGATGAAGTTTCGCGCAGGCGGGCGATAGACAGGTATGCTCTGCCTGTTTTGAATAACCGCATTGGCATAGCCAGTGCCCATTCGGCCATGACGTCACCCACCCAGCCCCCCCCCCGGTTTAGCACCCAACCCCTGCCGACCCGCCAACAGGCCGAGTACCACCGCATGA
>Ga0302321_100006189_pt1 | contig 10515 bp, 7 predicted proteins | sample Fen_T0_1_FD_202505 | JGI IMG/M metagenome (GOLD analysis project Ga0302321, IMG submission 202505) | Peat permafrost microbial communities from Stordalen Mire near Abisko, Sweden - Fen_T0_1 | ecosystem: Environmental > Terrestrial > Soil > Wetlands > Permafrost | place: Sweden: Abisko... | reverse complement strand
GGGCGCTACGCTGCTGCTGCTGCGCCCCGATACGCTGCTCGAGGCGATTCCGCTCGTTGAGCTGGAACTCATTGGTGAAGCCCATCCAGTGCTGGGCACCGACCCGGCGCTGTACCGGGCGCCGCTGAGGCTGCGCGATGGCCGCACCCTCGCCGTGACGGGTGAGCTGATGGATCTCGACCTGCTGGAGCGCTGGGTGGGGTACCTGCACGAGCGGCAGCGGAAGGGCCGCACGGCAGGCGTCAGAAGGTGACGGTACGGGCGTGCGTCCTCACGCCCTCAAGTCTTCATGTCTCGCGCGCACGCCTCTGAAGTTCCGCCAGCCGGTTCAAGGCTTCCAGTGGCGTAAGCGCGTCCAGATTGATGTCTCGCAGCGCCTCGAGCGCAGGGTGAGGCGCTGCCTCGGCGAACAACGCCAGTTGTCCCGGATCGGGTGAAGGCTCCGGGGCACCCGGCACCACCCGATGCTCGCTCTCGAGCCGCGCCAGTACCTCGCGCGCGCGTCGCACCACCGCGTCGGGCAATCCCGCCAGCTGCGCCACATGCACGCCATATGATCGATCGGTTCCACCCGGCTCGAGCCGATGGAGGAACACCACGCGGTCGCCAGTTTCGCGCACGGCCACGTTCATGTTTCGCGCGTGCGCCAGTCGCTCCGGGAGCTGCATCAGTTCGTGGTAGTGCGTCGCGAACATCGTCTTGCACCCCACAAGGTCATGCAGGTGCTCGCTGACCGCCCAGGCGATCGCGACGCCGTCGTAGGTGGACGTGCCCCGGCCGATCTCGTCGAGCAGCACCAGGCTCCGCGCGGTGGCGCTGTGCAGGATGGCGCTCGTCTCGCTCATTTCCACCATGAACGTCGACTGACCCCGCGCCAGGTTGTCGCTGGCCCCCACGCGAGTGAAGAGCCGGTCCACGACGGCCACGTGCGCTGACGCCGCCGGCACGAACCCCCCGAGCTGGGCCAGCACCACCACCAGGCCGATCTGGCGCAGGATGGTGGACTTGCCCGCCATGTTGGGCCCGGTCACCAGCAGCACCCGCTCGCTCTCGCTGAAGGTCACGTCATTCGGCATGAACTGCTCGCGCGGCATCAGCCGCTCGATGACGGGATGGCGTGAGGCGCGGAGCACGAGACCGTACGCGTCATCCAACGTGGGGCGCACGTACTGGTTCGCCTCGGCCACCTGTGCCAGCCCCGCCCACACATCGAGTCGTGCCAGCACGCGCGCGGTGCGCTGCACCCGGGCGATCGCGACGCCGACCAGGTTGCGCAGGCGGGCGAAGAGCTCCGCTTCGCGCGTCGCCATCCGCTCTTCCGCCCCCAGCACCTTCGCCTCGTACTCCTTGAGCTCCGGCGTGACGTACCGCTCGGCGCCGGCCAGTGTCTGCCGGCGGTCATAGTCGGGGGGAACGCGGTCACGGTGTGCGTTGGTGACCTCGAGGTAGTATCCGAACACCCGGTTGAAGCCCACCTTGAGCGACGCGATGCCGGTGCGGTCGCGTTCGCGCTGCTGCAGCGACGCGATGTATTGCCGGCCGCCATCGCGCAGCTCCCTCAGCTCATCGAGCTCGGCGTCGTAGCCCGCCAGGATGACGCCCCCTTCGGCCAGTGTTGCCGGTGGGCGTTCCGTCAGCGCGCGGGCCAGCAGATCGGCGATGTCGCGCAGGAGGTCGAGCTCGTCGAGCGCGGTCGAGAGCGCGGCACTCTTGCGCTCCGCCGAGCCGACAAGCGCCGTGAGCGCCTCGAGCACGTCGGGCAGCCGAAGGAAGGAATCGCGGAGGGCGCCCAGTTCACGTGGCGTGGCGCGGCCTGCCGCGGCGCGACCGGCGAGCCGCTCCAGGTCCCGAACCCCGTCGAGGGCCTCGCGCAGCCGGGTGCGGCCCCGGCCATCTCGGAGGCAGGCATCCACGGCGTCGAGGCGCGCCTCGATCGCTGCGACATCGCGAAGGGGAGAGAGCACCCACTGCCGCAGCAGCCGGCCGCCCATCGGGGTGAGGGTGCGGTCGATCGTCTCCAGCAGCGTTGCGTTCCGGGTGCCTGCCACGAGGGGCTCGACCAGCTCGAGATTGCGGCGGGTCATCTCGTCGAGCCAGAGATGCGCGTCGCTTCGCCGCACGGCGGGGCGCGACAGGTGCGGCACGCCGCCGGGCTGGAGTTCGGCGAGGTAGCGCAACAACGCGCCGGCGGCGCCGAGCGCCGCGTCGTCGTCCTTGCCGATGCCCAGTCCATCGAGCGAGGCGAGCGAGAAACGGCGGGCGAGCTCCTCGCGCGCGAGCGCGGCATCGAACTCCCAGCGTTCGCGCGGGGTACGGAGCGCCCGTTCGCTCACGATCGATGCGTCGGACGGAATGACCACCTCGGCCGGGCCGTAGCGCTCGAGCGCGTCTGCGAGTCCATCCGCGGGAACCCGCTCGAGCACAAACTCGCCGGTGGAGAGGTCGATCGCCGCGAGCCCGCCCTCACAGACCGCCACCATCCAGTTGTTGCGCGCGCCGGGCAGCCAGCCTTCCTGCAGCATGGCGCCCGGCGTCACCGTCTCCACCACTTCGCGGCGCACGATGCCCTTGGCGAGCTTGGGGTCCTCCACCTGCTCGCAGATGGCGACACGGTGACCGGCACCAATCAACTGGCGCAGGTACTCGGCGGCGGCCTTTACCGGCACGCCGGCGAGTGGCACACCGTCGCCGCGGGCGGTGAGGGTGATGCCCAGCACCCGCGCGCCGAGTTCGGCGTCATCGAAGAACATCTCGTAGAAGTCGCCCATCCTGAAGAACAGGATCGCGTCGCGGTGCCGCGACTTGATATCGCGGTACTGCAGCATGAGCGGGGTATCCTCAGTGGACTTGCTCATGGTGCCACCACAAACGGAGTCCCACCGAGCTTTGCCTTGATCTTCGCCGCCGCCGCGCTCGCGTCGGCGCGGGTGGAGTATTCGCCCAGCCGCACCTTGAAATAGCCGCCGTCCTTCACGACGATGCCGCTGAACCCCGCCTTCCTGGCGCGGTCGAGCATCTCGTCGGCCACATCCTGCGTATTCGCCGCGACGATCTGCACCCGGTATGCGGCCGGTACCGGGGCCGCTGTGGCCGGCGCGGGGCGAGGCAGCACGGGAATCGGCCCCGGTGGCTGGGGGATTTCGTTCAGCTTGATCACCGAGTCGCGTCGCGGTGCAGCCGGTGCAGCAGTGACGGGGGGACGCGCGGAGGTGTCCGGGCTCGGGGGTGGTGCCGCCGCGACCGGCGCGGCAGGCACCGGGGCGACGGTCGATGGCGCCGCCGGACTGCACCGGCGGCCCAGTGCCACCAGCTCTGCGCGCACCTGTGCATTGTCGCCCGCCCGCGCCAGGCCCTCGCTCACCCACTGGCATGCGGCTGGTGAATCGTTCACGTCAAAGGCCGCACGCGCTCCCCAGAGCGCGGCGGTCGCATAGAGCGGCGACGTGGCGTGGTCGGTCCGGAACTTCTCCAGCGTCCGTCCGGTGGCGGCGGGGTCACCATTGGCGTAGTCGAGCTGCGCCAGCGCGATCATCGCCGGCTCGGCCCAAGGTGAGAACGGGTATTCCACGATGACGCGCTGGAGTTGCCGCCGCACCTCGTCCGCCGTCGGGGCCACGAGGGCCGAGCTGTAGAGAATTCCCGGAAAGAGCGTATCGGTCGGGACCGTGGACTCCTCCATGCGCTTGAGTGTCGCGCGCGCGGAGTCGATGCGGCCATCCTGCGCGAGGCGCAGGGCCGCAGTGAGAGGCGATGCCTGCTGGGCGGCAAGATGACAAGGCGGCAGGGCGGCAAGAAACAGCCAAAGCACTCCGCGCCTCATGCCACCCTCTCCTGCCGCGAAATTCCCAGCCGGAGCACCAGCTCGCCGAGCAGCGCCTGTTCATCGCTCAGTGTGGTGCTCTTGAGCGCCTGGTCAGCACCGAGCGTGGCGCGCATCGCTGCGCTGAGGCGTGACGCGGGCCAGCGTTCCGACCAGCGAGCCCACTTCGCCGCTTCCGCCTTCCACTCCGGCAGGCCGAACGGTCGTGAGGCGACTAGCGACCGGAAGATGGCCCCCTCGAGCGCGCCCCCCTTCGTGCCCTTGTCGCGATGCGCGCGCGCCAGTGTGACACCCGAAAGCGTGGTGCCGAGGAGGCTCACCAGTTTCACGCCGGAAATGCCCGACTGGTCGAGCACCGGGCGCAGCAGCGTGAGCGCGCGGCCGGTGGCGTCGTCGAAGATGGCGTCGCGCCAGTCGAACATCGTCTCGCCGTGGCGCACGCCCACGAGGTCGCCCACCAGCTCGCGGGTGAGCAGTGTGCCGGGCGCGAGCGAGGCGAGCTTCGCCAATTCGGCGTCGAGCGTCGTGAGATCACCGCCTACGGCGTGCAGCAGGTGCTCGGAGGCCTCGGGCTGCAGTGTGATGCCCAGTTGCTCGGAGCGGTGCGCCAGCCAGCGGAGCACCCGTTCTGGTGGCAGCGCGGCACAGCGAACAGTCACGGCGAGCTTCGCGATCTCCGCCTCGGGGTCGGGATCCGCACCACCCTGTACCAGCACCAGCACTGTTTCGGCCGCCGGCCTGGCGAGATAGCGCAGCAACTCGGCCCGTCCGCGGGCCTTCTTCTGCCACCCCTCCACGTCACGCAGGATGACCACCCGACGGTCGGCCATCATCGGCAGCGTGTTGAGCAGCGTGGACAGCTCCTCAGGGTCGAGTGAGGTGGCGGTGCGCTGGTCGAAGTTGAAGTCGCGCAGGGAGGGATCGAGCACCCGATCGGTGATTTCGCGGACCAGGTCGACCTTGAGCAGGTCCTCCGCACCTACCAGATAGTAGACGGAAGAGACGTCGCCCTTCTTGAGGGCGCGGAGGGTGGCATCGAAGGTCTGTTCGGGCACGCCACATCCTATTTCCTGACCGAGGTAAACAGAAGGGGCCGGTGTGCCTCGCGCTCACCCCCGCCGCTGGAAGCACTGCACGAACATCAAGGCAGTCAACGTCTTGGCGTCGCGGATCTCCCCCTGCCGTATCCTGCGACCGACCTCCGACCAGCGGACTTCATGGACCTCCATGAACTCGTCGGCCTCACGGGCGGTGGGAACCGGGGTAAGATTGTGTGCTGAGTAGAGATGGATCAGTTCGTCGGTAAAGCCCGGGGTGGTGAGGATCGACACCAGCGGGACCACCCGGCCGGCCGCCATGCCCGCCTCCTCTCGCAGTTCCCGCCGGGCACAGGCCTCGGGTGGCTCGTCATGCTCGAGCCGGCCCGCCGGAATTTCCCAGAGGTAGCCTTGGGCGGCGTGGCGGAACTGGCGCAGCATCAGCACCCTCGGGTCGGCGGCATCGGGCGGGTCCACGAAGGGTACCACGGCCGCCGCGCCGGGATGCCGTATCATTTCGAGGTGGCCGATACTGCCATCCGGGAACTTCACGGTATCGACATCGAGGTCGATGATCCGTCCGGAATACTTTCGCTCTGTGGTGATCCTGGTCATGGTTGCTCCTCGTTGGCCGCGTGAATTCTAGTCCATGACTGCCGTGGACCCCGCTCCCGAAGCGGTTCCGGCACCGCGAATGGTGCTCTGGCCACTGGCCATCGTGGCGGTGCTGCTCGTGGGTGCCGCGTTCTGGCACGCCCAGGCGGCCAACCTGAACCTCCGGGGCACGGCGCGTCTTGCCATCGTGCTCGCTCCCGGTGTTGTCGCGCTGGCCTGGTCGCTCATCGCGTATGCGCTTGCGTTCCGGCCGGCGTTCCCGCAGGTGCCGGCACGCTGGTGGCTCATTGCGCTGGCAGGGCTTTTCCAGGCGCTCGGCTTCGTCATCTTCGCGTTCCGGGACCAGACGCCGAACATCCGCCTCCCCGGCCCGGCCGCCGAAGCGGTCAGCCTGGCGATGCAGCTCTGCTTCCTCGCGGTGCAGCCGCTGATGGTGCTCGGCCTCGCGGCATTTCCATCCACTGAACTCGGTCGCCTCGCGCGTCGTCGATACCTCCTCGACGCGACGATCATCGCGCTGAGTGGCGCGCTCGTGCTCTGGGCGGTATCGAGCCAGCGCGCGACCCTGGTGGGCAGTGACCGTCCAGGCCTGGTCCAGGTGGTCTACGCCGTGGGCGACCTGCTGGTGCTCTTCACGCTTGCGACGCACCTCTTCCGGCTTTCGCCCAAGCTCCCGCTCTGGCAGGGGCTCGCGCTTCTTGCGCTCGGTGGCGGGCTCATGCTGCTGACCAACAGTTGGGTGCCCAACCAGCCGGCCGCTGCATCGCTGCGGGGCGCCATGCCGCACGAGCGCACGTTCTACGCGGAACTCCTCTTTGTTGCGGGCCTGGCGTGGCTGTGGGTGTGTGCCGGCGCCCAGGGTGCGCCCACCACCACGGAGCGAAGGGCCACCGGAGTCGGCCTCGTATCCTTCGGCGCGCTCGCGGCCGGGTACGTCCTGCTTGCCGTGGTGGCGAGCCGGAGCGAATCGCGCCTCGTCATCGGCCTGACGATCGGTGCCGCGGTGCTAACCGCAGTGGTGGTGCTGCGGCAGATCGTCACCGTGAAGGAGAACCTCGACCACGCGGCCCAGCGCACCCGCCGCAGTGTGGAGGAACGGTTCGAGTCGCTGGTCGCCAATGCATCGGAAGCCATCGTGGTGGTGGACCGGGACGGCACGGTGCTCTATGCCAGCCCCTCGGTGCAGCGGTTGCTCGGGCAGGTGCCTGAGGAAGTGATCGGCCGTCCGTTCGACGCACTGCTGCACCCCGATGAGTCGGTCTCGGCGCGAACGTTCCTGCACGAGCTGCTGGCGCGACCGTGGGGAAGCACGGTGCGCTCGTGGCGCCTGCGCCGTGCCGACGGTGGCTGGGCCTGGGGCGAGACGACGGCGACGAACCTCCTCGCCGACCCGAACGTCCGCGGGATCGTCCTCAACACGCGCGACATCACCGAGCGCCGCGAACTCGAGCAGCGCCTGACGCACCAGGCGATGCACGATGGACTCACGGGCCTCGCCAACCGCGTGCTCCTGCGGAGCCGGCTCGAGGCCGCGCTGCGCCGCCCGCGGCCCGGTGCCGCGCTGCCGCCGGCGCTGCTCTTCCTCGACCTCGACGGGTTCAAGGGGGTCAACGACACCTTTGGGCACGCGCAGGGCGACGCCCTGCTCATCGCCGCGGCGACACGCCTCCGGGAGCAGGTCGGTGCGCAGGATGTCGTGGCCCGGCTGGGCGGCGACGAATTCGCCGTGCTGCTCGAGTCGCCCCGCGACCGGCAGGCGGTGCTCGACATTGCGCAGCGCATCACGTCGGCGCTCAAGGTGCCGTTCCGCGTCTTCGGCCGGGAGACGGCGGGTTCAGCCAGCCTGGGCGTTGCCATCGCCGACCCGGTGGATTCCGCCGGCGACGTGCTGCGCCATGCCGATGTGGCGATGTACCTCGCCAAGGCCAACGGCCGCGGCCGCTACGAGCTGTTCGAGCCGCGCATGCTCGAGTCGGTGGTGGGGCGGCTCGGCCTGCAGTCCGACCTGCGCCGGGCACTCGACGACCCCGACAGCCGCGAATTCCTCTTCGACTACCAGCCGATCGTGGAACTCGCGACGCAGCGCGTAGTGGGAGTCGAGGCGCTGATCCGGTGGGACCATCCGGTGCAGGGACGCATCACGCCGGCGGTGTTCGTGCCGCTCGCTGAGGAAACCGGGCTCATCGTGCCGCTCGGTCGCCGTGTGCTGCACCTCGCCTGTCGCGACTCGGCGCCGTGGGTGCGCGAGTATCCGGGCATGCACGTCACGGTGAACCTTTCCGCGCGCCAGCTGCCCGATCCCGCACTCGCGGCTGAAGTGGCCGATGCGCTGGCGGCGTCGGGGCTGCCGCCGGCGTCACTGGTACTCGAGCTCACCGAGAGCGCCATCATGCAGCAGCCGGAGCGCTCGGCGCAGGTGTTCCGCGAGCTGCGTGGCCTTGGCGTACGCCTGGCGATCGACGATTTCGGCACCGGCTATTCGTCACTGAGCTACCTGCAGCAGTTGCCGGCGGCGATCCTCAAGATCGACCGCTCGTTCCTCACCTCGCTCGACCAGGGGCCGAACGGAGCGACGCTGGTGAAAGGGATCATCGGTCTCGCGAACGGCCTGGGACTCATCACGGTGGCTGAGGGGATCGAGACCGAGGAACAGGCGACGATCCTCCGGGCGCTGGGCTGCAGCTGCGGGCAGGGACTGCTCTTCTCGCCGCCGCTGCCGGCAGCGCAGGTAAGTGACTGGCTCGAAGATGCGGCGGTGATCAGTGCTTCGGGCGGGGCGCGCGTGCTGGGTAGGTAGCTGACGACTTACAGACGACTCACGACTCACGACTCACGACAGCAAGCTTCCTAGTAAAGGCTTCGCAACCACGCCACCGGCACCTTCCACGACTCGGCGATGAGGTACTCGAGTTCGAGCCGCGGGTTTTCGGAGATGGGACTCGTGGTGGTGGGCGAGAGATACGCCGTGATGCCGGTGCGCCGCGCCTCGACCCGGAGACGCGCCATGTGGAACGGGTCACTGACCAGGATCACGGTCTTCACGTTCGACTTCTTCACCCACGCAGCGACGGCGGTCATCGATTCACCCGTCGAGCGGCCCTCCGCTTCGAGTGCAATTGCCGATGCCGGCACCCCGCGCGCCGTGAGGTAGCGCTTGCCCACCGTCGCTTCGCTCTCGACATCACCCCGCCCCACGCCGCCGGTCAGCATCACCCTGGGCGCCAGTCCGGCGCGATAGAGCTTGAGGGCATGATCGAGCCGCGCCTGCAGCACCGGTGACGGCCGGCCGTTGTACTGCGCGGCCCCCAGCACCACGATGGCGTCGGCCGGCCGGCGCTCATCGACCGTGGCGGTGCTGAGCACGACCACAAAGGCGGCCACGAGGGCCACCGCGGCGAGCAGCGCCAGCCCGAGGAGTGCGCGGGCTGAACGGCGAATGAAGCTCATGGCAACTGGGGAACGGCGCGGCGACAGGCCGGTTCAGAGTGCGTAGGTATCACCCTGCTCCGGAACGTGCACCTCGCGCACCCCCTCTTCCCGCAGCAGGTCGGCCATCGCCCCGAGCGCCGGGGCCTCGCCGTGCACGACGAACGCTCGCTTGATCGGTCCGCCGAGACGCCGCACCCACGCGCGGAGTTCGTTGCGGTCGGCGTGCGCCGAGTAGCCGTCGATCGACACGACTTCGGCACGACGCTCGTAGCTGTCGCCGAAGATCTTCACCACCGCCTGCTCCTCCTGGAGTCGCCGGCCCAGCGTGTGCGCCGCCTGAAAACCGACGATGAGCACGCAGTTCCGGTGGTCGCCGACGTGATTGGCGAGGTGATGCAGAATCCGTCCCGACTCCACCATGCCCGAAGCGGCGATGATCACCGCCGGTCCGTTCAGCGTATTGAGCTTCTTCGAGTCGGCCACGTCGCGCACGTAGCGCACCAGCGGAAAGTCGAAGGGCGAGAAGCCCTTCTCGATGAGCTGTTCCCGATGGTCGAACACATCGGGATGGAGGCGGAACACTTCGGTGGCGCTGACCGCCAGCGGGCTGTCCACGTAGACGGGAATTTCCGGCAACTCCCCGCGACGCCAGAGCTGGTGCAGTGCATAGACCAGTTCCTGCACCCGGCCCACGGCAAAGGCCGGGATGAGGATCTTCCCGCCGCGCGCGGCGACCTTTCGCACCACCTCGCCCAGGCGCTTCTCGGCGTCGGCCACGCTCTCATGGTCCCGGTTGGCGTAGGTCGACTCGACGATCAGCGTGTCGATGGGCCCCGATGGCGGCTGCGGGTCGCGGATGATCGGCAGCCCGCTGCGGCCGATGTCGCCGGAGAAGACGATGCGCTGGGGCGCGCCCTCGCTGCAGCGCAGGTCGACCGTGGCCGAGCCGAGGATGTGGCCGGCATCGGTGAATTCAGCGGTGAGCAATTTCCGCAGGTGCAGCGGGCGACGGTACGGCAGTCCGACCATGAGGTCCTGCACCTCGGCGGCATCGGCGAGCGAGTAGAGCGGCTCACTGTCGGGTCCACCCTTGCCGTGCCGGCGCAGGAATTCCGCATCCTTCTCCTGGATGTGCGCGGCGTCGGGCAGCATCACGGCGCTCAGGTCGCGCGTGGCGGGCGTGCAGTAGATCGGCCCGTGAAAGCCGTTCTTCACCAGCAGCGGCAGGCGCCCGGTGTGGTCGATGTGCGCGTGGCTCACCACCACCATGTCGATGCGGCGGGCGTCGAACGGCAGCTCGGCGTTGAGCTTTCGCGCCTCGGCGCGGCGGCCCTGGAAGAGCCCGGCGTCGAGCAGGATGCGCGCACCGGCCGCCTCGAGCAGGAACATGGAGCCGGTGACCTGGCCCGCGGCGCCAAAAAATGAGAGCCGTAAACTCATAGACTCCTCACCCCTCACCTGGTTCCAAAAAGTCGATCTCCCGCGTCTCCAAGCCCCGGAAGAATGTAGCCCTTCTCGTTCAGTTGCCGGTCGAGCGCGGCGGTGTAGATCATCACGTCGGGATGGGCCGAGCCCAGCTGCTCGACGCCCTCGGGCGCCGCCAGGATGCAGAGG
>Ga0302321_100006188_pt1 | contig 10516 bp, 8 predicted proteins | sample Fen_T0_1_FD_202505 | JGI IMG/M metagenome (GOLD analysis project Ga0302321, IMG submission 202505) | Peat permafrost microbial communities from Stordalen Mire near Abisko, Sweden - Fen_T0_1 | ecosystem: Environmental > Terrestrial > Soil > Wetlands > Permafrost | place: Sweden: Abisko... | reverse complement strand
TCGTGGCGGTGTTGCCGCCGGTTGGAGTTTTGAGGATGGTTGGCTGCCAAGCTATCCTGAAACGAGCGGCTATATCGTCGAGACTTTCCTCGCGGCGGCAAACATTCTGCGGCGCCCGGAACTTGCAGCCCGCGCTGCGCGGATCATCGACTGGGAACTGGCCATTCAAATGCCGGACGGGGCTTTCCCCGGGCATTTTGGAGAGGGCGGCAGCCATCCGGTCATCTTCAATACCGGTCAAATCATGCACGGCATGCTCGCGGGGCACTTGCAGCTCAAGCGCGACGGGTGTCTCGAGTCGGCCGTGCGCGCCGGGCATTGGCTGGCACGGCACCAGGATGGCGATGGTTGCTGGCGGCGTTTCGAGCACAACGGGGTGCCCCATACCTACAATACCCGCGGAACCTGGGCGCTGCTGGCGACCGGTTTGCTGGCGGGAGACGGGAAGCTCGTCGATTCTGCGACTCGCCACCTCGAATGGGCGCTGCAACAACAGACGGATTCCGGGTGGTTCGAACACAATGCGTTCACCCCCGATCGCCATCCGTTCACGCATACAATCGCTTATGCCATTCGCGGCTTCATCGAGTGCGGTGCACTGAGTGGGGAGGAGCGCTTCTTCACTGCGGCAGCGAGGGCCGCATCCGGCGTCGTGCGAGCACAAAGGCCCGACGGCTGGATCGCCGGTACGCTCGATCGCCATTGGCAGTCCCGGGTGCAGTACGCCTGCCTGACGGGCGTTGCGCAGATGGCGCTATGCTGGATGCGTCTGGACCAGGAAACGGGCGCGAACGAATTTCGCTCGGCTGCCGACAGCGCGATTGGCTATGTGAAGCGTCAGCAGCGGTTGGCCGACGTCGATCTCGTCGTGCGCGGCGGGATCGCCGGGTCCGCGCCGATCTGGGGACGCTACTCGATGTTCGAATACCCGAATTGGGCGGCCAAGTTCTTTGCGGACGCCATGATGATGCGAATGACCGGGGAAGCGATTCCACCCGTGGCGAACCGATTTTCTGGGTCAGTGAGGGCCATGTCGAATGGCTGACACGACCGTACTCATTCTATGCGGTCGCTCGCCGCGGCACTTGTACGTGGCCAATCGCTTATGCCGCGCGGCGATACCGCTCGCCATCGTGCACGAAACCGGAACACAGTGGACGGCCGCCAAGGTTGCGCGAGCGATGAGGCCGGCCAAGCTGTGGCAAAAGGCCTGGCGTTGGTTGCGCGATCGCCGCCGTTACGTCGGCGGAGGGGAGGCGGCATTTTTCTTTGGGGAAGCGGCGCCCAGGCTGCAGCGGCCGGACTTGGTTGTGGAGGTGCCACACATCAATGATTCGGTAATCGTCGAGCTTGCCGAGCGGCTCCAACCGGACGTGATCGCGGTTTTTGGAACATCGCTGATTCGTGGCCCCCTGCTGGGCATGGGACGGTTCGGCATGATCAACCTGCACGGTGGACTGAGCCCGGAGTACCGCGGTGCCGATTGCACGTTCTGGGCGCTCTACCATGGGGAGCCGGAGAAGGTGGGGTGCACGATTCATTTCATCGATGCGGGCATCGATACGGGCAAGCTGATCGCGCACGTGAGCCCCGAGGTGAATCCCGGCGACGACGAACTGACATTGTTCTGGCGCGCGGTCAGGGACTCGGCAGAAGTTTTTGCCGAGGTGATCCAATGCCTCGGTCGCGGAGAAGTCATGGGTGAGCACCAGCCTGGAAAGGGCAAACTGTATCAGGTCAAGGATCGGGGTCTGCGCCACGAGCGGGAACTTGCGCGCAGTCTTGCCGATGGCATGCTCGACACCGTGCATCTGCGTCCTCGGGTCAAATGGTTTGGACGACGAGACATTGGAGAGGCCGTCGCCCCGCGCGTGGAACAAACGACATGAGAGATATCGCTGTCACGCTGGCGGTTTTTGGCGCATTGCCGTTCATCCTGTGGCGACCGTGGACCGGCATTATCGTCTGGACTTGGCTCGGGTTCATGAACCCCCACCGTTTGGCCTGGGGGTTCAGTACGACGATGCCGTTTGCGTACATCGTGGCATTGACCACGCTCTTCGCGCTGCTGGTTTCCAAGGAGCCTAAACGTATTCCATGGACGCGCGAATCCATTGTTCTGTTGCTGTTCGTCTGCTGGATGGTCATCACGACAATTTTTGCGGCCTATCCAGAGCTAGCGCAGCAGCAACTAATCAAGGTTCTCAAGATTCAGTTGATGATCTTCGTGGCCATGATGTTGATCACCAACAAGGAGCGTTTGAACACGTTGGTGCTTACCATCGCCCTATCGATCGGATTCTATGGATTCAAGGGCGGCATATTTACTATCGCCCATGGAGGCGTGTATCGGGTTCAGGGTCCTTATGGCAGTTTCATCGGGGGAAACAACGAACTGGGCCTCGCCATGGCCATGACGGTGCCGTTGCTCTACTACTGTGGAAGGGAAGCGAAGCAAAGCTGGCTTCGTTTTGCGCTTTACACGACGATGGTACTGAGCGCGATAGCGGCGATAGGGACGCAATCCCGTGGCGCGCTGCTGGGAATGGCCGCAATGGGCGTGATGTTCTGGGCGAAGTCCAAGCGCAAGTTCGCAATCACGATTTTTGCAGCAATTGCCATCCTGTCAGTTGTAGCGATCATGCCCCCCGAGTGGTATGCCCGGATGAGCACGATCAATACCTATGAGCAGGACCAGTCAGCATTGGGGCGCATCAATGCGTGGGGGATGGCCTGGAATCTTGCCAAGGCCCGGCCCTTGGGCGGTGGATTCGAGACGTTCCGGTACGAGATGTTCCAAATCTATGCTCCTGACCCAGGCGACTATCGTGACGCACATAGCATCTATTTCAAGGTACTGGGCGAGCACGGTTTTGTCGGATTGGGACTATTCTTGCTCTTGGCGGTATTCACGTGGCTATCCGCCAGTAAATTGATGCGGGAAACCAAGGCTGTTCCGGAGATGCGTTGGCTCGGCGAGCTGGCGGCCATGGTGCAGGTAAGCATGATCGCCTACGCCACAGCGGGGGCGTTTCTTGGACTGTCCTACTTCGACTATTACTACAATCTGGTACTGATCATTATCGTCGGTCGAGTAATCCTGGATCGACACATGGCAGAAGCAGTCCCGGCGGGCCGAACGGAGGGACAGTTGAATCCCGCGAGCAGCGTGTATAGCGCTACGGGATCGACGGCGGTGCGCTGACTGTGTCTTCGGCCCGTAGGCTCCGCGATCGACCGGGGCTTGGACTTGTCTTTGCGCTGCTGCTATTAGCCGCTGTGGAGGCGGTTCTCCATACCGATGCCTTTCTGTTTCGGTACCGGGCGGTGTTTGCGGCGGGCCGGGCGATGGACAAGGTGCGGTATCTCGAATCCAATCCTCCGACGCTGCTGATCGTCGGCAACAGTCGCGTCGACAACGGGTTCGACCCGCGGGCACTGGCCGAACGACTTCACGTTGCCCAATCCAACAGCGTCTTCAATCTCGGCCTGCCGGGATCTGACACTCGTACACTATTCGGGCTGCTGACTCGGCTCGATCGAAAAAAGCTCCTGGGGCCCGGAGAGATCGAATTCGTTGTCATTGGTCTGGACGAGGGCTATCTTCAGCCCGCGGACTCGCTCGGTTATGAGGTCTTTTTCGCGGACCGGACTGCCATGGCGAGGCACGGCGAATTCGGCGACCTCGCGCGGTCGCTGCTGCGAATCTGGGGATTCTCCGACAACCTCAAGGAACTTCGGGAGCCGGCAAAGTTCGAGCGCTTTGTCCAGGCAAGTCGCCGCAGCGTCGAACCTGTCGGCGGTGGTGCCGCCGAATTTGCGGGGTACCGCGCCGGCTTTGGTGGAATGCAGGATGCCGCGCAAATGGGCGTTCAGGAGGTAGGGTCAAAGCAGCCTCCCGATCTGGCGCGCATCGACTATCTGAATCGATCAATCCAGTTGTTGAGACACCGCGGTGTGCGCATTGCGTTTGTCTACCCCCCGCTCCTCAATCGCGACTTGCTGTACGTTGCACCCGGCGATCCCGCTGCGCGTCCCTACCTTGACATCGATCGCGACTTGCGAGACCGGGGGTATCCGGTGATCGCTCTGGAGCCTGGCATGCGGCGCGATCCTGCAGAATTTGTGAATGCGGGCCATCTCAATGACCGCGGAGCGAAGCGATATTCGGCATTGCTTGCCGATGAATTGGCCATACGCTGGCCGGATCTTGCTGTGCGACTGTCCCGATGATATTCAGCAGCGCGCCGTTTTTTGTGTTCTTCATCGTCGTGATGGCGATCTATGCGTTGAGTCGAACAACGTCTCAGCGCGCCGCAGTTCTTCTGGTGGCGAGTCTTATTTTCTATGCCTCATGGAAGCCGATCTACCTGGTGCTCCTCGGGGCTTCGCTTGGAATCAACTACCTGCTCTACAACCGCCTTCTTGCTGCACCCAGTCGCGCGGTGCTGGCATTAGGCATTACGATCAATCTGCTGGCGCTAGGCTTGTTCAAGTATCTGGGGATGCTGCTGGGAACGTTTCTCTCGGTCGCCTCAGTGCTCGATTCGACAGTCGATCCCCGTGTGCCTACTTGGGTGAACTGGGCTTTGCCACTGGGCATCAGCTTCTACACGTTCCATATGCTCAGCGCCATGATCGATGTCTATCGCGGCGATTGGGCGAAGCCCGTGAGTTTCAGGACCTGGTGCCTTTACGTTACCTATTTTCCGCACTTGATCGCCGGACCGATCCTGCGTCCCGGTCAACTTATCGATCAATTGGGAGAGTTGCGACCGCTGGCTATGGACACGCTGCGCGTCGGCGGAGCGATCTTCGTCGGCGGCTTGATCAAGAAGGTACTCTTCGCCGATAACCTTTCGCCGATCGTGGAACGGCTCTACGCCTTACCCGGTGCGCTCGATTTTGGCACGTCATGGCTCGCGACGCTCGCCTTTGCGTTCCAGATCTATTTCGATTTCTCCGGCTACAGCGAAATGGCAATCGGCCTTGCATGGATGATGGGGGTGCGGTTGCCGCGCAACTTCATCTACCCCTACATCGCTCGCAGCCCCAGTGACTTTTGGCGACGCTGGCATGTGACGCTGTCCCAGTGGTTACGCGACTACCTCTACAAATCGCTGGGCGGATCGCGGCATGGTACCAGCCGCACCTATGTCAATCTGATGACGACGATGTTCCTGGGCGGCCTGTGGCACGGCGCCAGCTGGACGTTCGCGTTTTGGGGTGCAATGCACGGCGCCTATCTCGTTGGCGCACGTCTGATGGACGTCATTTTTCGCCGTACCGGGATTGCGGCCAATCAGGTCTGGTCGTCCCTCATTTCGATGGCGGGAATCCCGATCACGTTTGTGCTGGTCTGCTTTACCTGGGTCTTCTTCCGGGCACCCGATTTCCCATCAGCCTGGCGCATCGGCGGCGCGATGCTGGGATTTGCGCATCCAGCGGGCCCATTGCCGCCGGTTCGCAACTACGAAATGGCAATCATCGCAATATCGGCACTCCTGGTATTTGCCGAGCCATTCATCGTCGGCCGGTTGCAGAGAACAGGGATTGACACGTGGTGGAAAGTTCCGTTCCCGTTGCGGGGAACGGCGTATGCGTTTGTCGCGCTGATGCTAATCGTGTTTGGCGGGGCGACTCAGAAATTCATCTACTTCGATTTCTGAGCGGTATCGCGTACAAGGCTCTTCGCGGCACCGTCGTTGCCGCCTGTCACCGCATGCAATGGTACAGATTGGCCGAAAGATCTAGGTCGCGTTCAATGGCGACTGTCGTCAATCATTCCCTTCCGGCGGAGCAGGAACTCGGCCATCACTTCGATTGATCCCAGGTTGTCGATGTTGATTTCCTCCTGCGTCAGTGGGAAATCGTAGGTCTTCTCGAACCACACGACCAGTTCCAGAATCGCCGTGGAATCGACATAGCCCGTTGCGGGAATGATATCGGTATCGGTGATGTTGCTGGCATCCATGTCGAGCGCGTGCGCAAGTTCAATGATCTTGGCGCGAATCGCGTGTTTTATCTCGTCCCTGTCGAGTTTCAAAGGCTATCTCCTGTCGTCAGGCCGGTGGCTTGATCAGCGTCTGCAGCACCTGGGTTACGTCGAAGCCGGACAGCAGCCGGTGATCGTAGCTTGCGCCAAGCACAGCTCTGCCCGTGTCGCGGGGTGCGGCGTGGGCGACCATCAGCGAGGTAAATGGCGCCAGGATCGGTATGTGCCGGCTCACCTTCCAACGCGCCATGCTGGAAAACGCCAGCGTGGCACCGGATGTCTCGTTGGCACCCAATTTGTGCGCCATCGCGTTGCGCTGCAGCGTGCCCATTGATTCAATGAAGCGGCCCGCGTCCATTTGCTGCGCATCGCGCAGGACGGTCAGGTAGAGCGTTGCGCCGGCCTGCACTGTGAATCCCAAATTGACTGGGTGGTATTGAAAGAGACGGTCGTTCACGATCGTGGCGTTGATCCGGGGCATCGTCACCGCTACTTCGACCAGTCGATACGCCAGCAGCGGCATCAATGGAGATAACATCATTTTGTGTGTTCGTGCCCAGGCTGCCGCGTAATCGTCCCAGGGTTTCGGGTCGTATTCCATTTCGAGGTATGCGTGCGCCGCATGGTCCCGATGCCACTTCACTGTCATCAACATGCCGCGGGCTTCGGTATTCAAGTCCTGCGCCTCCCCCGGAACCTCTGGCATGGTTTCGGGCGCTTGCGGCATTGCTGCGACGGACATGGCGATACGCTGGCCACCGGCAGCGCGCCACACCTCGACATCGGCGACCGTCAGCCGCTCGCCGGTGGCCGGAACCTGCGCGGCATCGACGCCGAGTGCCTCGAGCATCTGTTGAGCTTTGGCCGTGGGCCGTCCCTTGTGGAACGCATCCGCCAACGAAGCCGTCGGGAGCAGGTCTGCCGGCACCATTTCATCCGGCGCATGGCCCAACCAAAACAATACGGAGCCGACTCTGGCCGTTGCGCCGGGCTGCTGCAGGACTTTGAGCACGTGGCCGTCGCAATCGGCGGCGACGTCGACCACGGCTTTGTCCGTCTCGACAGAGCCGAGAATTTGTCCGGACTTGACGAACTGCCCTTCGCTGCACAGGAGTTCGACAACTCGTACGGTGTCGTCGTTATTGTTGACGCGAGGAACGTGCACGGGAATTGCCATGAAAGCGTGCTCCGGGTCAGAACAGCGCGAGAACGTCTTTGACGATTCGGTCCTCGTCGGGCAGCATCTGCCGTTCAAGACTGCGCGCCGAGGCGATGGGGACCGGTGGTGCGCCGATTCGGGCTAGGGCTCCGGAAAAGCGGCGCTCTAGGAGGCATGCGGCGATCTCTGCACCAACACCAAATTCATGGTGCGATTCCTCCACGAGCACGATGCGCTGACGGTCCAGCAGATGCTCGATCAGGCTCGCTTTCGGCAACGGCGCGAGCAGCGACAGCACGACGATCTCGACAGTTAGTTCTTCCTCTGCCTCCAGCCGTGAGGCGGCACTTTCGACGAATGGCAGCATGCCCCCGTAGGTGACCAAGGTGACGTCCGGGGCGTCGTTCCCTCGACGGAGCGTCGGGAAGAGATGCGATGCGATGTCGTTGCCGCTGGCGGGCAATTCGAGGTAATCCACTGGATCGTGCTTCTCTCCGTAGAGCAGCTTGTGCTCGAGAAAGACTACCGGGTAGGGCCAGTCCAGCGTGGCATGGAGCAACAGCCTGCCAATGTCGTGACGATGGCTCGCGAAAACGACAGTGAGTCCCGGCACCGACGTTAGAAAGTGCTCAGGGCTCTGACTGTGCGTCGGCCCGTAGCCGCGCCGACCCCCCGTCGGCGTGCGTATCACCAGGGGAACCGCCATGTCGGCGAAGATGCCCGGGAACTTCACCGCGTGGTTGTACAACTGATCCATGCACAACGTCAGGAAATCCGCGAACATGACCTCCATCACTGGCTTGAAGCCGTCGAGTGCGAGGCCGATCGACGCGCCGGTCACGCCAGCCTCGCTGATCGGCGTCGAAATCACGCGGCCGGGGAACTCCGTCGAAAGGCCCTGGGTGACCTTGAATGCTCCGCCATAGGGGTCGTGCAGGTCCTCGCCGATGAGTAACACTTCCGGTGTCGATTGGAGCAGGTGGCGCAACGCGCCGTTGATGGCCTGCCGCACGTTGCTTGTACCGGAAATCGGCGGCACGGGTGCCCGGGTATCCAGCGCAGTCGGAAGCGAGAAGATGTGCGTCGGCGGTTCTCCGTAATTCGCTTCCGGTGACGCGTTCGCTGCCGCCAGGACCGTTTCCAGGAATCCGTGGTTGCGCGATTCGATTTCGCGACGGAAGGCGTCGTCCAATCGGCGCCCCAGTGCGGCCAGAGGATCGCGGGAGTGAATAGGCGCCATCTCGTCGTCGTTCCGCAGATCGTCGCCCTTGCTGTGTGGCCCCATGCGGCGACAGTCGAGGACGAGAAATCCAGGACACCGATCGCGACGTATTGTGCCGACGGCGTCTGCAACATGCCGACAGAAGTCCGGATCATCGTCGCTGAGATGCCAGGTCTTCAATCCGAAGGCAGCGCCACGCGCCTCGATGCTGCCGCCGATCGTGTCCTTGGTGTACGTCGTCTGCGCGATACCGTTGTTCTCGACGACGATCAGCAACGGCGCATTCCAAACGGACGCCAGGTTCATGCTTTCGTATAGCAGCCCTTGGCCAAGTGTGCCGTCGCCGACGATGGCGGCCGCAATGGCGCCGCCGCCCCGCATCCTGCGTGCGAGCGCGAGCCCGGCCGCAATGCCGGTCATGCCACCTTGCACCCCGTTGCTGTGGAAATGCCGGAAAGCCATGTGTTGGCTGCCGCCGCGGCCGCCGCATATCCCCGCTTCGCGACCCATGATTTCGGCGACCAGTCCCACGAAATCGCCCGAATAGGTTAGAAAGTGCCCGTGGTTGCGGTGGTTGGACAACACAGCGTCGTCCGGGTTGTCCAGCGCCCGGACGACTGCCAGCGCGGTGACCTCCTGGCCGAGACAGGTATGCGTGGTTCCCGATACGAGACCGCGCGAGAACTGGTTCAGGATGAGCTGCTCGGTAAGGCGGATCAGGTGGCCCCACGCGTAGAGATCATAGTCGGCAAGGCCTATGACCGGCCTGCCGCCTGCATCGCGGGAGAATCCTGGAACGTTGGGTAACATAAAGTCCGTCCGCGCCGTGCGGCCCGCCACCCTCTGGGGCACCCGCGTGACGCTTTGAGTCGGAAATGGCATTTGAATAGAAAGCGAACACTAGCAAACTGCATACCGGAACCAAGACAATCCGATTATATTCGAGCTCTTGCCACAACTGCCGTTGCCATGTCGCTTCCCATCCTGTTGCCGATCCGGGACGAAGATCTGCCCGAATTCTGTCGTTTTTTGAACGAATATCTGTCCGATGAGCGCAGCGCCGAAGCGTGGGCGGAGGCGTTCCGGCAGCCTTGGTGCGGCGACAAACCCAACAATGGATTTCTGCTCAGAAGCGAGGGCAAGGTGGTGGGGGGGATCGGCGCTATCTACGCCGATCGAACGATCCGCGGTCAGGAATGCCGGTTCTGCAACATCACCAGTTGGTGCGTGCAGGATACCTTCCGATCGCAGAGCATGCGACTGGCGATGGCGGTGACGTCGCAGCCGGGCCTTCATTTCACTGATCTCACGCCAACCGCGGTAGTGTCGAAGACTTTGCAGTTCCTCAAGTTCAAACCGATGGACGAGCGCCACGCGGTCTTTGCTAATTATCCTGCTATGCCTTCCTGGCTCGGCGGCGCGTCCATCATCACGGATACTGCGCGCATCGAGGCGCTCCTTCCGCCTTCCGACGCCAAGGCGTTGCGTGACCATCGGCATCTGCCCTGGCTTCGCCATCTCGCGGTAGGGCGCGACAATGCCTGGTGTCACGTCGTCTGGAAGCCGACGCGGCTCAGGAACATTGCCGGAGCGATGGTGATCGCCGTCAGCGATCCCGAAGTGTTCCTGCGCTGTCGGCCCGCCGTGGGGGGACATTTGCTGATACGGCACGGGTTGCCGTACCTTCGGATCGAAGTCCGGCTGCTACCGCGCGTTGAGGGTTATGGGAGGATTCTGTCCGGCTACCAGAATAAGGTATACCGCAGCGATTCCTTGGGGCCGGCCGATATCAGCAATCTATACACCGAGCTGGTAGCTTTGGATCTTTAGGTCTTTGCGCGGGTAAACCGGGAACATGCACCGAGAACTCATCCATTTGCCACGAGACGCGCGACCGATTCTCGTCGTGGTCATCCACACCGAGGAGGAGTTCGACTGGAACTTGCCCCATGACCGCAATGCTACCGGCGTGCGGCACATGGAACATATCGGACGCGCCCAGCAAGTATTCGATAATTTCGGCATCGTTCCGAATTACGTCGTCGACTATCCGATCGCGACGAAGGAGGTTGCCATAGCGCCGCTCAAGTCCTTCGCCGATAGTGGGCGGGCATTGATAGGTGCCCATTTACACCCATGG
>Ga0302321_100006187_pt1 | contig 10517 bp, 7 predicted proteins | sample Fen_T0_1_FD_202505 | JGI IMG/M metagenome (GOLD analysis project Ga0302321, IMG submission 202505) | Peat permafrost microbial communities from Stordalen Mire near Abisko, Sweden - Fen_T0_1 | ecosystem: Environmental > Terrestrial > Soil > Wetlands > Permafrost | place: Sweden: Abisko... | reverse complement strand
ACGCAGGCAAATGGCCAATGCGGGGTCATGTTTCATCGCGCTGTCAATTGTGGCCTGTTCTGGCGCGCGCTTTTCGAATGCCACATCCGACAGCAGTGCTGACAGCATTTCTCAGCAGAATAACGGGTCACCCGATGGCGGGACCAATCCGGGATCGCTCAATCCAACCGAGGACACGGCTTGCGGACTTGCGCGCGTCGACACTGCAACTAAAGCCGTTGACGTTTGCATTCCCCAGGGACAATTCGCAATGGGTTCGGCAGCTGCAAATTTGGGTGGGACATTTTCAGACCACTCGCCGCCGCACACGGTCATCCTTTCCGCCTATTTCATCGACGCCTATGAGGTAACGGTCGCCCGCCTTAGAGCCTGTGTTCAGGCGGGAGCGTGTGATTTGCCTTCCACGACTGGCACTGGCTGCACATTCAACGCGCAACCAGGTTCCTCTGACTTGCTTCCAGTAAACTGTGTTCTATACACATCGGCGGCCGCATTCTGCAAGTGGGATGGAGGGCGCCGACTCCCGACAGAAGCCGAGTGGGAGAGGGCCGCCCGCGGAACAGCCGCAAGCAATTTCCCGTGGGGAGATACATTCGCGTGTGACCATGCGGTGGTGGCGGCGTCGACGTCGTGTCTGGACTACGACCCGAAGCTGCCAGCGCAGGTCGGAAGGGCGCAGGTCGGGGCCTCGCCTGAAGGTGCTTACGATCTAATCGGCAATGTCGCGGAATGGGTTTCAGATTGGGTGGGATCGTATCCGCGCACCGACGTTACGGATCCCACAGGACCCGCCACCGGATCGCAGCGCGTCGTCCGGGGTGGGGATTGGCTATTTCCGACTACCCAAATTATGGCATACCTTCGCCGTAGTTCGATGCCCACCAACGCGGGTACGCTCGGGTTCCGCTGTGCTCGCGATGCGGGCTGAGCATCTCGCGTAGGCGTTCGCCGAACGACTATCAGAGTGCTGGGGGAACCTTATTTGAGTGCGGCACGGCAGTTACTGCCGTCTTTTGAATGGTTTTCACAGGAACGCCCTTGGCCGCAAATTCCTCTGCTCCACGACGCACCGCCAGTATCGCGAGTCGTCGGTTGCGCGGATCAAGAGGACTGTCCCTGACGTATAGCGACACTGAACCGTGGGCAAAGACGCCAGCCAACTGCCCTTCTCTAATGCCATGACTTTCCAACGTGCGGCGGGCGTTGTTTGCGCGATCGAAACTGAGTTCCCAATTGGTCCGACCAGCTGCGGCTGGAAACGGTCTTGCATCCGTGTGGCCGTGAACTTGAATCTGGTTCTTGAGTTTTCCAAGTACCGGCGCGATCGCCTCCAGCAGACTTTTAAGCCGGGGTTTCAATTCAGCCGAGGACAGGTCAAAAAGCAAATCTTGGCTGCCGTCCAATATTTGAATCAACAGCCCTTCTTCTGTGACTTTTATGTCAACGTCCTTCATCAGGCCCGCCAGTTCCGAATTGCTCTTGACTGCTTGCATGACGGCTTCTCGCACAGCCTCTGCGCCATTCAGGAGTGACTGTTGCTCGAATTGCAGCACGCCGCCCTTGGCGTCCAGAAATGCGCCGTCATTTACCCCGGAGCCACCCATTACCAATGCGGGTGCTCCGGAAAACATACCCGTTCTAAAATATTCGGATAACTTCTGACGAGTTTCTTGGTCTGTCTGCGACAGTAGCCAAAGCACGATGAACAATGCCATCATTGCGGTAACAAAGTCCGCGTAGGCAACTTTCCAAGCGCCACCATGGTGAGCTTCACCCTTGGATTTCTTTGTAATGTAGACAATGCGTGCGCCCTTATCAGCCATTTCTCAACGACTGGAATTCCTTGTCCAGCTCCTCGGCAGAAGGTCGTTCATCGAGAAAAATTGCGCGACGCGCCAGCTCAATTGCGACGGCCGGGTTGGCCCCGCGAGCTGCGGCAAGCAGCCCATTCTTGATTACATTCAGATAGCGCCCGTTGGCTTCGGATTGCAGTTCGATGCTGGTAGCTATGGGTGATAGGACTCCATAGCAAAGCAAAATTCCAAGAAATGTTCCAACAAGAGCTGCGGCGACATGGTGACCAATTTCCTCTGGACCACCGTTCAAGTGGGCCATCGTAATAATGATGCCAAGCACGGCAGCAACAATTCCCAAACCAGGTAACGAGTCGCTAGTAGTCCTGAGCAACCCCACGGGTTGGTGCTCTTCTTCGTGGTGAGTTTCGAGCTCCGCATCGAACATTTGGGTAAGTTCTTCGACGGTGCAGCCGTCGACCATTTGTTTTAGCCCCTCGCCTAGAAATGACAGGGCGTGATGTCGTCGCATTACCGAGGGATACTTGGTGAATAGCGGGCTATTCTGGATATCGGTAACGTGCGTTTCTAATGCCAGCAAACCCTCGCGGCGCACTATCTGGAAGAGTTGGTAAAGCAACTTCAGCAAGTCGACGTAGTCCGCGATTGTAGGTGAATCGACTTTGAACCCCTTCTTGAGTGCGTTCAGAACGCGTCGACCTACCTTCCCGGGGGCGGCGATAACAAGCGTTCCTGCCGCGGCTCCGCCAATGACAATCAGCTCGTTCGGTTGAATTAGGACAGCTAAGGGCCCGCCGCCCATTAGATATCCTCCAATGACGGCTCCAAAAACTACGAGCAACCCAATGATTGTCGACACGGTTCAGTGTTGAATACGGACAAGTCGAGAGAAACTGAAGTACTGGAAAGTGCGGGGAAATTGCGCAATTTGCTCCGGTTACTCCGATTCGCGTCTATGCGAAGTTAGCAGCCCGGTGTGTCATTCAGTACCTATCCAGCCGACCCAAGAGCTGCCAGTTTGACTGTTTGCATTGTGTGCGCGACTGGGTCAGTGTGGGGCAAGGGCTTTGGTGGGCTTACCCGACATCGCCCGAGCGGCGATTCGAATTGCTGTCCGGCGTCGCCATTTGTAACGTGGCGCGAAGAACCTCATCGACCATGGACATCGGCGACACACCCGACCAAGGATAGTTATCTGGAGGGGCGCGCAAGTCGTTCGCGTTTGTCTCGGTACTCGACAGGGCGCCTAACAAGACCGTGGGCGACAATGGGCTTATGATCGGCGAGCGATTCTCCAATTCGTGCCGCGGCGCAGCCAATCCCCTTGCGGTAGAAGCCACCACAGGACTCGAATGATTGACTGTATTCTGCGTTTGCGTCGAAATCCGCGAACGGTTCAGAGCGGTCCCATCCTTGAATTCGCCCTTTAGATACTCTTCAGACAGGCTCGCGACCGATCGGTGGTACGCCTGAGCATCACCTGTAAAGTATCCGCGCTGCTTCAGGCCTTGCACGAATCCCTCGGTATTTCCCGCGCGCGCGGCATTTGCGGCTTCCGGGAAGCGATGCGTCAGCAATTTGACGTAATCCTCCGCACCAGCTTCCGGGCTCTCATAGGCGCGAAATCGGTCGATGATTTGACGCTCGTTGCGACCCCAGCCTTCTTTGGTGTGCTGCTCGACGCTCAGTCCCGTCGGCCCCGTTCCTTTTATGCCTCCAAAGTTGTAGTTATACATCGACGCGCCGTGCGCAGTCTCATGTGCCCATTGTGCGGTGAGTAGAGCGACAGTCTTATCATCCGGTGTCTCGCCCGTAACTCTTGTCCAGGCGCGCCGCAATTCCCCGGACGCAGCGCCCGGTGTCATTTGAGTGCGCTGCACTTGGGTGCGTTGAGTGCTCGCTTGCGCTAGTGACTCCCCAAATCTCTTGCTTAGAGCAGATCCGCCAGCCGCACTCGGTTCGTGCGATCGGTCAACCAGAACGTTGCTGACGGCTAATGCCATGGGCAACGGAACAAACTGCAAGAATCGAACCCGGATGAACGACAGAACCTATCGGACGAAGATTATTTGGCCTGGCGTCCTTCGAGATCCGCTTTGAGAATCGTCATGTCTTCGAGAAGCTCCAGCAGTACCTTCTCAATGCCCCGATTGCCGATGACATTGAGCGCGCGCTCGATATCTTCGACTTCAGAACGCGGTCTGAATAGGGCCGCTTCGCGACGACAGCGCGCAGCAAATACGGGAATGTGTTCAATTGTTTCAGCGAGCTTGTACGGCCCGACGTAAGGATCGTTAAGTAACGCAAGCAAGTCCTTTACTAGGTCCAGGCGTTGCAAGTCTGTCGGCCGAATCTTGCAATCATCACCTTTTATCTGAAATGTTTTGGACTTGGTATGCATGGCTTTAGGGCTCTATGCCGCGCCCACTAGGATGCACAAATCACGATGTTCGTGCCAGCAGCTTCGGCGACGTCCGTCAATTTACTGTAAATTTGGTGGAGAATTCGTCATGAGCCCATTCAGGATAGCCAATCCGTTGACGACACATATGTCAGACGCCCGCCGAGTTTTGGTCCATGCCTTCTGAAGTTGACGGGTGACACCCATATTGCAGATTGTGCCTGTTGGCGCGACGATTGCTAGTACCAAACCGGCGTTGTTCACTTCTGGGTGAGCAACGCCGCGCAACCACCATGAGCACTGGAATTTGGTCCGCCGCCTCAGGCGCTGTCTCTCAAATGTCCGCCTTGGACGTTGCAGCAAACAATGTCGCCAATGCCAGCACACCCGGCTTTCGCGCAGACCGGGCACTCTTTCGCCAAGAACTGAATCGAGCCAGCGATAAGTCCGCGGGAACGCAATCGATGCGATATTCTCTCACGAGAACCGTGGAGCCTGATCGCAAACAAGGACAGCTCGTGTATACGGGTCGGGGTACGGATGTGGCTTTACGGCAACCTGATACCTGGTTTGTCGTAAAGACTCCGCAGGGGGAACGCTACACTCGAGCCGGAGCCGTCCAAGTGGCTGTCGATGGAACGCTTAAGACGCCGGACGGCTATCAATACTTGGGCTCGAACCATGCCGTTCTGCGGGCACGGTCGGACGCCCGCACTGTTGCGATTTCTGCCAATGGCAACGTTACCGTCGATGATACTGAGACCGGTCAGCAGCTGGCGGTTGTGACGTTCGCCCAGCCTGAAGGGCTAGTCAAAGAGGGCTCCGTTCTCGTGCGTGCAACACCTACAGCAGGACGTGCACGTGCCGCCACTCCAGATCTGGAGATGGCGACACTGGAAACATCAAATGCTTCGGCCCTCGGCGGCATGACCTCATTGGTTCAAGCAAGTCGCGAATTCGAAATGCTGACCAAAGTAATCGAAGCATTTAGCCAGGTTGAACAGAGAGCCGCGCAAGACGTGGCCCGTAAGTAAACCTTTACCTACGGATCGGCGCTAGACAACCGTTCTTATGGGCCACGGTGGCCCGAAGAATCCTTACGTTCAATTGCCATGAACCCTACGTTCACCATTTGGCCAAACTTGGCTATCCGTTGGATGTCATAGACGGCCTGCCGGGCAGATATGTAAAAAGGTGGGATACCAAGGCCCGTCCTGTGCCGGACAACGTGGCGCTGATTCAGCTGAATGACATTTACAGCCGGGGTCCGTATCTGGCTGCGATTTGCCACAATATGTCGGATCTTATCGCGATAAAGCACCTCGATGTGCCGCGAATCCTGATCCTTCATGTAAACCTTCAGGGTCGAGTGGCTGAAGAGGGTTGTGAACTCAGTATCGAGGACATGCAATATACAGTACGAACGTATTTGCGCATGGTCGGCGGTGTTGTTGTTGCCGTCAGTAAACCCAAACTCACGAGCTGGGGCGTCGAAGGGACGGTTATCGAACCGCCCGTGGATGGCGACGATTACGGGGGATATACCGGCGAGTTACCGGAAGGGATTCGCGTATCCAATTTCGTCTCGAAGCGTGCCGGTATCCTGGCTTGGGACATTCATCGCGAAATCGTTCGTGATATTCCAGTACGGCTCGTTGGCAACAATCCTGACATCGTCGGCGTCGAACCTGCTCGCGATTGGAATCATCTCCGGCAGTTACTGCGCACACACCGGTTCTACCTGCACACTGCAGACCCAAATCTGGAGGATGGTTACAACCTGGCGCTATTGGAGGCGATGGGTACGGGAATGCCTGTGGTTGCTACGCGCAGTCCGACGTCCCCCGTGGTGGACGGGCAAAGTGGTTTCATATCGGATGACATCGGGTACCTTCGTTGGGGTATTCAACAACTGCTCACCGATCCGCAATTGGCGTTCCAAATGGGCGAACGTGGCCGGCAAGCGGTCCTGCGCCAGTTCAGCGTTTCGAGATTTCTGGAGACCTGGCACGAGACTATTGGTGAAGCCAGGGCAAAGCAGCAACGCCTACATCGAAAGTCGAAGCAATTCGCTCACTGAGCAATGCTAGGTCGCCCCAGTATTCTGATTCTCGACGAACCGTCAGCTTCGCACTTCCGCGATTCGCCCACCTCGTTATCTTCGTTTCGGTTCCCGCACATCTGCGCTCGGAGACTTTGTCTGCTTGGTGGGAGTTCGGCCTTTGCGTTTGGCGGGCGCAACTTGCATAGAGTCGCTATCTTGTGCGGAGTTTTTGGCACTTGTGCGGCCCCCGCGGGATTGGACTCGCCCGTTTGATTGTGCAGGTGGCGCAATGACCGCGCCGGCACCAAATGCCGCAAGCATTCGCTCGGCGACTATTTCAGCGACACGCTGGGCAACCAGCTCTCGTACACGAGCTTCGAATTCGTCGCCAAACCGGACTCCGGACTTTTCGATGAGCGACTCGATCAAGTCGCGCTCCGGTCCATTCTTCGCTGCAGCGGGGTCCGCGATTGTTGGTGTACTCGCCTCGAGTGCATCCGCAATGGGCGCCGCAACTGGTTCATTTGTCGAAGACGAAACACTCGAATTGAGGGATAGGGGCGACTCGAAGGGTTTGTCTGGTTCGGACAATACGGGTGACTCAGGTAACGCCTCCAACTTGGGTGACTCGGACGTGATAACTGGGTTCGTTTCCGAGTGTATTCCAACAGCTTCGCCCGACGTGGCATCTTGGGCCGCAATATTCACAACCCGAGCCGGGGTAATCTGCTCGACCTGTTCGTGCCTAGTCGCCGCGGCAACCGGATTAGCCCTTGGAGGGGCTTCACTCTTGAAGCCTAGAACAGCAAGCGGATGAACGCTTACTTGACGGGAGTAGTCGCCGCTTTCAGCGCCTTTCGAGGGCGGTGCGCTTGAATGTGCGACTTGTGGACTCGAGCTATCGTCGGCAGGTGAATTGGCCGTTGTTTCATGAGCAACGGAGTCAACCTCGATCGTGGGCATCGGTCGAACTACATCGTCGTGTTCTGGCTCGGCAGGTCGATCTTCACGGGAAGGGGACGAGTAATCGGCAAGCTGAGCAGCTGCTGGGTCCCCGCTCACCCGTGCAGAGGAAATCAAATCCTCGCGTGCTGAATTTAATGTCGCATCCGCCTGTGCCGCGCGCTCGAATTCGGGACCATATAGTGTGACTCGGTCCGCTTGGGTGTCATCGTCCGGGTCGGCGGTCGTGCTGGACTCGGTTGAATGGGTCACTTTCGCATTCACAGGGTCCGCCAGCAGCTGGGGGCCATTGGACCGAACGTCGTCGCGACTTTCACTCGCGTTCCTGCGCAGGTCGCGATCTCTCTCGAGCAATGTGTCTCGCGGCATTCTCCGCGGATTGTCACCTGGCTTTGCGGCGGAGCTCGAATTTGGAAACTCGGGCCCGGACGGTGGCATTGCAGGAACCGGCAGCGTGACCAGGCTGTTACTCTGCAGTCGTACCCTGTTCGAATCTACCGAACTACTGTTCATGCTCAGAACGGCTCGGAGTGTTTGTGCTCCACCTCGCGTCAACATGTCAGTAGGAGGAACGGGAACACTGGCCGCATCTGGATCTGTGATCTCGCGAATGGCAATTTCTTTCAACGGTTCCACGAGTCGTGCGTCGGCTTTGAGTAACGCGCCTGCGGGCTCGCCAAAGTCGGGTTGCCGACCCTCCGGGTAGTCCGGCGGCACAAGGGACTGTGTCCCGCCATCATTGGTCAACGCTTCGGCGACGAATCTATTCGGGCGCGTTCGCACGAATCGGGAGCGGATGAACCATTGCTTGCCTATGACATACAACAATGTAACGAGAGATCCGAGCAGCAAGGTACCAAACCCGGCGCGCAGAGCACCGCGACCGCCCGACGATATCATGCCAACCACGCCACTGATGAGAACTGCCGCGGATACCGCGCCAAAAGCCCACTTAGCCGGCATGGGTACAGGCATCGAACTTTTTTCCGAGCGATAATCGCGCGCGCACAAAGAACACCATGCGTCACGACCCACCTGGTGATCGGGGCAAACGTAGCCGCCGCAGGCCGGACATGTGTTCCCAAAGGTCGGGCAACCACACTCTACGCAGGGAAATTGCTTGGGAAGTTCATGCGTACGTTCGCTGGGTGTCGACTCAACCGCAAGACTCATTGGTCGCTTGGGTCGGAGCGAGCGCGGGTCCAAGGCGGGCGCGTTTTCCCCGAGACACTGCTCCCTGCTCTCGTTGTAAAGCACTCGCAACTCATCCCACATCGCGGCAAGTTGAGGTTCGGATATGTCGAGATAGGACGCCGCCTCATGCTGTGCAACTTCCTTAATGTTTTCACGTTCCGGATCCGCCTGCATGACGTATACGAGCGCATCGGCAAGCCGAACTGTCTGAACCAAGGCTGCCATCATACTTGACACCTTGTAGGCTTGCGAAGGCTCGTGATGCCATGCAACGATCTTTGGCACTGGATCAGGAATGTTCCATGCGGTTAGCACGTGCGCAGCTAGGACTGCGTGATCGAAACCATAGAGTGCGCGTTCCAAGTGGTGAATGGAATCGGGGCGAGAAGCGCATTTGGCGAGCAATTCGACATACTGCTCATTTTCCGTTTCCATGAGCATCAACTTGCCGATGTCGTGTAAGAAACCTGCAGTAAACAGATCATCCACCGGGAGAGCGAGATGTGCACCCAAGTAGCGACAGAACGCACCTACCACTGTGGAATGTTCTATTATTTGTGCGGCAACGGGTCCCTTGCTATCGAATAGGTCGAGCACGGCCGCGGTCGTTGCAATCTGATGTAAGCGGTCGGTTCCGACCAAAGTTGCAGCATGTCGAACTGACGTGCAGCGCTGGCGTAGGGCGTAACCAGCAGAATTCACCAGGCGCAGCAATCTTGCCGAGAGACCCGGATCACTTTCGAGTACTTGTATGACGGGTTCGATTCGGACGACATCCTGCCGCGTGAGATCGGCCAATCGACGTGCGGTTACCGGAAACGGTTTCGCGCCAATAATTCGTCCTACTAACGCCGCCATGCTGCGCGCCGCAGTGTCTTCGGCCATTGCATGGTCATGTGCACCAAACCAGAGCTCTTCATCAATCGCGGCCGGCGCGGCCAGTCCTTTGCCGGAGTTGGAGCGCAAGCTGGAATTCCGCGCCGAGAGGCTGGCGGGAGCGGGGCTCGTAGGCGGCCGAGTCGATGAGGACCCGAAGGGCGCCGATTTGCTAGCTCGCACGCTGAGGCGCTCCGGGCGCGCTGAACGGCTGCGCGAATACTTATTACTGCTGTTCAACGTCATCGTCGGATATCTCCTCGCTCAGCGTTCCCTATATCGAGGGTGAGGTCTTCCTGAGTGGTTGCCCGCCGGCGGCGGCGGACGTCATCATGCTTCTTACCCCTCGAACCCAAACCAGCGCGTCGACCCAGGCTGGCGTTAGAATTGAAAGATCAAGGCCTGTTCGCTGTACCCCAGGCCAATCACCGTTTTCATGAGCTTCGATCCCAGCCAGCAGTCGTCCGCACGGACCTTCCCTTTGAGTAATCGCCAAAGCCACTTCAGGGGCCAGCGGCATATTCTCCAATACTTGGTCCATTGGAACTCCGATCAAGGCGTCGAGCACGGAGAAGAGTCCTACTGTGAACATCATTTCTGGGGTGACTCCGAAATGGGGAGCCACGCGCTCGCCAATACGTGCTCGCATCAGAGCAGTCTCGAATAGAACGCTAGGTCGATCATCGATTCTAGCCAGCACGATTAGGCTAACCAGATTTCGCAGCCGATTGATGCCCAGTAGAACGAGTGCGTGCTGAATCGATTCTACGGGTTGCGGTAGCGCGAACAACGATGAATTGAGCCACTTGAGTAATCGATAGCTGAGAGTGACATCTTGTTGCACCAATTGGCGGATCTGATTGATGTTGGGATCAGCCGCATACAATTCGCTCATCAATCGAATCAGTGCGACTCGATTTGCGGGCGGCCGCTTCTGGCGCATCAGTTCGGGTCGACACACGAAATGCCCCTGAAAGAGGGTAAACCCGAGCTTCAGGCAAGCTTCGTACTCGCTGACCCGCTCGACCTTTTCGGCCAGCAGCTGAACGTCGAACTTCTTGAATGACTCGACTTCACGGGCCACTTCATCTAGCGGTCGGTCCCGAATATCGACCTTAACGACCTGTGCGATCTTTATCAGCGGCACCAAACTTTCACTATATTTGAAATCGTCGAGCGCAATTCGATAACCTTGCTTGCTCAGGGTGCGTAGCCGCTGAATAAG
>Ga0302321_100006186_pt1 | contig 10517 bp, 9 predicted proteins | sample Fen_T0_1_FD_202505 | JGI IMG/M metagenome (GOLD analysis project Ga0302321, IMG submission 202505) | Peat permafrost microbial communities from Stordalen Mire near Abisko, Sweden - Fen_T0_1 | ecosystem: Environmental > Terrestrial > Soil > Wetlands > Permafrost | place: Sweden: Abisko... | reverse complement strand
CCACTACCACGCGCCATCGGGCCGGTCAGGCCATAAGCAAGCGCCTGTTGCGGATCGATATAGCCAACACCCTGTGTACGCGATTCAAAGATCTCATTAGCTGAGAGGAGTTCATCCAACTCCTGCATATTCTTCTCTAAAGTCTCCAGGAATGCCTCGCACTCACTCAGCCAACCTTTGGGAAAATCGTGCAGTACACCACCGACGCGCAGATAGTTCACGTTGAAACGGCTACCACCCAGAGCCTCGAAGAGCGAAAGAATGCCCTCACGGTCGCGGAACGTCCATAGGACGGGAGTAAACGCCCCCAGGTCCAGGCCATATGTACCTATAGCCACCAGGTGGCTCGCTATACGCTGCATTTCATTGGTAAGCAAGCGAATATATTGTGCACGGCGCGGCGGCTCAATGCCCATTAATTGCTCAACGGCACCCACATAAGCAGTCTCATTGAGCATTGGCGAGAGGTAATCGGCATTATCCATATAACGGATACCACCCATCACAGGGCGATTCTCCAGAATCTTCTCAATACCACGATGCAGATAGCCGATAACTGGCGTGCAACCAGTAATCGTCTCCCCTTCCAGGCTTAACACGAGGCGCAGCACGCCGTGGGTGCTAGGATGCTGAGGGCCCAGATTCAGCAACATCTCTTGCGACTTTATTCCCTCGCCGCTATCATCTGTGGGGGCCGGGCCCTGGTAATCTAGATCTTGGTTAGTAGTCATAAGCTTCCTCTATATGATTATCTTCTTCGCCACTTACGCAGGCGCACGAAAAAGCTAATCGACCAGACTAGTGCTAACAACGCAGCCATGCCTGCAAACAAATAACTATTGGTGTCACGATAGAATAAAAAAGTATAGTAGGCAAAAGCCCAACAGCCTAGAGCGACCAGGGCCGACATAGCCAGACCCTGTAAGCTTTGTGCAGGCAAAACACGTCGCCTGGCCGTCGTAGAAACAGGCTGCGAATCTGGAGTCACAACCGCCACCGGGCGCGAGGATTGCTGCCTCCGTGCCCCACCTCCTGTATTCGCTCTTCCTTTTTTGCGCGCTTTTATTTTAGGCATGATAGCAACTCAACTCATACAACAGTCGCCCATCATTACGCTTTACCATCTCCCGATGGGTTCGTAGGCGGCACAGACTCGCCAGAAGGTGTCGATGTGTTCAGATTTGCACTTTCCTGCATGGCTTCATTTGCATGACCAAAAGTAGGGGTACCAGGATGCAGACGCTCCTCCAGGCCCTGCCCGAACTTCTTCTGCACCACATGCTCAACATTCTGCTGCTGAAACTGTGGGGCAACGGCCATATTGGGATCAACCTGGGTAGTCGCCTGAGGCTTCACAGTCATAGGCACCTGATGGAAACTCTTGAGCAAGGGATATCCTTCAAAATCATCATCGAGCAACATACGGCGCAGATCAGGATGGCCTGCAAAACGAATACCATACATATCATAGGTCTCGCGTTCAAGCCAGTTAGCGGTCGGCCAGACCGATACAACACTGTCAACTTCCGGCTTCTCGCTCTCAACGCGCACTTTTAACTGGATCAACTGGCCACGCGTGGTAGAGCGAATATGATAGACCGTCTCCAGATGGTCCAGCATGTCGGTACCCGATATACAGCTCAGGAGGTCGAAGCCTAGTTGATCACGCAAGAAACGGCAAACCGCTACGAGATTTTCACGACCGACATCCAGGCCCAGATAATCACCTTTTTGCACAGAGGGAGCGACCGCCTTGCCGGTAAGCTGGGCAATAGGAGCGAGGTCACGCGCAAGGGCCGCATTCTGGTCACGATAACCAGTAGTAGAGCTCGCAACATTGCCTGATCGAGGTACTAAATCCATCTCGTCACCCCTTTCCGCCACGCATAGACCAGCCCGATGCTAAGCACAATAATAAAGAAAAAGATTTCGACAAAACCGAAGATGCTTAATTGCTTAAAGATAACCGCCCAGGAGATAAGAAAAACAATATCTACATCGAACGCTACAAACAAGAGTGCAAAAATGTAGAAACCAAGAGGATATTGAACCCATGCGGAACCAATCGGTTTCTCGCCGGATTCGTACGTCTGAAGTTTTTCTTTTGTTTTTTTATGAGGTGCAAGCAGACCAGCCAGTGTAGTTGCCACAATGACAAACACAAAGCCCGCCGCAAGCAAGATACCTGCATATAAATATCCGAGACTAGCTGATGTTGACACGAGCTTTTTCCTCCCAAGAAATACCTCCGCTATAAGCAGCGGAGGCCAGAAAATGCTAATCCGATTATAGCACAGGGAGGAAGATGCGAACAATTAACTAGAGTTGTGGCATCCTTACCGAATCAGGCTTGGTGAGCAATTGGAAGCGAGGCATGGCGGTCTTTACTCCATCCGTTATATGAATCACTATGACACTCACGTTATCCTCACCCCCACCCTCAAGGGCACTCTGAATTAGTGCATCGCCTGTAATAGACGGATCAGGATCAGCACTTTTAATGACCGACTCGATCTTGGGGTCACGCACCATGTCCCACAACCCATCGGAGCAGAGCAACAGTTTATCGCCAGCCTGTAACTGAACCGTGAACGAGTCGACCTCAACGGCTGCCTTTTCTCCCAGGCTACGATAAATTTGATTGCGTTTCGGGTGTGTATAGATATCGTCGGGCTTGATGATACCAGCTTCGACCAGACTGGCAACCACTGAATGATCATTGGTCACCTTTCTAAGCCCTTCCTCTGGTCGATAGAGATAGGTGCGGCTATCGCCAACATTAGCAACATGAGCAACAGTATCAACGAGCAAGGTCGCAGTTACCGTCGTCCCCATATCGCCATGCTGTTCCATATTACTCTGATGGACAGCAATATTTGCCTGCTGGATACCCTCAATAAGCAACTGAGTATATTGCTCGCTCTGCAAAGGAGTCTTCTTGGTCAAAAGCGGCAGCATATAATCCGCTATCGTCTGGATAGCCAGACGGCTGGCATCTTCACCATTGGCATGGCCACCCATCCCATCGGCAACCACAAAGAGGCCAAATAATTGCGGCAGGGGCGACATGGAAATAACGCCCTGGGCAGCAAAAAGACTGTCCTCATTCGGCTTATATTTCCGCTTGATACCTGGATCAGAACGCGTACCAACCAGGAACCCCAGGTGCTGACCATTCAAGTGCTGAACAGCATAGGGCGCAGTCGGTTCAAGTTGGCCACTATTATATATCGCATTTTTCATATCAAGGGTCGGCTGATCCGCCAGAGGCAAGGCAGGCACCATCGTTGGCTGATCCGCCAGAGATTTCTTGCCTGGCGGCACTAGCGATGAGGGCGGCACAGATGATACTGGAGTCGCACTCCCAGGAGCAGGAGAGCGCGGGGGCATCACGCGCAAATGCATTCCCGACTCCGTCGTAGATAGCTGCAAACGGCAATTGGCACAAAAATTTGCATCAAGCACAACTTCTTCACCGCAACGTGGACAATGCAATCCAACCGCCGAGGATGACAAAGGATCTTGGCTACCCGCAGACATCTGACGCACAGGACTATATTGTAACGGCATCGGCGCCGCAAATGTGCTATTCACACCATTCGCATACTGCACACCATTACTCTGCTGCGTCGCCTCAATCTCTGCAATATGTTGGGCCGCAACCGTCGCACGCCCTTCCGCATCAGCCAACTCCGCATCAAGGATGCGTTTGCGCCGCCGACGCGAGAGCCCACGAAACCAAAAGATTAAGAAGATTACGATGAAAAGGAGAAAGACTGCTGCAATCGCGGCCAACACCCAATATGGTACAGTAATACCCGCAACCTGGACACTACCATTCAGCAGCGAAGCAGGGCCCTGAGAAGCAGTATCATCATTCGCCTTCCTGGCTTGAATATTGAGGGGTTGCGTATTAAGACTAAGCGCTGCAAAGCGTTGCGCACCCTCAAATTGTGGATTCGCAGCGAAAGCCTTCGTAAAATCCGTATGCGCCGTAGTCATTGTATGGGTTTTATAGAAAGCATCCATACCACTTTTCCAATTATCGTGCACAAGGTTGGAAGCACCAAGAATCTTCCCCATATCAACCGTTACAAAGCGTAAAATATCGTCTACTTTCATCGCAGAAGCATTTGACAGATACAAACCATTTAGAGAACCAGTGCTATCCACCAGCGGGGTACCCGCTTCCAGCAATCTATTACTTGCCGAAGCAAGCGTGGTTGGCTGCAAGAACGTCTGCAGTTGTTTTCGATAGTCATCGACAAGCGCAGCATCTTGATTTGAGGAATTCAAGCTCTTCACATTCTTATCGCTATTAATTAGCTGCAGCGCTTTCGGTGTAAGAGCAGTAGAGCCACTGAGTGCCGACGCAGGAAGAGGGAGATCGATAAATGGCTGAGGAACATCACTTTGAAATGAGAATAATGCCGGTCCTTGTGAACACTTTGCAGGAAGAGGTCGACAGACGACTTTTGGCCCATTCACCGTAGAAAACGGAGTTAAGACCCCTGAGTTATAGCCATGACTCACATAAATGTCAATATGCGACAATGTAGCGGCAGGGCTCGCATCAAGGCAAGTCGCCTGATCCTCCGAAGTCACCAGCGAGCCATCGGTCAGCACCCAGTTCTCATATTTATTTGCCCCAGATGTTAACTGGCTGGAGAGCAACACCCCCAGACCCGTGCACTCTTCAACAGGTTTCGAGGGAGCCGTATCGGTCGCTTTACCAAGAGAGTAAAAGACGAGCAGACGGACAACAGAGACCCCTGCACGCGAGACATCCTCTGCTGGCGCTGGGGGACTCTGGCGTGTAGCGGCAAAGGCAGACGCAGGGAGCCACAACTGCAAAGCAAGCAGGAGGCCAGCGAGAATAGAGAAAGCGGGCAATCGAAAAGCCCTGCGTCTCCTCAAGATGAGACGATGTGTACTCATTAACACTTTCCCTTCATACCGGATATACAGTGCATAAAAAACTGCCTCTTATCGTCCTAAGCGATTTTTCAAACTAGTATACATCTGCCGGACTGCCGGGGAATTACCCATTGGTCCATTGATCACGTAAGTACACTGGGTAAACGCTTCATCTAATTTATTTTCGCGCTCATAAACCTGACTCAACAGGAAGCGCGCCTGATGGTCAGCAGCATTCAAAATGAGCACCTGCACAAAGGCATTCTCCGCAACAGGAAGTTGATTTGTGCGCAGAGCTACCTGACCAAGCCCAAACAATAACCGCAAGCGCACAATTTCAGGCTGCGATGTAGCCAGCCGTAAAGCCTCCTGATACTCACGCACCGCAGACTCAAATTGACTTGTCTTATCAAAACACTGCCCTAAACGATCGTGAGCATCAAAGTCATTGGGGTTCAGGCGTAAGGATTGTATATACGCAGGAATAGCCTGCTGGGGCGTCTGACGCAAGAAAAACCAGACATCACCGACCAGTTTGTGAGTCTCGGCATCATGAGCATTCAACTGCAACGAACGTTCATACGCCTTTAATGCCAGATCGGCCTGCGGTGGAGTACGGCGAGCGAAAACCATCCCAAAGATTTTGTGCACAAGCGCGTTATTTGGTTCCATACCATGCGCCCACTTCACCGCATCATAGGCAGCATTGATCTGAGGTGGAGTTGCTGCCAGATAACCCAGGGCTGATGTGATATATTGATCCACAGGCCCGGTTGTAGTAACCACGGCCGGTGTATGCTCACCTTGCATACTAGAAGTTGGTCCAGGGCCTGACGCCGGCCGATTGGGAGTCAAAGCCGGGCGTTGAAACCCGCTTATGCCCACTCCCCCTGGCAAGGATGCCACAGGCAAAGTTGCCGCCAAAAGCGGAGGCAAAGCACCCAGCGCACGCTCCATCTCTTCGGCACTAGACCAGCGCAGCTCCAGGTTCGGGGCGAGCGCCTTCATAAGCACATGCTCAAAGCCAGCCGAGATATCAGGGCGCAGGGAACGCACAGGCGGAAATGAGAAAATGTTTGGCTTATTATTCACTGCATCATGGCGTGTTAACAAGCGATGTATCGTAGCACCAAGAGCATAAAGGTCACTTCGTGGCTCAGGCATCGCATGGAGCTGCTCGGGGGGCGCATAACCAATCGTCATGATTACAGTAGCCTGATGTTGAGATTGAAACGTGCGAGCAATACCGAAATCAATCAATTTAACCTCGCCACGCTTCGTTACCATGATATTCGAGGGCTTTAAGTCTCGGAAAATGATCGGAGGAGACATCGTGTGCAGATAGCGCAAAACACCACATACCTGAATGGTCCAGTTACGCGCATCCGCTTCCGCCACACCACGCGCGCCATTTACACCTACAACATTGCCCTCTGCTTCCAATACATCGGCCAGAGTGCTCCCATCGATAAGATCCATCACAAGATAATGTCGACTGGACTCCACAAAAAAGTCACGCACACGTGGAATACAAGGGTGATTGAGGTCGAGCAGAAATGTTGCCTCACGCGAAAACCACTCGACTGCTTGCGCTCGTTCACTTTCGGAACGGAACTCGTCAAGCATCTCTTTGACTGCACATGGCCGATTAAAACGGGTATCTATCGCACGATAGACAGCACCCATCCCACCAGAAGCAAGTAATTTCTCAATTTTATAGCGGTCAGTAGAAAGCATCATACCTGGAGCAAGACGACGCAGACCTCCGCCAGTCTCAGGTAGCGCCCCTCTGGACGAAGGCGGTGTTTGAGGAGTCTCTGGCACATCGCTCTGCCCCGAAGCAGAATTACTCATAGGTAATGAATTCTTCGAACCATCAAACGAATAATTGTTTGCCATAATATTTACACCGCTTTGTACTTATCATTCCTTTATTATAGCTCGATAGGTGTAAACACCCCTGGCTGGGTCTGCCCTGGCAGAACTTGTCATTGCTCTCTGCGCTGTTCACAAGCTCACGGCTTTCACCGAAGATACCCGACAAACTGAGTCTTTTACAAAATCTGGCGAGAAAACCACGAGGCCTTGAACCGTGTGGTAGTTCACAGGGGGCATTATAACACATCTTTCCATTTATGAGCAGTGCCCAACCTACTCAAAATGCCTTATCCGCACAATTCAGCTTTAAAACAGTAGAGCCAGCATTATTGAAACCACCCAACTTACCCTATAAACTGACTAAATGGAAGAGCACTATGCAACCTTACACTATAGTAACACAGGTACATCGAATGTCCAAGAGGTCAAGCTGGAAAACAGAAAAACAGATGAACGCCGCTCGTTAAAATCGAAACAGCGTTCAGCAAAACGAGCCACTATAAAAGGCTACGTACGCGGTGCAGGTCTATCTGTCACAGCGCTGGCATGAGCCGGGAAACCTTCGAATTCGGCCAGGATGCGCGTTGTCTCTCGCAAGCTATCATAGCCCTCCGCCGTCACATAGCCCAGACCCGTTCGCTTCAGGAAGTCAAAAACTGATGTACAGGAGAACGTATGCGCGAAACCACCCGTTGGCAGAATAGCATTTGTGCCCAGGCAGTAATTACCAATCGAGGTAGGAGTATAGGGGCCAATGAGAATCTCACCCACATTCTTTAAAGCAGGTAAGAGCGCAAATGGCTCGCGAACATGCAGTTCAAGATGCTCTGGCGCATATTCGTTCACAAAATCTACAGCCTCATGCATATTTGTAGCCAGTATCAGACCACTAGTCCCCTTCTCACCCTCAAAGCCAACCCGGCTGAACTCCTGGCGCTTCTCCGGGAGGGCCGAGATCTTTGCTGGCAAAAGCGCCTGTACTGCATCAATGAGAGCCCGGCTATCTGTTACAAGTAAGCTCGCAGACTCCGGACCATGTTCGGACTCGATGAGAATATCGCGCGCAACCAGTTCTGGATCAGCGCTCTCATCGGCCAGCAATATTCCCTCGCTCGGTCCCGCCGGCAAACCAACGTCCAGCTTCCCATAAAGCAAACGCTTGGCGGCCGAGACATAAGGATTGCCCGGCCCGGTAATCTTACGCACAGGAGCAATAGAGTTGGTACCATAGGCCAGCGCAGCAATCGCATGCGGGCCACCAATGCGATAAATCTCATGCACACCACAAAGATCTGCCGCCACCAGAGAAGCCGGATCAACTGAGCCATCAGGTGCAGGAGGCGTTGCAATAACGACACGAGGCACGCCCGCGATAGTTGCTGGCATGGCAAGCATATACATCACAGATGGGAAGGCCCCTTTACCACGTGGCACATAGAGACCAACACTAGAAATAGGCGTGATCTTCTCGCCAGCCAGTACGCCAGGGGCAATCTGTGTAAACCACTGTTCATGAGGCATCTGGCGCTCATGAAACGTACGTACATTGCTGACTGCCCGCTCAATAGCTGCATGAACATCTTTGCTAAGGAGAGCATGGGCACGCTCAATCTCTTCATGGCTCACACGCAAGCGATCAGGAGTAAGCTGAACATGATCAAATCGCTCCATAAACTCAATAAGAGCCTCATCGCCACGATCGCGTACAGCACGCACGATTGGACGTACATAATCGAGAAGGTCATCAATATCGACCTCTGCACGACGCAGAAGATGGGTACGCTGGGCAGCATCTAATCTGGCCAATTCGTAGAAATGAACCATAACTCTATCATCTCTTCCTTCTATCTATTTATGCCTGTCGAACAAGACACATATGCCAGGGGCAAAAACAATACGATACTCTATCATACGCGACCGGCAGAAAAGTTGTCCATACATTCACGATCTCTAACCTGAAGCAGGCTCAGGTTTTTTACAGCATGACGAAACGAAAATAAACAACAACCCAGAGCTACCCAAACACCCAGTAACCATGCACCAGATCCCCCATTTACATTATGGCTATATGAATAATCGTGCATTAGCTCTGTATTTTAAACATCAGCATATGCAAGAAGATGTGTATAGGTGCTACTGAAGCATAAAATATGATATTATTACAAAAAGTCAATTTATCTAATCGGGGATGAGTATCTTTTATGGCAAATCCAGATCCAAAACAGGAAATTATCAATAATTTAACGCGTCTGTTATTAACACGCTCAAAATCTACACCTACCAATGGAAAAGAGGAGCGGCAGAAAACACTGCGTTTCCTCAAAGAGCGCCATATGGCCGATAGACAGGTACATTTTGTGGTCTTTGAAGATCAAAAAGGCCACAGCATGCATTTCACTTGCTATGTTGTAAAGAATGCAAAGGGAGATTGGCAATTTAGAGGGGCAGAGGGAGATGGCATTACAGGCACACCAGGACCTGTCATCGAGAAAGCATGGGCAAATCTGGGAGGTGGCGGCATGCCAGATCATTTTTATGCTGGTGGTTATGTAGCAGACCACGGTTTAGATGTCACGCATGTACGGCTGGTGGCAAAAAATGGTACGTTGGTCGAAGATAACGTAGAGAATGGCATTGTGCTCTTTTTAACCGATCAGATAGTCACGTTGCCCATAGAAGCGGAGCTCTACGACCGTAGCAGACAACTCGTCTACAAACATCGTGTGCTAGGTTAAACCAGCAACTAATGTGGCACACTAAGCATCTCTAAGAAACTCCATGACTTCAAGTCTCGCTCAAGGTGGAAGCGTAATAAGCTGTGCATTGCCGCCTCTATCTCTGCCTGGAGGCTTGCATTCAGACGAAAAGATGGGATCTGGGCCCATTCTGTACGCTGCAATATACGCAGAACTTTAAGAGCGTTCACCGAAAGGGCTTGCGACCAGAGATGAGAACAGTTGGGGCAGAGGGCACCACCCAGAACGGGCGTAAAACCGTTTTCTTCAGCCTTCAATTCCGTTTTACAGTGAGCACAAATACGCAATACTGGCTCATAGCCGATGAAGGAGAGAAGGTACATTTCAAAGTAGCGTAGGAGCAGACGCGTACGATCTCGATCAGATTCCGAGGGCGGGGTCCCTTGCATTCGACGTTTCTGAGCTTCTTCTGCATCTATATCCAGCACACGCAGAGAGCCAAGCAAGAGATTATAGACATCCTGATGCTCAGTATCATCTTCGATGAAACGATCCACCAGTTCTACGAGGTAGAAGCCACAGGTCATATGCCAGAGTTCGTTGCGCAGATGGAAAAAGTTCTCGGTCGCTTGAGCCTGCGTCACGATATCCAGGTTGCGGCCAACAGCTATCTGCAACTGGCTATGGCAAAGAAGCTCCAGATGACCAGCTTTTTTACTGATCGGACGGCGGGACCCTTTCGCAATGGCGCGGATCTTCCCTTTATAAGGAGTCAAGAGCGTCAATATGCGATCAGCTTCGCCTAGATCAGTATGTTTAAGAACAATGACTTCGGTGGGATAACTACGGTGCTCACGCATGGATGGATTGCCCAGAACATATATAGCCAGAAAATTAAAAAGAGATGTAGTCATGACCACATCTCTTATTAGGAGGCGACGAGCGGATTCGAACCGCTGATGGAGCTTTTGCAGAGCTCTGCCTTACCACTTGGCGACGTCGCCACAAAGGGGAGCGGGAGACGGG
>Ga0302321_100006185_pt1 | contig 10518 bp, 17 predicted proteins | sample Fen_T0_1_FD_202505 | JGI IMG/M metagenome (GOLD analysis project Ga0302321, IMG submission 202505) | Peat permafrost microbial communities from Stordalen Mire near Abisko, Sweden - Fen_T0_1 | ecosystem: Environmental > Terrestrial > Soil > Wetlands > Permafrost | place: Sweden: Abisko... | reverse complement strand
TGGGTGATAAGGTTGATTGATGGAAAGAACAAGGGAGGGGATTTAGCATGGGATATGTGCAGGGAGCGGGATTTAGTCGCAGGAAGCCTTCAGCGAAGGTGGATGAACAGGAAGTGCCATTGGAAGACGACGAGCAGATTATGTTTGTGGTGTGGTTAAAAAAACGCCTGATATTGCATTTTGCGGTGATGAATGGTTCCAAGCGTTCATTGGCTTATGCTGCGAAGTGTAAGCGGATGGGCTTAGCGGCTGGGGTGCCTGATTTGATTATACCGGTTCCTAATGGTCAGTATCATGGGCTTGCGATTGAGATGAAGCGGACGAAAGGCGGGGTGACCAGTGAGTCACAACGGTTTTGGTTGGACGCTTTGAAGTTGAATGGATGGCAAGCTGTGATTGCTCGTGGGTGTAAAGAAGCGATTAGGCTGACTGAAGAATATTTTGCTGACACTAAAAAGTCATGATACATTGGCGTTCTAGTTAGTTTAGACATGACGAACTAGAATCCTTGTAGTGTGTTTTAGTAGTAGAAAAGATAGTTGAGTTTATGCATTTCTTTATCCTCCCCGATTTACTTCCCAGTTATCGGGGTTTTTTTATAGGGATGATATATAAAACGGATTAATGATTATGATATAATGGTGCCTTCATTAATCTGGAAACACGTAGTCATGATGACAGCGGAAATGTGCAGTAGCTTAAAACAGTTATTGATTAAGCATGAAGGGTTAGAAAAGTTCCCCTATGTTGATACAGTTGGCAAAGTAACAATTGGCATTGGTTACAATCTTACTGACCGTGGCATGTCAGATGAATGGATTAACAAACAATACGAAGAAGATGTAAGGTATTTTTATAACGCACTGACAGAAGCCTATGAATGGTTTAGGCAACTGGATGAACCGAGGCAGATGGTGTTGATCGACATGTGCTTTATGGGGTTCAAGAAGTTTCAAACGTTTAAGCGTATGATAGCGGCACTGGAAGACAGGAATTATAATTTGGCTGCCCATGAAATGTTAAACAGCAAATGGGCGACCCAGGTACACGGCAGAGCAACAGAGCTCGCAGAAATTATGGTAAGCGGTAAATTAAGTTAACAAAGATTGCTAAGGATTAGCATGGCCGGAAAACCTAAAAAAAAGAATAGCAAAGCAAAGAAAATGGCTGAGCCAGTTGGAAGGCCATCAAAGTTTAATCCAGAACGTTGCGCATCAATCATAAAAGATATTTCTGATCGAATCCCCTACATTATGGCCGCAGAAGCGAATGGCATTTGCGAGGATACGCTATACGAATGGATAGCTATTGGCAGGCGTGATTGCGCTAATAACATTGATAGCGAGTACGCAATATTTTCCGAGGCTATAAAGAAAGCAGAGGCTAATAAAGTACGTGAGCACATCGAAAAAGTTAGTAATAACGTTGATCGATGGCAGGCTGATGCGTGGATGTTAGAGCGTAGGTGGTACAAGCATTTTGGGTCTAATGTGCAGCTCAATGAATTGAATGCGCGTTTGGATAGAATTGAAAAGGAAGAACAAGATGCAAGAAAACTACATAGTGCCAAAGCTCAAGAAACCAAAGTCGAAGAAGATTAAAGCTGATGTGCCAGTGTTACAGGTTAAAGGCACTGCAAAGCCTGTGAAGCAACCACGGCATCGAAATGTATTTCAGCCGGTATCGCATAAAATTGGAGTGTAGCCATGTTGATTGTTAAACCTAAACCAAAGTGTGTGCCTGGCATGGGAAAAAGAATCGCATTAAAAATGCAGGAAGGTTATTCGCGACCAGAGCAGGCGATTGCTGCTGTTTATGCTGAACAAAGCCAAAAGCCGAAACCCAAAGTAATTGGCACAAAAAGGAAATAGCATGAAGCCTGTCGATATAATGACAAACAACTGGGTGGAGAAAGAGTACAAGAAGCCCACCATGATGACTAAAGATGATTATCTTGCGCAAGACAGCACGCCACACGTGGTTAAGCGCAATGGTGCTAAAGATATTGCGATTAGTTACCATCGCGCTAACCGTATCAAAACTTTGCGTGGTTTGCGTAGATTATGAGATTTAAAGTTGATTATATTGAAATGCCATTTGAAGACGAAGACGGAGATTGGTGTATTCAGCATGGTCTAAGGATTGCAGTTGATGGCCAATGGATTGTTATTGCTTCGATTGAAAATGACATGGAACAAATTGCAATGTCATTGCAGGAAGCCTTAAACGTTTTGGCGGAGAAGATGAAATAATGCAATGTAAGTCTTGCGATTATCCTGATTCGCGTGTGGTTGAAACGACGAAGGATGAAAATCTCAATCAAGTTTATCGCAGGCGCGAATGCATCAAGTGCGGCGTGCGATTTACTACGCAAGAACATTTGCGCGACAATTACAAAAAGTCTAATTACAAAACGTCACCCCCGCGGAGCATTCTAGAGAAATGACATTATCCGCATCAGCGATTGCCAGACGTATTGCATCTATTGAAGAAAGCCGAGCACGCGGCGAAAGCTGTCATATCGAAATCAATCCAGAGAGGACAATCATTCATGCTCAAGAAGCTGATAAGATTTATATTCCCACCAGGACGGGCAACCTTGCTCATCTCGATGACAGCTTTGTGCGTGTCATTATGGGCCCTTACGGAAGCGGAAAATCTACTTGGGCAATTTCAGAGATTGTGCGAAGAGCTTGTGATATGCAAGTTTGGTATAATGGACGACGACGCAGTAGGTGGGGAATCGTTAGAAATACGTCCGGAGAGTTACAGACCACAACTCTTGCCACATGGTTAGCCTGGTTTGGCGATCTTGGTGATATCAGAAAAAGACAAAAGCCTATCATGACGTATGAGCACACCTTCAATGATGGGCGTGGTGTAATTGAGCTTGAGCTGATATTCATTGCGTTAGACCGACCGGAAGACATTCGCAAGATCAAATCGTTGGAGCTCACTGGTTGTTACATCAACGAGCTATCTGAAGTACCGCAAGCAGCCATGGCGCATATGAAAGGCCGTGTGAATCGCTACCCATCCAGGGCATTCTGTGAGGAGCCATATTGGTCGGGCATTATTGCTGACACCAATCCGCCAGAGGATGACCATTGGATATTCAAGGACTTCGAGGAACATGCCTACGAAGGTCATAAGCTATTCAAGCAGCCACCAGGCCTGGTGATGAATGGTGATACAAAGAAATGGCAGCGCAATAGTGAGGCCGATAACTTTGAGCATTTACCTGGTGATTATTACGAGAAGTTAGCGGAGGGTCAGTCACTTGAATTTATCAAAGTGTTTTGCTTGGGTGAGTATGGTTCTGTCGGCTTTGGTAAGCGCGTTTATCCTGAGTTCAATCCCGATTTTCATGCTTACGATACACTCACCGCTATTCAGGGCGGCAGCTTAATACTGGGATGGGATTTCGGATTAACGCCAGCTTGCGTGGTGATGCAGTTGACGCCACGTGGTCAATTGATGGTGCTGAAAGAATATGTTGGTGATGGGATGGGGATTAGGACGTTTGCCGAGTCCATTGTGATACCTGGGCTTGCTAGGGATTTCCCTTACTGTCGTGTTGGGCGTGGCATGTCCATTGCCGACCCTGCGGGTGTTGCGCGTAATGAGATAATGGAAGAAATGTCCTGTATTGGTGAGCTATGCTCTTTAGGAATAGAGACTATTGCCGCACGTACAAATGACATCGACCCCAGGCTAGGTTCTGTTAGGTACTTCCTGAACAAGATGATAGATGGAAAGCCAGGCTTTGTTCTGGACAGGAAGCAATGCCCAACCTTGTTCAAAGGTTTCGTGAAAGATTATGTGTATATGCGTGTCGCTGTGTCCGGTGAGGAGCGATACAAGGACAAGCCAAACAAGAACATGGCCTCTCATCCTATGGACGCTCTTGGCTATGGCTGTCTCGAAATCGCTTCTGATCGCATTGCGCAGGATAAGACGGCAGCAACACCGCCTGAGAATATGTTTAATCCAACTTTTAGGTATCTATAATGCGAATAGTTAAACAGGTAGAAACAGAATACGATAACGGGCCAAGTTATTATGGCGCGTTTGGTTCTGACCCTAATCCACCGAAACCAAAATACGGAGTGGCCTTGTACGTGGTTAATGAATATTTAAAGCGTTCAATTGATGAAGAGATGGAAAGATCGAGAAAAGAATACAACCAGTTGCAGGAAACATTTCGCAAAGGTAATGCTGCTGACATGCAGGCTATGATCAAGCGTATCGATCGCATAAACGAAGATATGAAAGAAATGATCAAGCTGTTGGATGGTGTTATTAAGCAGAACAAGTTAGCCAGGCCACCGGTTGAGAAGAAAGAGCCATCAAGCAATAAGAAGCGTGTGATATTGATTAGCGACAAAGAGCTGGACGAGATGGAAGGCCTGTTATGAATACCCAAAGGAGATTTAAATGGAGTACGATTTTAGCACGCTATGCGTTCGACAACTTGAGAAGCTGCGCAAGAAGTTGGATTCAAGTAACAAAGCATTCGTTAAAGAATACGAGATGGCGTTAGACGTTATCAACAATGCAGATCAGCACGAACATCGCGGCGAGATCATGATTGGCGTTGAAGATGAATTGCGCGACGTGGCAAATAAATGTGAAATATTCTACACCGAGACAATGAACAAGGTTCAGCGTGAACTGGCCAAGTTCTTGTAATACCAACCAGCAATTGAAGGAGCAACACATGTTATTTACAGAGGCACTCGAAGCGTTAAAGGCAGGCAAGCAAGTTGTTAGAAGATCATGGTCGGAAACCGATGGTTATCTGACATTCCTGGCAGGCATGAACCATGTATGGAAGATTATCACCAATCCAGCGCCTAATGCCGGCAACCACATATTTTCAGTTAATGAGCTGTCCGCTGATGACTGGGAACTGTTAGGATATGTTGCGCCACAAGCTGAAGTATCGCAGGACGCTAGTGTAGAGTTATAATCGTTCGATGATGGGTGGAGCTCGGGATAGAGCCCCCTATTTGCCTCTGGCGGTTGAGCGGTGTGCGCTCATAACAGGGGAGGAGTCAGCCTAACGCTGATCACCCATCACCAAACATAATCCAGGGAAGGAGCAAGTCATGGAAGTCATTGCCGACAACATGCCACAAGAAGACATTGAAGAGTTACAAGAAAAGATGCAAGCCGAGATGGCTGAGGCTGGCATTGATGAATCGGACGTTTTAGCAAGAGCACGCGAAGACCTTACCCTGTGGGAAGGTTACTTTGGCGAAAATAATGTGCGTGGTAAAGATGACATGAATTTTGTGCTGCGTGACCAATGGTCGGCAGTCGAGCGTTCAGAGTTTCAAAGATTGTTTAAGCCGGCTATGACGTTTAACAAGTTATACGACACCATCAAGAAAGTTGTTGGCGAGCAACGGAAGAATAAACCTGATTTAATCGTGCGTTCATTAACTGGCAAAGCAACGCAAGAACAGATAAATCTCCGCGCTGACCTAGTAAGAACAATCTCATATCAATCGCAAAATGATCTCGTGTATCAAACTGCATTTAGATCGGCTCTCTTAATGGGTTATGGCGCATTTGAAATTACCCTCGATTATGAATCACCGAAGAGCTTTGACCAAGTTGCTAGATTTGAGATCATACCAGACGCAACACGCACCAGCTTTGACCCAACTGCCATCAAGCCACATAAAGGCGACGGTAATTTCTGCGCCAGACAGTTCATCTACACCAAGGAAGAGTTCTATGCCACCTATCCATGGGTGACTAACCCTGTTAGTTACACCGACCCACGCTCATTGCTGGACTTCCAATGGCAGACACGTGACACGATCACGGTTAACAAGTACACGCGCAAGGAATGGTTCCCCGTCAAGATCATGCTGCTTGATAACGGTATGACCGTGACCGAAGACGAATGGGAAGACATGCAAGAGCAGTTTGAAATGGTTAAGAATTTAGCCAAGGATGCAGTTATTGTTAAAGATATGATCTTAGATAGCATTCCAAAGATCAAAGCTGAGCGAACCACGCAAGACTACATGATCAACCAATACATGATGACGCAGAATCAGATCATCAAGTTTAACGCATGGCCGAGCAGGCATTTGCCGATCATCTTTGTGGATGGCGATTCGAGCTTTATCCAGGGCCATCAATATACTCGTTCATTTATTCATGAAGCCAAAGACTCCCAGCGGTTTGTGAACTATGTTGGCAGTGAAGTGGCAGCCGAGATCAAAAACCGCAGGCGTGAACAATGGATTGGCACCCCCGACAACATCCAGGGCAATGAACAGATGTGGCGCAATCCTGAGCTGCAAAATGGCATATTGATTGCCAAGCCGGATGGCAAAACAGGCGCAATGCCACAAAAAATGGCACCTTGGGAGTTATCGCAATCATTGTTGAGCCAGTATCAACGTGGCTGCCAGGATATGCGCGAGATTCTAGGCTTTAGCGAAACCGAGGCCCTGCAAGGCCGTGACATGTCAGGCAAGGCAAGACGTGAGCGTAAAATGGAAGGCTCCATGTCGGCTTATGTGTATTTCGACAACCTAAACCAAGCGATTGAGCAAGGCGGACGTGTTGTGCTCGACCTGCTACCAGTCATTGCTGGGGAAGAAGAGCGCCACATGATCGTTAGCAAGCCTGATGGGCGTACTGAATCCATCATCCTGAATGAGCAGACCAAAGATGGCGTGGCCAACACCCTGGAGGGTGGTGAATATGACGTTGAGATCGACACCGGCCCATCATTCGCAGTACAGAAAGACATTGCGCTTGAGTTCTTCCAGCAAACGATTGCCGCTAACCCACAAGTATTCCCGCTTATTGCTGATCTATGGGCGAAGAATTTAGACGTACAGTTTATGCCGCAAATAGCAGAGCGGTTCAAATCTATCGTTCCGCCTAAGATTTTAGCTAAAGAAGAAGGCAAAGAGCTGCCACCGCAGCCGCCCAGCCCGCAAGAACAGATGATGCAGATGGAAATGCAGCAAAAGAAACAAGAAATGATGATGAATGAACAGAAAATGCACCTGGAAGAGCAGGCTTTGATGGAGCGCGCTGAAGAGCTAAAGATCAGGAAGGAAAAGCACTTGCTTGACCAAGCTGAAATGATCGTCAAGGCGCAAGAGCTGAAAACCAAGCATGAGCTGGAAAAGCAAAAGCTTAAAATGGAAGGCTACAAGCTGGTTCACCAGGACGAGAAAGGCGAGGCTGAGTTAACAGTCAAGCTGGCGCAGCTCATGGCCGACCTTCACAAGCATGATTCCAAGCAGAAACATGAAAAGGACATGCGTGAAAGGGATAGTGCCACCGAGTAGAAGCGTAGCTTCTCAGAGTAGGCGGTATTGAAGTTATCCCCAAAAACTGGGGATAACCCTGTGGATAACCCCCACCTGTGGGGTAATAATTATCCACAGGGGTGGTAAAATAGCCATACGATAACATGATGTTGTCAGGGTTTCAGAGCCACCGTAGGTTCTAGGGCAGAAAGAATTGCCGAAATGGAGTAAGGATTCATGGACGAAGAGCAGGTGATTGACCAAGCACAAAGTGGTGACGATACAGATGTCGTGAATGGCGGTGTTGGCCCAGGTGATGCGGAAGAACAAGGAGTATCGGACGCTGATCAAGGACATGCAGACAAGGATGACCCATACGGCGTAAAGAAGCGGTTGGGAATGCAAGCCAAAAAACACCAGAGGGAAATGAGACAGATGCAGGAGCATATAGCACGCATGGAAGCTCAATTCAGACAGCCAGACAGCGACAGCGCACAAGTATCACACCAGAATTCTTATAACTCACCTGGACAACCTAACGGGCCCAGTATGAGCGAGGAAGAAAAGATACACGCGGCAGTACGCTATGCACTCGGAGCGAAGGAACACGAAGAGCGCAAAGCTAAAGAAGCGGAAGGACACGCTCACGTTCAAAAGCAATACAAGCGGATGAATGACGAGTTTGACCGAGCTTCCGAAAAGTACGACGATTTTGACGATGTTGTGCGTGGCGAAGATACGCCATTCACGCACAGCGTGCGGGATGCACTGCTGTTAGTCGATAATCCAGCCGAGGTGGCTTACAAGCTTGGTAAAAATCATGACGAGCTTCGACGAATCGCAAAACTCCATCCACTAGATCAGGCACGCGAAGTAAACAAGTTGTCATTTGCGCTACTCGGCGGGAATGCTGGAAAACCAGCGGCTACGCCAGCTAAGACCAATCCGATGGGAACGGTTAGAGCAAATCCGACAGGCTCGAGTGCCGTTACGGATAAAACACCGGCGTCGGTTATCCGACAAAGGATGAAGGCAGGCACATGGAAGTGACGATCTAGCGATAGGTCACAGCACAACCAGTGCCAATTAATGGACTAATTGGAGAAACAACATCATGGCAGCTAACCAATTTATTACAACCGACCTCGTGTCGAATACCGCTTTAGCAATGTTTGCAAACAATGCACCGTTTGTAATGACCGCCTCACGTATTTACCAGGATGATTTCGTATCGTCTGGTTACAAGATTGGCGACACCTTACAGGTTCGTAGACAGAATCACTTCATCGTCGGTGATGGTTCCGTTGCAACCCCACAAAGCATTATCGAAACCGTTGAATCCATCGTGATTGCTCACCAATATCACGCGCTGATTGCTTATACCATTCAGGATTTATCTTTGCGTATTGAAGATTTCTCCCGCTTGTTCATTAGCCCAGCAATTCAAGAAGTCATCACCCAGATGGAAAAAGACATCGCATCTGCTGCTGAGCAAGACCTAAACTTCTTCACCGGCACCGCAGGCGTTCCAATCAACAGCTTTACGACTGTTGACACTGCTGGCGCGAAGTTGCTTGAGCAAGGCGTCAATATCGCCAGCGATGCGTACATGGCCATGACGGTTCGCGACGGTTCCTCACTAAAGGGTGCTTTGCTTTCCAACTTCACCCCAGTGTTTAACGAAGACATCGTGCGTTCAAGCGCAATTGGTCACTTGTCATACTTTGACATTTTCCAATCCCAAAACATCAAGCGTCACATCGCTGGTGCGGGCCCTCGTTTACACTCTGGCGACACCTTGTTAACCAACGGTGCAGTTGCATCTGGTAACACGATTGTTCTGTCTGGCGCATCTGCTGGCGTGGCTGACTACTTTGTGGTTGGTGACGTTATCTCGATCGCTGGCGTGCAGTCTGTTAACCCAGTAGGTCGTGCTTCAACCGGTCAGAACATGCAGTTTGTTATCACTGCAAATGCAAGCTCTGATGGTGGTGGTGCAATCACGATTCTGGTTGCTCCAAGCATTATCTCTGATGCAGCTAACCCAAATCGTAACGTAAGCAATGCCGTTCCAACTGGTGCTGCTGTAACGATGGTTGGCTCACACAACGTAAACGTGGCTTACCCTTCACGCGGTTTAGACATCGTTTGCCCGCCTTTATACAAGCTGCAAGTTCCATATGCATCTGTGGCGGTTGACCCTGAAACTGGCTTGTCTCTGGCTGTTACACAGACCGGTGACATTCTCGGTTATCAGAACTACATGCGTATCGACTTATTGTGTGGCTTTAAATGGCACGCACAATACGCCTGTCGCGTACTGTCATAAGGATTAACCCGATGCTGACATGCATATATCACCCATTGGACGAGATGCTAGTAGTTGAGGCTGATGAAGCTGAAAAAATGGTGGCGTCGGGAGTCTGGTTTTACAGTCCGTTACATGCAAAAGCGTACCGTGAAAAAGTTGAAGGTGAAATCAAACAAGAGTCCTCGGCTCCCAAGCCAAAGGCTAAATTGAAGGGGAAAGACCATGAAAAGTCCAGTTAAGTCAAACAACGCATTTGTTAAAGCAGAACAAGCAAAGATGGCAGCACGTATGGGCGACAAGCCTAAAGTGCCAGCCGCGATGCAAAAATTCGATGCCTACATGAGCAACGATGGCGCGAGCGCAAAAGAATCAGCACGCAAATTATGTGCCGGTTTAGATGACGCGTTCCCGTTGAAATAGTGAAAAAGGCCGGCGTGACATGGAGTTGTGCCGGCCTTTCACGTTTTTCAATATGAGGAACAGCCATGGCCCAGGTTAATTACAGTACCAACCAGTTAATCATTAACTCGCTTTACCTATTGGGTGAACTGGGGACTAATGAAACACCTGATGCATTTATGCTGTCTTCAGGACTTGAGCTCATAAACGAGCTAATAAACAAGTTCAGTGCGGATAGTATTTATATTCCGTTCTTGAAAACGCTAGCTTTTAATATGGTAGCAGGCCAGGCAACCTACACTATTGGGAATGACCCAGGCAACGACATCATTGCTGATCGTGTTGTCGATTTGTCATTTGCTAACTACACAGTGCCAAGTTCGGGCCAGGGTATTACTTACCCATTGCAGATTATTACCAAATCACAGTACTTTGGCGTGGTGCGTTTAACACCATTACAGACACGACCTGGCTTTATCTATCTGGATAAGCAGGACACGCAAAGCAATGTGACATTAT
>Ga0302321_100006182_pt1 | contig 10520 bp, 10 predicted proteins | sample Fen_T0_1_FD_202505 | JGI IMG/M metagenome (GOLD analysis project Ga0302321, IMG submission 202505) | Peat permafrost microbial communities from Stordalen Mire near Abisko, Sweden - Fen_T0_1 | ecosystem: Environmental > Terrestrial > Soil > Wetlands > Permafrost | place: Sweden: Abisko... | reverse complement strand
CGCTTTCGCTGTCGCTCTCGCTCATGCAAGGACTCGGCGAGCGGTCATTGTGCGTCGAGCCATTTGGCGAGGTTTGGCTTCACTAGCTCCGCGATCTCGGGGCTCTTCAAATTGTCGCGATCGACCAGCGTAGCGCCCGTGTCGATCCGTGGCTCGGTCGGTTGCTTGTGCAGGTGTGCGGCGAGCGTTTTGACCGCGAGGTAGCCCATCTTCATCGGATCTTGCAGCACCAGGGCATCGATCTGGCCTGCGTTCACGCCTGCCACCAATTTTTCCGAGGAGTCGAAGCCGATGAAATGCACCTTACCGGCGAGCTCCGCCTTTTGCAGCGCGAGCAGCATGCCGAAGGTGGTCGATTCGTTGGGCGTAAAGATGCCGTTGATCGTGCCCTTAGCCGCGTTTTGCGCCAAGAGCAGGTTCTCGCTGGCCGCGTGTGCCGTTTCGGTGGTGGCTCCCGCATAGCGATTTTCAGAGGCGATTTTGATTTCTGGAAACTTTCGAATTGCGTCCAAAAATCCCTCTTCGCGGTTGTTCGTACTGGCAGAGCCCTCTTGATAACGAAGCACCAGCACGCTGCCCTTGCCCCCGAGCAGCTTGCCCATGCGCTCGCCAGCGAGCCGTCCCGCCGCGCGATTGTCGGTCGCGACGAAGCTCACGTAAGATTTGTCCTTCAGGTCGGAGTCGAAGATGACGACCGGCACCTTGGCGTCGAGCGCAGCCCTGACCGGTGCGCCGAGCGCCGTGTCGTTCAGGGGCGCGAGCACGATGCCGGACACGCCCTGCGCAGTGAAGCTCTGCACCAAGTCCACCTGTGACTTGAGGTCGTCCTCCTTGAGCGGTCCCTTCCAAATCACTTCCACGTTTACTTCACGGGCGGCCTTCTCGGCCCCCGCGTGGACCGCCTTCCAAAACTCGTGCGTCGTGCCCTTGGGGATGACCGCGACGCGTAGCTTTGCTGGCGCGTCGGTGGCCGCTCCGCTCCCGGCGGTTGTATCCGCCTTCTTCTTGCAGCTCACGCTTACCAGCGCGCACAGGCAAACTGTCCAAACCCAAAACCCGAGGCTCTTCACGATTGTGGATTCTATGCACAAAAGCGCACGAGCAGCTCGCATCAGAGCTGCTCGTTCATCGGTAATGCGCGGGGCCCGGAGAAAGCCCAACCGTGCGCCAATTTTTCAGTGCGCCAATCCTGTCAGCGGGCGGGCGGCGGGCTCGCGTAGCCACCGGGGAAGGGGTTGGCGGAATCGCGCCGCTCGAGTTCGCGTTCGGTCCAGGGCAGCGAGCTGCCGCGTTCGTGGAAGAACGCCACGCCGATCACGCCCACGTTCCGGTCGTTGCCTTTGCGGGCCGCATAAGAATCCTTCACGGCGCCGAAGCGGAAGGCGGCCACCGCCGACTGGCTGCGGCGAAAGCCGTCGATCTGCAGTGTCGCCCAAGGGTCGATCAGGTAGCCGCGTTTGCCGAGCGTGCCGTCTTTGCCGTCGACCACGTCGAGGCCGTCGACCGTTGCCACCGCTTCGAAGCGGTTGCCAGTGTGGTTTTCGATTTGAATCACGTAGCGCTGACCGTCGGCGCCCGCCACGTAGTCCTGCCCACCGAAATACGCGCTCGGCAAGGGCACCCCGTTTTCGTCGAGCAGGCGCACGCTGACTGCGCCTTGCGCCGCGTCGACGCCAGTGCGATCGAAGCTCGCGTAAGAATTACCCATGCGCCGCGCCATGGCTTGAATGCCCGAGTCATCGTTGTAGTTCAGGGAGACCAGCGCGAACGGATGCGAATAGTCCGCGCGCTCGAAGGGCGCGTTCGACACGTAGCTCTGGCGCGTCTCGCCCCAGGTCGTGCCCAAGCCCGGGCGATCCTCGGCCTTTTTTTCGGCCGGCGGTTGATAGGCCGAGCCCGCGCGCGCAGCACGCGGCGCAGCTGTGGCCGCGCTATCGTTGCTGGCGGCGCGTGCCTGGCTCGGCATCGGTGCCGCGGCCGGTGCGGACGCCTCGACCTCACCGCTCGGGCCGGATGCGTAGCCGCGGCTCGGCTCACTATTGCCGAAAGGCGCGGCGCTCGGCGCATTGCGCGCTTCGGGCGGTGAGGAGGAGCGCGCACATGCGGCTACAGGTAGGAGCAACAGACAGGCAAAGACTTTGGCGAGGTTCATCGTGAATTTTCTCCGTTCGTTACCGACGCCAGGAGAAACGCAGCTCGCCAGGGTGACCTTACAGCTTGGCCGCGCGCTCGGATTTTACGGGCCAATTCGCCTCGACCGGCCGCGGAGCTTTTCCTAGCGAGTCCAGTGACGACGGACTAGGCTTCTCGATGAGGAGGTGTCGAATGCGACGTTTTTTCATGCTCGTGGTTGCGGTAACGACGGCTGCGCTTTCTGTGGTGGGCTGCGGCAGTGACAGCAATGGCGGCAGTTCCAACACCGCTGGCGCGTCGTCGCAGTGCGTGGGCAACAACTCCGAGTACACTCCCGCGCAGTTTTCGGCTCAGACAGAATCGAGCAAGGGCTGTTCAGCCGCGAGCGACGTGAGCGGCGTGTGCGCCAACGATCTGCCCGTGATCGGTGGCACATGCGGCAAATCCTGCCTCGGCATGGGCGATGACGCTGCTCAGGCAGAGTGCGTGGCCGGCTGCATGCAAGACAATTTGTCGCCGCAATCTGAGCCGCTCAGTAGTGACTGCATGGCTTGTTACACCACGGATATCGAGTGCGCGCGCAAGCACTGCGTTTTCCCGTGCGGCAAGGATCCGACCAGCGCGGACTGCTTCGTGTGTCGCACCGACAACGGCTGCGTGGATGCATTCTACGCTTGCAGCGGTCTGCCCGACCCGGGCCCGCCTGCCGGCTCTTGAAGCACGTCGGCCATGATGTTCATCAATCGAGCCGCGATAGGCCTGGCTGCACTCGGTGTCGTGTTGAGCGCAGCTCGCAGCGCAAGCGCTGGTGGCTATGACACGCCCATGTTGTACACGGCGCGCCACATGGGCATGGGCGGAGCGGCGATCGGCTACGTCAAAGATCCCTCGGCGCTGTTTCATAACCCCGCTGGTCTCGGTCATACCGAGCGCGGCGAGGTGATCGGTGATTTCTCGCTGCTCGTGGGCGGCATCCATGCCAGCCCCAGCGCCGCGCGGTCGGGCCAAGATTTGGATTCGGAAACGACGATCGCGCCCTTCTTCCTGCTCGGCGGGGCGTATCGCGTGCACCCGAAGATCACGCTGGGCGTGGGCGTGTTTCCAATCGCCTCCGCGGGAGCCACGTATAAGTACGGGAACGGCAATTTTCAAGACAGCACCGAGCTGTTCTTCTTGGAGACAACGCCCGCCATCGCATTCAACCTCTTGCCAAATTTGCGTTTCGGCGTCGGCTATCGCATCACCTACGTGCACCTCTCGCGCTACCAGGGCGACCCGGATTCCGGCTCGGTTCCGAACCTCGACTTCAAGACGTCCGGACAGAACTTCAGTGGCTTCCGAGTTGGCGCTCAATGGAGCGCATTGCCTTGGCTCGAGTTCGGCGCCGTGTTCAGAAACACGGTCACGACCAAGGTGACCAACTCGCACGGCATCGCGCTGCTCACCGAGTACACGGACATTTCGACGCGCTTCAAGCTGCCCGCCAAGCTCGGCTTCGGCACCCGCGCTGATTTCGACGCGTTCGGCGTGCCCGCAGCCCTGGCCGTCGACTTCGAATACACATTCAACAGCCAAAACAAGGGCGATCCGCTCGAGGGCACCCCCGCGCCTGGCTCGGGCGGCGACACCTCGGTGCCCAACCTCTTCGAATGGAAAGACTCACAGACCCTGCGCGTGGGCGCTGAATACCGACTCGTGCACGACCCAGCCGCCCAGCTCGACCGAGTGCCGCTGCGCGTCGGTTATGTGTTCGACTCGAAAACCGCCAACGCGACCTACCCGACCGCATTCGGCACCCCGCCCGGACCCACGCAAGTGTTCACACTCGGCACGGGTTACAACGGCGGCGCCTGGCAAGCCAACGTGGCCTACGCATACCGCTTCGGCAGCGGCGCGGTCACCGATCCAGACAACAGGGCGTGCCAGTTTTGCAGCTACGCGGGCAAGGACGACTACAGGATCCACCTACACGGCATGTACGTGGATGCGAGCTACAAGTTTTGAATGACCCAAACGAGACCGACAGGAGTTCAAGAAAAACGAGCCAAGAGTTTGCGGCTCGCCGGATCCAGCGCACTCGGCACCGGCACCAGGTAGCGCATGCCATGCGAATCGCTGATCAAGTGACGACCGTCTTCCAGGGGACGCACGTGATCTTCTTGATCGACGATGAAGTGTCTCGGCCCGCGATCGGTGTCCACCTGCCAGCGCGACAGCGTTGCCTCCTGATCGATGGCCTGAATCTTGCCGATCTCGGGCAGAAAATCGGACTTCTCCAGGGCCTGCTCCAAGACCTCACGCGCCGCGGCCGGCAAGACGTCGAGGGTCACGAAGCAGGCGCGTTCGAAGTGTTGCTCGTCCACCAGTGATACGTAGCTATCCGGGGCGCTCAGCGGGAAAGCACGGCGCGCGAAGACCGCGAGCCGCGCGGCACTCGGCGTGAGCGCCCAGAGTTGGCCGTCTTCGTCGAGCGTGAGCTCCAGCGTACTCGGGTCGAACAGCGGCAGGGGTTCGTGAGCTGTGTCGTTCGCAGCGCTATCGGCTTGCTCCGAGCCCGAGTCGCCCGCTTGAGCCGAGCTCTGCGCGCGCCAGAGCTGTGCGTACTCGCCCTCTTTGGCCAAGAGCTCGGCGGCGCTGCCCATCTCCGCGACGCGGCCGTTCTTGAGCACGATCAGCAAGTCTGCTTTGCGTAGGGTGCTCAGGCGATGGGCAATGGCGATCGTGGTTCGACCTTGCACGACGTTGTCGAGCGCACTCTGGATTTCGCGCTCGGTTTGTACGTCGACCGCGGAGGTCGCTTCGTCCAAAATCAGGATCTTGGGATCGACCAAGATCGCGCGAGCGATAGCGATGCGTTGGCGCTCGCCGCCCGACAGAGATTGCCCGCGTTCGCCGACCAAGGAATCATAAGCTTCCGGCAATTTGAGCACGAATTCATGCGCGCGTGCGGCGCGTGCGGCCCCAACCACGCGCGCGGCTCCTGCCCCAGGAGCGCCGTAAGCCACGTTGTCGCCGATGGTGCCGAAGAACAAAAACGGATCTTGAAGCACGATGCCGATGTGACGTCGGTAGTCCGAAAGGCCGATGCGCCGAATGTCGATGCCATCCACGCGCACCGCGCCCGATGAGGCGTCGTAAAAGCGACAAATCAAATTTGAGACGGTGCTCTTGCCCGAGCCCGTGTGGCCCACGATGCCCACCATTTGTCCCGGCTTGACGCTGAAGCTGACGTCGTTCAAGACCAAGCGACTGCCGTAGCGGAAGGACACGTGGTCGAACACGATCTCACCGTCGACCTGGGCGAGCGGCAGCGGGTCTTTGGCGTCGATCACGGTCGGCACGCGGTCCAAGATGTCGAACAGGCGCTGCGCGGCGGCGGCCGCGCGCTGAGTGACCGTGAGCACGCGACTCATGCTCTCGACTCGTGTGTAAAAGCGGCTGATGTAAGCGATGAACGCCGTGAGCACGCCGATCGTGATCTGGTGGTGCAAAATTTGCCACGCGCCCACCGCCCAGACGACCAGCAAGCCGAGCTGATTGAGCAAGGCAACCAGCGGCCAAAACGAGGTCCACAGCGTGTTGACCTTGTTGTTGTTGGTCACAATCGCTTGATTGGCCTGCTCGAAGCGGGTGATTTCCCGACGCTCTTGCGAGAACGCCTTGACCACTCGGATGCCCGGGATGGTATCGGACAAGATGTTGGTCATCAGCGCCCAAGCGCGGTTGCCGCGCAAGAACCCCTGCGTCAATGCGCCGCGCACGCGCATCATGAACCAGGCAATGGGCGGAAACGAAGCCAGCGCAGCCAGTGCCAACAGCGGATCGAGCGCGAAGAGCACGATCGACGTGCCCAAGATCATCAGCACGTCGGTGATGAAATCGATCAGAGTGTCGGACAAAAACGAGCACAGCCGGTCCGTCTCGGAGCTGATGCGGCTGATCAGATCGCCCGTGCGCTTGCCGCCGAAGTACTGCAGGCTCAAGCGCTGCAAGTGCGAAAACGCGCGGTTACGCAGGTCCGCGCTGATCAGCTCGCTGACCCACGCCAAGACCGCTCCCTGCGCCCAGGCCAACATCCACGCGACGAGCGCCGCAGCAGCCAAGCCGCCCAGATAGATCCAGAGGTTGTGCGCCGCGGACTCGAATGCCGCACCGCGGCCCTCTTGCCAGGGAACGAGCACGCGATCGACCAGCGGCAGGGTCAGATAGGGCGGGATCAAACCGACGGCAGTGGTCGCCAGTGTCAGCCCCAGGCCGATTGCGATTTTTCCAAAGCGCGGTCGCGCAAAATCGAGCAATCGCCACAGCGGATGCCCCACCGCAGGGCTCTCGGGCAGCGCGAACTCATCATCCGCCTCCGCGTCGGACTCAGCGGGGCGAGCGCTCGCGCGGCCGCGCGTCTCCTCGAACGCGACCACGAAAGCGTGGCCCGCGGCGGCCTCGGCCAGCGTATAGCGAACGCGGAGCAGGCGTCGCCCTTGCTCCAAAAACGTAAGCTCGGTCAGGCCCGCATGCTCGTGCCGCACCAGCTCGAGCGAGGTCGTGAGCGGAATACTACGAAAGCTGCCGTCACTCTGCCTGACATGCAAATGCGCATCGCTGAGCAGCACGAGCCCTTCCGAAAAGCGCTGTGCGTCGTCGATGTCCGGGCGCAGAGTGCTCAAGAGACGCTCGTTCGGCAACAAGCTGAGCCCAGGGAATAGGGCGGGCAGCGGCGGAGCAGAGGAGGTCATGACGGTATCGCGCGGCACTCTAGCCCGAATAGTCGAGAAACAAGCGCTCTCTTCAATCACCCGCTGCCCCGAGCGAAATGCGTCGCGATACGGCCTGCGTGCTCGCGCTCCGCGCTCCGCGCGCAGGCGCCCCCCGGCGTCCGGCCTGCCGCCGGAGCGGGGGCGCGAACGTTGCGGCCGGCCACGCCGCCCATCCGCCTCCGGCGAGCCATCCCAGGCCCGAGCGCCGGCCCGCTCAGAGCCAACGCATCAATCGGCCGAGCCTCGGAGGTTCAAATCGCCCCCGCGCAACCGCAACGTGGACGCGGAGTTAGCTCTTGAAAAGCTAACTCCGCTTTTTTCGTTTCCGGGCCACTCTTGGGCCAGGCGACTTCGACCGTCGCATCCTGCGCTACGCGCTACTGCAGCGAGTCGCAGTCGGCACTGCAGGAGACTGGCGACCTTGCTCGGAGCAAGCACATGGTCGAGGCCAAGCTCACCAAGCACGGCGACAAATGTCGGATCGGCTGGGTCGATGAACGCGGCAAGCGGCAGAGCGCCGTCTTCGATGACTGCAAGCGCCCAGGCCGAGCTCAGCCGACGCCAGGTCGAGGTCGAGTAGATCCGGGGTGGCGTCCGAAGCGCCCCGCCACCGGAAAAAGAACCCTTGGGAACACGGAGACGCGAATCGCAAACTCGCCCGTGGCTCCGCGTCTAGTCCGCTTGTGGTGCACGAGCGCGCTGGTCACGTTGGGTATCGCCAGCAGGCGATCCAGTGCCGTTTCATGACCAATGCGACTTTCAGGTACTTGCTCATACGGCGCCTTCAAGGAGGTGCAGCAGCACCAGCGCCGCTCGCCAAGATCGGTCCCGACGAGGGCGTTATCGCGACTGGAACACAGTTCGACGCTAGTCCCGAGCGGTCGCGTTCGTCGCGAATGACGTCGAACACCGTTCGGGCGACCGCGAGTCGAGCTTCGCGCGTGGCATGCTTGGTCTCGACCCGGAGGCAGCCCACTTTCGGTCGGTCCCAAGAGCAGGGCTCTAGATTCACGACGTCAAGCTGTTCAACGGACATCGGCAGGCCGGCGCGCACGGGCTCGAGCAAATTCATCAACGACTGAAACTCGTAGTCGGCCCCAGGGACTTCGAACACGATCCAATTCGGCGAGAGCTTCCCCTGAACACAGTGCTCGTACACGCGCAGCCCTCGTCCGTCGTCCTCCAGGAGAACGCGCCCATAGCTGCCGGGCAGCAGGCAGTTCGGAGCCTTGATCCCCTTCTCGCTCTGACAGGCCGACGCGACCTGGGGGACCACGGCGCTCGACGGCGCGGCAGTGCACGATCCTAGTGGGATCGCCAACACTCCCAGAAACAGTCGCTGGCGACTCCTCCGACCCATCGCGAACCCGAGCCTATCATCGACCAGCCCTACAGTGCGTGTTAAACGTTCGTCCGTCGGCGAGCCCAAAGGTAAAGGTTCGCAGTTCAAGCCACCCGCACCTCGATCGGCACCGTCAACCCAGTTGTCCACGTGTAGTTGCGCCCCCGCGCAACGACTGAACCGCGGAATCGAGAACGCCTCGATTCCGCGGTTCTCTTTTGTGCTGACGTTTCGCGGTATTCAGCGCGCGTTGCGCCCCCGTGCACCTGAAAAAACCGTGAAAACCGAGGCCATTCGGTTTGTTACTCTGCCGCATTTGGGTGGGCACCTCCGTCCCGTCTTTGGTCTTTGGCGCGCGCGCGCTGCAAATGACGTGCGTCGCCGCAAGCCCGGGCAGATCCTAGCCGACAGGCCTCGTCAATGAACGCCTTTCCTTTGACGGGATCTTTTTGGCCTCCCAAGCCCTCACGGAGCAGATACCCATGGATGTAGCAGCCGTCCGCGTACTCGCCTCGGCAACCCGCTTCACTCAGTGTTCGCGCGCGAGGGTAGTCAGCGGGGACGCCGCGCGCGTCGACCAGGAGCCGAGCCAGCCTATCGCAACCTAAGGCGCTTCCGCGCGTGCAGCCTTGGTCGTAGAGACTGGCGGCGCGCGGCAAGTCGGCCACGACTCCGCGGCCTTCTTCGTACGCGATTCCGAGCCCAACACAGGAGTCTGCGTAGTGGAGCTGACAACCCTTGTCGAAAAACGGGACCGAGCTCTTTGCGTCCTTCATCTGATCCCGATAGACCATAGCGGCGTCGAAGCAGCCGTACTCTTGCCCCTCGCTGCAGGACCGCAGGAACATCTCCATCGCCTTCGCGAGGTTCAGCGGCACACCTAAACCGCGCTCGTAAGCTATGCCAACTTGAACGCACGCGGGAATCAACCTCGCGTGGCAGGCGCGATTAAACAGGGCAAAGGCCGCTTCAAGATCGCGAGGCACCGCCTTCCCTTCGGTCAGCAGCTCGGCCAGCCAGGCGCACGCGTGTACGTCGTTGCGGTCGCACATGGCGCGGAGTTCGTCACAAGCATCGCCGAGGCCATTCGAACAGGCGTCTTTCAGGAGCTCAGCATTGTCGTGCCCTGATGCCATTATGTTCCCCTTCGGCACGCCCGGAGGGGCAGGCTGTGCGGTCGGCGCCCGAAGTGCCGAGGGAGCGTGCCCCGATCCGGCGCCGCAAGCAGATGTCCATGAAAACCCGGCAAGAGCCAGGAACTGTATGCTGGCGCGCAGCATCCCCGACCAGAGCATTCCGAACGCGCGATGGGTCACGTGACTGGCCTACGTCCCTTTTTTCCTCAAACGTCGAGCCTGCTTCCTCGCGGCAAGTAGCCGTCAACGAGTGATCGGCTCTCGCTTCTGATGATAGATCCGAACCACTCGGAACGACGCGCTGTCCCGTTGATAGTAGATACGAAACGGTTTCAACGGCCAGCCGTGCACTACATCGCCGTTTTTCAGAACGTGGCTAGGCCCCAAGACAGGCTCAACCGCCAGCCACTCGATCAGGCTAAGCACGCTCGCAACGAGTCTTCGCGCCGCAGCAGGATTCACTCCGACCAGATAGGTGACCGCGTTTTCGAAGTCGTCGGCGGCTTCGGGAGACCATATGATCTTCAAGTTGCGATACGCTTCAGCACTCGCGCACGCACATCGTCATGATCGATACCGCGTCCGGCGCGAAGGGAGTCGAGAGCCTGAATCAGCCCGTCTTCCTCTTCCGGCGTCAGTGAGCCCGATTCATCCAAGGCTTCCACGGTGTACCGCCCAGCAGGCAGTGGGCGCAGGGCGTCGGGCAGGTCGCTGCCATTCCAGTTGATGATCGCCATCGCCCAAGAATACCCGGAGAGGTCAGGCTTTGCCAGACGGGCACGGCTTGAACGTCCAGGGCCGCTCGCACTTTGGGCTCAGATGATCGTTCACGCAACCAGGCGACGTTCAAACTCCAATGATATCGCGGTATACAGCCCGCGTTGCGCCCCCGCGCAACTGAAACCCCTGAGTCAATAGCGCCCCTTGAAATCAACGCGATGCCTACGGCTTGCGCGCGGGTCCTCGAAATGACCCCGCTTTCCTGTTCGCGAATGGAAACATCGACGCACTCCGGGCTTCACGCTACGAGTGGAAGGACGAACTCCAAACTACCCTCATTTGCTTCCGCTCGTCTGACCGAACGAGTGCTCGGCGATAGCCGCGTCCAACCTTCGCGATAGGATGGGGCACGTGAGGCTCTCTCTCCACTCGCAA
>Ga0302321_100006181_pt1 | contig 10521 bp, 9 predicted proteins | sample Fen_T0_1_FD_202505 | JGI IMG/M metagenome (GOLD analysis project Ga0302321, IMG submission 202505) | Peat permafrost microbial communities from Stordalen Mire near Abisko, Sweden - Fen_T0_1 | ecosystem: Environmental > Terrestrial > Soil > Wetlands > Permafrost | place: Sweden: Abisko... | reverse complement strand
GGAAAAAGAAATCTGTTTCCCATTACTTTTTTGATCTGCTGATTCAGTTACAAAAAAAAGTATTGTAAGTACAGCAAGTATTCCTGGTACTATTGCCAGAATAAATGTCCATCTTAAAGCTAATGTTGAGTCTTTAAACCCAAATACTACAAATAATATAAGGAGTGTGGCTATGGCCAGAACAGGACCTAATACTGCACCGACATGATCCATCGCCTGATGAAATCCGTAAGATTTTCCTCTTATGCTTTCATCTACTGAAGAGGCTATCAGAGCATCCCTGGGAGAAGACCTTATTCCTTTGCCAACTCTGTCAAACATGCGGATCAGAATTATCTGCCATGCAGATGTAACAAGTCCCGTAAACGGACGAACTATTGATGATAGCGAATATCCTATCAACACCAGCATCTTTCTCTTTCTTATCTTATCGGAGATAATTCCGCTTACAAGATTCAGCATTGAAGAAGTTGTCTCTGCCACTCCTTCAATCACCCCAAGGAGAATAGCTCCCGAACCGAGGGCCGCAACAAAAACAGGGACAAGCGGATAGATCATCTCGGTGGCAATATCGGTAAAGAGACTTACAAATCCGAGCATGATCACCACACGTGGAATCCGCATTTTGTTATTTCCGTTCAGCATTTTATCTGGTTAGTGGAGAATTTAGAACATGATAGTTTATTGTTACCTTTTTAAATAATCATTAAACAAAACTTGAAGATATGCCTTGCCTTTTAATTCAGCCGATTCAGGATTTTTCCCTTCCATAAGAACAGGTGTCCTGCTCTTCAAATCAAATCCAGCTGCTGAAGTGTCGGTAATAAATCCGAATCCTTCATTATAAGTATAAAATGCAAACGACTTTGACTGATCCGAAAATAAATCCTTTCCAAAGGGAAAAATTCCGTTTATACCCAACTGATTAAGCAAAGTAGTTGGTATGTCAATCTGACTACCTATCTTTTCAATTTTTACCCCGACTTTAGCAAGTGCTCCGCCCACCCATAACATCGGTATTTTAAATACTTTCTGCTCATAATTGGGCATTTCATTGAACCGTGCAGCATGATCTGCAACCATAATGATAAGTGTGTTTTTCCACCAGCTGGTCGTTTTAGCCCAGTCGAGAAAAGATCCCAGGGCATTATCCGAATAATATACTGAATTTCTGTACTTCGTCATATCATCTGTACCACCGAATACAGGTTTCATGGGCACATCAAATGGTTCATGACTTGAGAGTGTAAGTACTACTTTCAGGAACGGCTCCTTAACATTCTTCATAGAATCCATAAGGGTGTGGAACATGACATGATCATGCACTCCCCATTTCGAATTATAGTTAACGGGATCAAAATTGCTTTTGGTAATTATACTATGAAATCCAGAGCCAATTACAAATGAATTGAAATTTGCAAAATTAATCTCTCCTCCATACCAGAATGAGCTGTGATATCCATTGTCAACCAGTGTTTTAACCAGGCTTGGCAATGACTGGCTTTTTTTTGGTTCTTTGATTATCGATTGAGCTGGTTGTGCTGGATAGCCATCCAGTATTGCCGGCATAGCCTTATCAGTCCTGGTTCCTGAGGCATAAAACTCTGAAAACAGTATTCCTTCACGCGAATACCTGTTCATGTTCGGAGTCACAAGGGAATCTCCACCGACTGATCCTACAAGATATCCGCTGAAACTCTCGAGAACTATTATAATAATATCAGGCCGAGAAGTATTCAACATTTTTTCAGTCGTCCCAGTCTTGACTGTCAGGCTATCAACCAAACCCTGTGCCTGAATCATATCTCCAAAAACATAAGGATTTTTGACAGGTCTCTGTGCAAACGCAGCTGTGCCGACATTCCACACAGCATTTATCGCAGTATGGTTCAAAAACATCTTATCACTGAAGTAAACAGCTCCAGCATTAATAGGGGCTACTCCAAACCCACCCCTGATTGGGATAATCAGAGATCCAACAAGAATCATGAAGAAGAGTAATCCCGGAATAAGGTATTTGATTTTTTCAAAATTTCTGAAAAAGCTATCAACAAATCTTCTGTAGAGGAAGATGAAGAATGAAGACATGATCACTATTGCAGCTACGAACATTACTATCTTAAGAGTTGATACTGAAGCCATAGCCTCTTCCGGAGTTTTAAGGTATAATACCGGCGTAAAATCCATTCTGAAACCCCAGTAAGAATAAAGATTGGCGTCGGCAACAATAATTATCGAGGAAAGAATTATTACAAAACCGGTATACCACCTCATGAATCTTCTGTACCAATTGCCATTAAAATACAGCCCGGGAATCAGAATGAGCATCGGAATAAGAAGGTAATAACCGATTGTGGAAATATCAAGTTTTAATCCGTGCAAAAAGGTAGCAAGAAGTTCCCTTGCAGAGTAATGAACTGAAAAATTGTACTGAATCAGTATGAAATAAAGCCTTGCTATAAAAAATATGCAGAGCCAGAAAAATGCGTAAACAACTATTGATATAAGTCTTTTTTTCATGAGTTGGTCAGATAATCTCAACTGGCGAAGATACCTTTGAATCCTTGTAATATATTATCAGTGATATAGTTATAATTATCATCCCTGAAACTGTGAGCCATTCAGGATGTTCTTCCGGTATCAGGAGCCAGCTCAATCCCGCACCTGCAACCGGGGTGATAAATTTCCAGAGGTTAAGCTCAGATACCCTTACCCCTGGTTTTTGCAGCAACCTGAACCAGATAGAAAATGCAGCGGCTGCCATGAAGCTTAACCAAATTAAGATCATCCAGTACTCAGTTGGTTTCGGTCCATGTTGAATACCTTCTGCAGGGATAGAAACAAGGTAAAGTATCACCCCCCCAAAAAAAAGAGACGTAGAACTCAGTACAAAAGGATTCATTTCTTTTCCCTTCAAGGAAATGATCACATTACTCACACCTGTTGCTATGTTGCCAATAAGAAGCATTGCTATACCAAGAAGCTCGAGTCCGGTTCCAAGCTTGAAGGCTTGTCTGCCGAAGCTTATAAGGATAACACCTGAAAAGCCAAAAAGGATAGTTATTATTTTTTGCCGGGTCAGCATATCATCTTTATGCATTACAGCAGCAACAACTGCAATTATGAGTGGCTGTGCTCCGTAGATCACAGCACCAAGAGCACCCGGTACAAGATTTAGTCCATGATAAAACAAAGAATAATTTACTAGGAACTGAAATATGGTTACCCAGGCAATCACCTTCCAGTTATCCCTAACTATTCTTACAAAAATTGGGGGCTTAACTGTAAAGGGAAGGATCATCAGACCAGAAATAATAAATCTTACTCCTGAAAAATGAAATGGCGTATCGAATTGTAAACCAAGCTTTATACCAGCATAAGCAGTTGACCATAACAGAACCGCAATTATCGCCCAGAAGATGGTGTTTGCCTTAGTGCTCAATCAGGAAAATTTTAACTTCAAATATCAGAAAAAAAATCATTTATCCAGCATTTTACAATTATGAAGACTGCATAATATTTAATAGTTTTGTCTGTAATTCAACATGTTAAAAATGACCATTGCAGAATATATTGCGAATCAGTTATTTATCCATGGTGTCAGGTATGTATTCGGAATTCCCGGCGGACCATCAATACCTTACATGGAGGCTTTCAGGGAGGCCGGCATAGAGTTCGTACTTACTTCTAATGAAGCCTCGGCAGGTATCATGGCTGATGTTACAGGCAGATTAACGGGTATTCCCGGTGTTTGTCACGCTACATTTGGTCCAGGTGCAACAAATATATCAACCGGTATAGGAGGAGCCTTACTTGACAGGTCTCCACTGTTGGTGTTCACAAGTGAAATGAGTGACAGCATGCTCAACCGCACCACACAGATGAACATCAGCCATCAGAAATTATTTGAACCACTGACTAAAGCAACTTTCAGGCTAAACAAGGGTAATGTAGTCTCAGTGATAGAGTCGGCCCTTAAACTTTGCATTGAATCATATCCCGGACCAATACATATAGGCCTGCCTTCGGATATTTATGATAATGAGGTTGATACCACAATTTCCACGGGACAGATGACCGAGGAAACATATTATCACAATAATATCCAGAAAATCATTACTCTACTCGAGAATTCACGCCGTCCTCTTATGGCAATAGGACTTACTGCAGCAAGACTCGGTTTGAAGGAGGAATTGCTGGCGTATCTTGATACACATAATATGCCGGTGGTGCTGACGCCAATGGCAAAAGAAGTAATTCCGTTTGATCATCCATGTTATGCAGGAGTCCTGTTTCATTCCCTAAGTGATTATCTTGAAGATATATATGAAACAACCGACCTGGTAATCGGAATTGGTTATGATCCGGTAGAGTTTAATTATGAAGCGTGGCTACCTGAAGTTCCTCTGGTCCATTTCGATGTAAAAGAAACGGATCCTCCTTACAACATAAGTTTTACACAGTTTAACGGACCTGTTTCAGAGTGGTTTAAGATCCTGAGAAATATTCAGCCCGGATCACTTATTTTTGAGGGGGATCTTATAAAAGGGATCAGAAATGAAATGATGTCGGTATATAACGGTTTTACAGGTCATTTCGGTCCAGCATCGGCACTGAGCATACTTCAGGATGAATTGCCCGAGGATACAATTCTTACATCCGATGTTGGTTCACATCTGCATATTATCGGACAATTCTGGAATACAAAAAAAAATGGGAAACTCATCATGACAAACGGATGGTCCTCTATGGGTTTCGGGATTCCGGCTGCCATGGCTGCCCAGTTGAATAATTCTGAAGCGACGGTGGTTTGTATAACCGGAGATGGAGGATTCCTGATGATGGCAGGAGAGATTATTACAATGAGACGATATAATCTTCCTGTGATAGTTGTGGTATTTTCGGATGGTGAACTAAACCTGATTAAAATAAAACAGTCATGGAAAGAACTGCCGGCTTATGGAACCCTGCTGTATCAGTCAGACCTGTTTGATTCGGATATTTTTATGGGAGTAAGGGTTTTACGGGCTTCTTCATCCGAAGCGATGCGTAAAGCAGTTATAGAAGCACTTTCAGTAAACGAACCGGTGATTATTAATGCAGTGATTGACCCTGAGGATTATAAGTGGCTGATTGTTAGAAGATAGGTACGGGGTACGAGGTAGGGGGTACGAGGTACGAGGTATGGGGTATGGGGTACGGGGTACGGGGTACGAGGTACGAGGTACGAGGAGTGAAGTGTGAGAAATGAGAAATGATGTATGAGTTCAATATAAATCTCTGTGAACTTCTGTGATTCTCTGTGATATCTGTGCAAGTTCTTTATACCCTATGTAAGAATTCTTCTCTAAGGACCGAATAGATACAGGTATCCTTATTAAAATCAATTATTACAACGCAGCTTTTCAAAGTAGTTTCCAGTTCATAACCGCATTGGGAATCCGTCTCTCAGATGATTAGCATATTTTTTTATTACAAATTTGCGCGGACTGAGGAGCGTCACCTGCTTTCCATGATCTGAGAACAATACCTTCAAATATGATTTCCATCACAGGATCAGCTCTTCTTCTCTTTTTTGGGCTTTACTTCTTTGGTAACCTTCTCTTCTTTTATTTCTTTCTTTTCTGGTACAGTTTTAGGAGCCTTTGTTTCGACTTTTTCCTTAACTGGCTTTACCTCCTTTGGCTTGGCAGCATGTTTCACTTCAACAACCTCAACTGTTTCCTTTACCGCAGTTACTTCTTTTGGTTCCTTTTTTTCCTTCAGAGGTTTTTTATCTTTAGCTTCTTTTGAGAAAACAACTTTCAGAGGTTTGACTTCCAGTTTGTCACTTTTTTTACGCAGCCGTCTTGCTCCATAAGTTCCAAGTATTATTTTGCCTCTTCTTGATTTTTTATCACCTTTTCCCATAACTATTGGTTTTATTAATTTTTAGAACACTCATAAGGGTGAAAGCAAAGTTAATAAAATTCTTTATTTTTATTGAATATTTTTTGAGAATCAATAAACAAATCGGGGAAAAACATTAATAAAATATAATATGACGTATTGCGAATATATAACGACAATTTCCGGTGAACAGCTCATGCTTCATAAAGAATATCATGACAATCATTATGGTTTTCCCATTGAAAGAGATAATGAGCTGTTTGAAAGGCTTATGTTTGAAATTAATCAGGCAGGCCTTAACTGGATTCTGATTCTTAAGAAACAGAATCATTTCCGAAATGCATTTGATAATTTCGACGTTTCAAAAGTTGCAGGTTATAATGAAAGTGATTTTCAAAGGCTGATGAACGATCCAGGTATTATACGTAACAGACTTAAAATCAATGCTGCAATCGAAAACGCAAAAATAATCATTCGGCTCGGAGAGGAATTCGGTTCCTTCAGAAAATGGCTCGATTTTCATGCCGGAAAAAACTTATCGCTCGAAGAATGGACAAAAATCTTTAAGAAAACATTTAAGTTTACAGGGGGAGAGATCGTAAATGAATTCCTTATGAGCACAGGATATCTGCCAGGTGCACATAGTATTCACTGTCCTGTTTATGAACGAATTAAATTACTAAAACAAACTAAATGAGACGAGCTGACAGAGAAATATCCGGTATCGGCCAGATTGAGGAAATTATCAATAAATCTGACGTATGCAGGATTGCGTTTGCAAACAATAATTATCCGTATATGGTAACGATGAATTTCGGATACACAAATGAACCAGGACGATCATTTTACTTCCATTGCGCCAAAGAAGGCAAGAAACTCGAAATGATGCGGATAAACAATCATGTGTGTTTTGAACTCGATACTGATCATAAGATTTTCAAAGGAAAGCGAAGCTGTGACTGGGGAATGACTTTCAGCAGTGTGCTGGGCTATGGAAACATTTCTGAAGTTACCGACAATAAAGAAAGAATAAAAGGGTTAAACAGTATAATGAGTCATTATGGAGGGGAAGGAGTTTATGAATTCGATGATATGGTTTTAGATAATACCATCATTTTACGACTCGACATCGTTGAGATGACAGGCAAAAAGAAGTAACGATTAATTGAAGTATTTATGTGGAAAAGGTATCTTTTTCTGATCACCCTGTCCTTAGCAGGATCTCTGGCAGCAAATTCACAGGAGCAAAAAATAATTCTGACTCCTAAACCCGGACCTGCTCCCCGGATTAATGGAGCCAAAATATTTGGAGTAAAGCCCGGTTCTCCATTCCTGTTTACAATAGCTGCAACCGGACAAAGACCAATGAAATATGAGGCAGAAGGTCTTCCTCAGGGGCTGATCTGTGATTCTGAAACAGGCCAAATAACAGGAACAATAGCTAACCCGGGAGAATACCATACCTCATTCAGGGTTACGAACAGGTTTGGATCAGCTAAAAAGAGTTTTAAAATAGTCTGCGGTGACAAACTGGCACTCACACCTCATATGGGTTGGAACAGCTGGTATGTCTGGGAAAATAATGTGACCGACAAAATTATGCGTGATGCAGCTGACGCCATGGTAAGTACAGGAATGATTGACCATGGTTATATGTATATAAACATAGACGATTGCTGGGCTACTAAACCAGGTTCAAAAGACTCAACACTAACAGGAGAGCCATTCGACAGCAATGGCATGATCAATTCCAATAAACGATTTCCTGATATGAAATCTCTTAGCGGCTATATCCATTCAAAGGGTTTAAAGGCTGGAATCTATACATCACCAGGAATGCTTACATGCGCTGGTCATTCAGGTATTTATGGACGCGAAGAAAGCAATATTGCCCGATTCGTTGAATGGGGTTACGATTTTCTTAAGTATGACTGGTGTTCTTACGATGAAATTGGGAAAAGAGATAATCTGGATGATCTTCAGAAACCATATTTGTTAATTAGCGGGATCCTCAAAAACCAAAAACGTGATATAGTGTTGAATCTTTGCCAGTACGGAATGGGGAAAGTATGGAAATGGGGCAGGCAGGCAGGAGGTCAGAGCTGGCGTACAGCTGATGATCTGGGTGGCTCTTTCGAAAACATCGGAACCGCACTTTCCAGGGATGGATTCGATATATACAGCCGGGATAGTCTTCATTTGTATGCTGGCCCCGGGGGGTGGAACGATCCGGATTATCTTCTTATCGGCTACCTTAGCAACTGGAAAGGGAAAACAGTGCCCACTCCTCTCACACCTAATGAACAATATACCCAGGTGTCTCTATGGAGTCTGGTTGCCGCACCGCTTATCCTGAGTGGCGATATAACGAGACTCGATGATTTCACACTTAGTCTATTAACAAATGATGAAGTCATTGATGTAGACCAGGATCCACTTGGCAAAGCCGGTTACAGAGTATCTAAGAATGGAGATCTTGAGGTATGGATCAGAAAGCTTGAAGACGGATCGAGAGCTGTCGGACTTTTTAACAGAGGTGAAACAGACACTAAAGTGACAGCAAAATGGACAGATCTTGGTATTTCCGGGGAACAGAAAGTAAGAGATCTCTGGCGACAAAAAGATATGGGAACGTACCGTGATAGCTTTTCTGCAACAGTTGGAAGACATGGGGTGTTTTTAGTCAGAATGTGGCATCAGCCTAAAAAATGACTAAATTGCGTTTTTACTCATAAACGCATATTATGCAAACATTAAACGATTTACGGCTAGCCGTGCTTATTGACGCTGACAACATTCCATACAGCAATGTAAAAGGGATGCTTGAAGAGATAGCCAAGTATGGTACACCGACATTTAAAAGAATTTATGGAGACTGGACCAGACCTACAATTTCGGGATGGAAATCGGTTCTCCTGGAAAATGCAATTACTCCCGTTCAGCAATATAGTTATACAAAAGGTAAAAACTCAACCGACTCAGCGCTCATTATTGATGCAATGGATATTCTCTACTCAGGGAAAGTGGACGGGTTCTGTATTGTTTCGAGCGATAGTGATTTTACCCGCCTGGCTACAAGGCTGAGAGAAGCAGGAATGAAAGTTATTGGTATAGGAGAGAGAAAGACGCCATATCCATTTATTGTAGCCTGTGATAAGTTTATTTATCTCGAAATTTTGACGCCTTCTGCACCGGTATTGGAATCACCTCTTGAAACGAGGAAAAAAGGAAAACCAGTAGTAAAAAAGAAAAAAACTGAGGCGCCAGATCCCCAGGCTCAGACGCGTGTAGTTAAGAGACTCATAACCACATCAATAACTGATCTGGCAGATGAAAATGGCTGGGCTTATCTTGGCGATGTAGGAAATCTGATACTTAAAAAACAACCTGACTTTGACCCGAGAAATTTTGGTTTTCCGAAACTGACGCCACTGATTAAGTCAATGGATTTTGAAATCGATGAGAGAGAATCAGGGCAGAATCATATTAAGCATATCTACATCAGGAACAGGAAGATTTAAGGGCTCAAAGGCCAGAAATGAAGATAATAAATAAAATTTCAAAGGAGTGTCAGAATGCAGTTAAACCTTGCGTCGTTGTGTCGTTGCATCATTGTGCCTTTACGCCTTTGCGCCCTAATTTAATTAACACTTAATATGAAACCGGAAGACTTATATGGTGAAATTGTAGCGTTTTGTAAATCAAATACTGACGAAGCAATCATAAAAAAGTACTCAAAGTATTTTAAAGGAGGTCAATACGACGCATATGGACTTCCGCAGCACCTGTTGCAAAATAAAATCACAGACATTCTTAACAGAAGCGGCATCGATTTTCAGATTATCCGGGAAACATCAAGGCTGCTTGTGAGAGGCACAAAATTCGAGGAAGTATCTATAGCTTTTATGTTTTATAAGTCTTTTATAAAAACATTCGACAAAAGTACTTTTTCAGATCTGACAATCTGGTTTGAATCAGGCATTCATAACTGGGCCCACACTGATTCCATCAGCGGAGATTTGCTTTTCTATCTGTTAAACAAGAAGATAATAAGTTATTCTGATTTCAGGCCCTGGATAAAAGGACAGAACAAATTTCAGAGAAGGGCTGTTCCTGTTTCCCTGATAAAGACGTTGAAATACACAAAGGAGTTTCAATCATACTTCAAACTGATCGAACCGCTGATGACCGATCCAGAAAGAGAAGTTCACCAGGGAGTGGGATGGTTTTTGCGCGTAGCATGGAAATTGCAACCTGAACAAACTGAAATATTCCTGCTGAAATGGAAAGATATTTCTCCGAGATTAATCTACCAATACGCCTGTGAAAAGATGAGCCAGGAGCAAAAAAACAGGTTCAAACGAACAAAATAATAATGCCATATGTTTATTATTTCAGTCGGTCAGATTTTAGATGGATCGGTTGATTTTTATGCTTTGATAAAGCGGTAAATGCCAAAAAGTTATGTTAATACGATATATTATGGATATTTATTTTTTGTTTTCAAAAATAAATATGACCTTTGTCCCTGTTTTATAAATACTTTAATAATTGAATTATGAACATTTACGTAGGAAGTCTTCATTTTAAAATGAGTGAAGCAGAATTAAAAGAAATCTTTGAAGAGTATGG
>Ga0302321_100006177_pt1 | contig 10526 bp, 7 predicted proteins | sample Fen_T0_1_FD_202505 | JGI IMG/M metagenome (GOLD analysis project Ga0302321, IMG submission 202505) | Peat permafrost microbial communities from Stordalen Mire near Abisko, Sweden - Fen_T0_1 | ecosystem: Environmental > Terrestrial > Soil > Wetlands > Permafrost | place: Sweden: Abisko... | reverse complement strand
ACGACGCTGCCGATCAGCACCACCCGGCCGGCGAAACGCCGCTGCAGCTCGGCGCGGTTGCCGTCCGTATGCAGCGCGATTACTTCCTGGATAGGTACGTAATTGAACACGTCGCCAATGCTGAAATCGATGTAACCTGCCTCGACTTTTTTCCCGAGCAGCCGCGCAATGTGTCCGGAGAAAGTGGCGAGCGACCCCACGCCGACGGTTTCGATTTCATTAAAACGGCGCGCATAGCGATCGCCGTCTTCCAGCACCTTGTCGAAGGCGAACGCCTCGTCATCCAGCACGCGATGAAACGTATCATGGATCGGCATCACCTTGCCGGTGCGGTCGAATGTGTGCACGACCACGAACGGCACGTTCTGCTTGATGCGCGCAAGGCTGCTCAGGAAAGAATAATCGAGACCCGGGAGGATGTGATCGAATGAGCGCGACGGCAGCTGCACGTCCATGCCGACCAGGGCAGGCTTGGCCACTACGAGTGCATCAAGCAGCTTGGCAAAATGCTTGTGCCACATGGCGATCGGTTCATCGAAAGAATCTTCGGCCGATTCGTCGATGCCGATGAGAATGGGCTCCACGTCCGCCGGACGCGGCAGCACCTTGCGCAGGAATTTCATCTGCAGGTCGAACGACAGTCGCTCCATCACGCCCAGCACCGCCTGGTCCGCCGTGGGCACGCGCAACAGGAACGAAAACAGCAGGATGGCCACCGCCAGCAGCATGACATTCTGCGAGGTGCGCAACCGCCACCACTTGCTCAATGTTGCCGATATATCCAAGCACTTCCTCCGACGCCGAACATGGCTTGTGCAGCCCCAGCGGTATAAAGCGTGGCGAATTCTTATCTGCCTCTGCTTGTGGCACTATTCTAACGGCACATCGCACAATAACCTTTAACAAATCATGGCAATGGCGCCCGCCAACTTCGGGATTTACGACTATGTAATCGTCGGTGCAGGCACGGCAGGCTGCGTGCTCGCCAACCGGCTGTCGGCCGATCCGGCGATCAAGGTGCTGCTGCTGGAAGCGGGCGGCAAAGACGACTGGATCTGGGTTCACATTCCCGTCGGCTACCTCTATTGCATCGGCAATCCGCGCACCGACTGGTGCTATCGGACCGAGCCCTGCGAAGGACTCAACGGCCGCTCGATCCTGTACGCGCGCGGCAAGGTGCTGGGCGGCTGCTCGTCGATCAACGCGATGGTCTACATGCGCGGCCAGGCACGCGACTATGACGAGTGGGAAGCGCTGGGCAATCCGGGCTGGGGATGGAAGGATGTTTTCCCCATCTTCAAACATTCCGAGGATCATCACGCCGGCGAAAGCGAACTGCACGGCGCGGGCGGGGAATGGCGCGTCGAGGAACAGCGGCTGGACTGGAAAATCCTCCACGCTTGGCGCGATGCCGCCGAGCAGTGTGGCATACCCAAGATTGCCGATTTCAACGGTGGCGATAATTTCGGCTCCGCGCGTTTCCAGGTCAACCAGCGCACCGGCATTCGCTGGAACGCGTCCAAGGCGTTCTTGCGACCGGCCATGCAGCGGCCCAACCTGACAGTGCTCACGGGTGTGCATGCCAGAAAAATCCTGATCGACAGCCGGGACGGCGCGCATCGCGCGTACGGCATTGAATTTGTGAAGGACAAGGAAGTATTTACGGTAACCGCTGCGAGCGAAACCATCCTGGCCTCGGGCGCCATCAATTCGCCGCAGCTGCTGCAGTTGTCGGGTGTCGGCCCGGGCCGCTTGCTGCAGCACAACGGCATCGACATCCGTCACCTGCTGCCCGGCGTCGGCGAAAACCTGCAGGACCATCTGCAATTGCGCATGGCGTTCAAAGTACGCGGCGTACCCACACTGAACGAGCAGGCCAACAGCTGGATCGGCAAAATGAAGATGGGCCTGCAGTTCGCCCTGTTTCGCACCGGCCCGCTGACCATGGCGCCTTCGCAGCTGGGTGCCTTCGCGAAATCGAACGCCGACGTGAAATCGGCCAATCTCGAATTTCATGTGCAACCACTGTCGCTGGACAAGTTTGGCGATCCACCGCATCCGTTCCCGGCCTTCACCGCGAGCGTGTGCAACCTGCGCCCGGAGAGCCGTGGCTACGTGCGCATCCAGAGCGCCGATCCGCACAAGGCGCCTGCCATTCAGCCGAATTACCTGGCGACGGCCGGCGACCGCCAGGTTGCGATCGACTCACTCAAGCTGACGCGAAAGATCAGCGCCGCACAAGCCCTCGCCCGATACCAGCCGCAGGAATTCATCCCCGGGCCATCTTACGAAAGCGACGAGGCCCTGGCCCATGCGGCAGGAGACATAGGCACGACCATTTTTCATCCGGTGGGAACATGCAAGATGGGACTGGCAAGCGACACGGGCGCGGTGGTCGATGCACGTCTGCGTGTACACGGCGTAGACAACCTGCGGGTGGTCGATGCGTCGATCATGCCGACCATCACCTCGGGCAACACCAATTCGCCCACCGTGATGATCGCCGAACGCGCGAGCCGCATGATCATCGAGGATCGCAAGAAGCGCACATGAAATTTGTCATGTGGATGAATCCGCATCGAAAATCCGCAAGCAAACTCAAGCACTGGCGCGCTGCTACAGGCATTTTCGGCCTGCGGACCTTGCCAGTGCTTGACTTTAATCATTCGGCTTGTAGCCTTGAGTAACCCTGCCTCGCTGCCGTTCTCACCTGCGTCTCACCGCAGCGATGCGCTGCTGGCCTGGTACTTTGTCACGATCTGGGGCTCCGGCTTTATCGCCACCAAGATCGGCATCCAGTACGCCGCACCGTTTACATTCCTGGCACTGCGCTTTGCCTTCGGGCTGCTGTGCCTGGTTCCGCTGGTGTTGTGGCTGAAACCCGCGTGGCCGCAATCGCCGATGGCGTGGGTGCATATCGTGGTCGCCGGACTACTGATGCACGCGGTACATCTTTCCGGCAGCCACTACGCGCAATATCTCGGCATGTCGGCCGGGATCGCCGCCGTCATCCTTGCCTTGCAGCCGCTGGCCACCGCCGTGATTGCCATCGGCTGGTTTGGCGAAAGGCCACGCCGCCTTCAGTGGTTCGGTATCTCACTGGGCTTCGCCGGTGTCGCGCTGATTGTCTGGCACAAGATCGATATCCGGGCGGTGACGGCCGGGAGCCTGGTGGCCGTCGTGACCGGGCTGGTTTCATTGACGGCGGGAACGCTTTACCAGCGGCGCTATTGCCCCACCGTCGATTTGCGCAGCGGTGCGCTGATTCAGTTCACCGCGTCGTTACTGGTGCTGCTGCCGTTGAGTTTTATTTTTGAGGACGCAAAAATAATCTGGGCGTGGCCGCTCCTGGGTGCCATTGCCTTCCTCGTCATCTTCGCTTCGATTCTGGGCGTAAATGCGCTGCATATCCTGATGCGGCGGGGTGAGGCCACGCGCGTGACCAGCATGATGTATCTGCCGCCTGTTTTCGCCGTGGCCATGGAGTACCTGGTGTTCAATGTGATACCGAGCGCACTTTCGATTGCCGGTATTGTTATCACTTCGGTTGGCGTGGCCATGGCAATGTCGCGGAAAAGCCCCAGGCCGCAAGCGCCTTCCACCGAGAGTCCCTGACCATGCGTCCCCTGCCCCTTATCATCATTCTCATGGTGCTCGATCACGTTGCCTTCAACGGCAGCCGCGTGACGGTCACACTCTATGCAATACACCAGGGTGCCTCGGCGCTGACGGTGGGAATACTGATTGCGATGTACGCATTGTTGCCGGCGCTGTTGTCTGTGTCCGCGGGCCGCTGGGTAGACCGCACCGGCATGGAGCGGCCCATGCTGGTGGGCTCGATCGGCGTGGGTGCGGGTGCGATGCTGCCCTTCCTGTTTCCCGGGCTGGCAGTGCTCTATGCCACCAGCGTCATCGTCGGCGTGTCATTCATGCTGATCAATGTGTCGGCCTATCACGCGGTCGGCGAGATGTCGGCGCCGGAAGATCGTGCGGTGAATTTCAGCTATGTATCGCTGGGATTTTCAACCTCGTCTTTCATCGCCCCCATTCTGTCGGGAGTGGGCATCGACAATTTCGGCCATCGGGCGGCATTCCTGTTGCTGGCGGCGTTTACGATCCTGCCGATCGCCGCGCTCTCGCTGAAACAGATTCCATTCCCGGCGCCGCGGCCGAGGCCCCATGACGTGGCCACCGGCGACGTATTCGACCTGCTGCGCGATATCAGGCTGCGCGAACTTTTCCTGACCATGACAGTGCTCACTGTCGCCTGGGATGTGTACGGATTCGCGATTCCCGTCTATGGCGTGCGCATCGGCCTGTCGGCATCCGAGATCGGCATCGTCATGGGTACGTTTGCCGCCGCGACATTTACCGTGCGACTGGCGACACCGTTCTTCATCACCCGCGTAAAGCCGTGGACGATGTTGATGTCGTCTTTGTTCATCGCCGGCGTGAGTTTTTTCGCACTGGCTTTCGCGAACAGCGTGGGCACGCTGATGGCGCTGATGTTCCTGCTGGGACTCGGCCTGGGCGCACCACAGCCGATGGTCCTGACCTTGCTGCATGAGTCTGCGCCAGTGGGCCGTGCCGGCGAGGCACTGGGCCTGCGCACAACACTCATCAACTGCAGCCAGACCGTCATGCCGTTGATGTTTGGCGCACTGGGTGCGGCGCTGGGGATGGCGCCGGTTTTCTGGACGATCGCAGCCGCGCTGATTGGCGGCGGCGTTTTCGCCGACCGCGTCAGGCGCAATCCCGATCGCTGAATTCAGCACTGCAGCGAAAACTTTTTCGTGAAACGGGAGACTGAGTACCAGCAATACCGCTCTGCCGAAAAGCGACGCCTCGTGCATTGAAATCCCGGTGAATGCCCCGATTTTGGGAGTACGCCGCGCACCCTGCGATGTTCCGTGCCCGGCGCCAGGCGGTACAATTCGCGCTTGCCGTTCTTCAATCACGGAGACAGATTCATGAAACGTGTTTTCCTTTTCCTGCTCACTAACCTGGCCGTCATGCTGGTCCTGGGCGTCATCACCAGCGCGCTGGGTATCAACCGCTTCCTGACCGCGAACGGCCTGAACTTGCCCATGCTGCTTGCTTTCTCGGCCGTGGTCGGCTTTGCCGGCTCGATTTTCTCGCTGCTGATTTCCAAGCCGTTGGCCAAGTGGAGCACGGGCGCCCATGTCATCGATGCGCCGCAAAATGAAACCGAACGCTGGCTGGTCGAGGCCGTGCGCCGCCTCGCGGCCAAGGGCAATATCGGCATGCCCGAAGTCGCCGTTTACGAGGGCGAGCCGAACGCATTTGCAACCGGCGCGTTCAAGAATTCTTCGCTGGTGGCGGTATCGACCGGCCTGCTGGAGTCGATGACGAAAGAGGAAGTGGAGGCCGTGCTGGCACATGAGGTCGCACACATCGTCAATGGCGATATGGTGACGCTCACGCTGATCCAGGGGGTGGTCAATACTTTCGTCGTTTTCCTGTCCAAGGTAGTAGGCTATTTTGTCGACCGCGTGGTCCTGAAGAACGATCGCGATGGTCCCGGGATCGGCTATTACGTGACCGATATCGCCTGCCAGATCGTCTTCGGCTTGCTCGCCTCGATCATCGTCGCCTGGTTCTCGCGGCAGCGCGAATTCCGCGCGGACGCGGGCGCCTCTTCGCTCATGGGCACGCCGCAGCCGATGATGCGCGCACTGGCCCGCCTGGGTGGAATTGAGCCGGGCGAACTGCCGAAGAGCATGGCGGCATCGGGTATCAGCGACAAGCCCGGCTTCATGTCGCTGTTCTCCACGCATCCGCCGATCGAAGCCCGTATTGCCGCGCTGCAGGTAAAGCACTGAGAGTCGTTGCACAAAAAAAGCCGCGTCCATGACGCGGCTTTTTTTCGGGTGGGTTGATATTGGCCGGCGGATTTCTATTCAGGTTTCTTGAATACCGATTTCAATGATCCGAACAACCCGCTCTTCTTTTCTTCCTCTTCACGCCGCTCCGGCGTGGGATTGGGAACATACAAAGGCGTCTTCGGTTGCGTGCGCGCAAACTGCCCGGTCGAGCTGGGATTGAACGCGGGGCGGCGATTGAAAGCCTTGAAATTGGATTCCTTGCCGATAAACAGCTTGGCCAGCTCTTCCAGCGACTGGTCATTGACCGTGTCCGGCTCCAGCGTGTACACCGTCGGACCAAAGTCCTCGATGTTCTTTAACTTGAAGCGCACCGCGCCGCTTTCATAATCGCCGACAATTTCCGCGCCGCAGATCACGTCGCAGTTGATCTTGAACACCTCCATGATGATGACACGGCGCTCGTTGCGGAACGGCTCCGACGTAAAGCGCATGTTGTTCTGCCAGAGCAAATCGCGGAAACGCTCGATGTTCTCGGCTTCGCGCTTCACCGTCAGCTGCTCGGGCTTGGTGCGTTTGAAGGTGACCGACAGGTTTTCGTAATGCTCCTTGTTGTCACGCTGCGCGGTACGGAATTCGATACGGTAATCCGACTGGACGAGGCCATCTATCTTGCCGACCGTCAGCAGGTCATAAGAACGTGCGCAGGCCGGCTTCACCACATTGAGCTGCTTGAACAGCTCGTACATGTACTGGAAAGTCTTGCGCAGCGCGCGATCTACCGCAGCCGCGTTCGCCTTGATTGACTGCGAACGCTCTGCTTCCTGATTTTTGAGGGTGTCGGCCTCTTTTTTAAGGTCGTCGAGCAGTCCCATGTATTCTCCGGTAAAACATTTGTGCGATATCCTGATGTGATGCAACGTGCCGCTGACGATGAGTGCTGGTTTGGTGCTTCGGCCGCGCCAGGGCCGTAGATCGCGCCTGCATAAATGGATGCAGGAGAATTTTTATCATCAATTGCGCCTGACTGCCAGCGCACCATCCGGTAAGGTCATGCGTCACGTTTAGTTGTGTTCACATTTTACAGCACCCAAACCAGCCCTGTCAGCCCATCTTCTTCTTCAATCGTCATGAATGCCATTCTGGCCCTCGATCAAGGTACGACCAGTTCACGCGCCCTGGTGTTCGACCACCAGGGAAATATCCTTGCACAGGCCCAGCAGGAATTCCGGCAGTACTTCCCGCAGCCGGGCTGGGTCGAGCATGACGCCAATGAAATCTGGCTGACACAAAGGCAGGTAGCGACCGATGCCATTGCCCGATATTCCCGCGGCAGCCGCGGTGAATCGGCCGCCGTCGCTGCCATCGGCATCACCAACCAGCGCGAAACCACGGTACTGTGGGACCGCGCCACGGGCGAACCACTTGCTCCCGCCATCGTCTGGCAGGACCGGCGCACCGCGGCGTTTTGCGAAACGCTGAAGGCGCAGGGCCACGAATCGCGCATCCGCGAAAAAACCGGGCTTGTTGTCGACGCCTATTTTTCCGGCACCAAACTGAAGTGGATGCTGGATCATGTTCCGCGGGCGCGCGAGCGCGCCGCGCGCGGCGAGCTTGCATTCGGCACGATCGATAGCTGGCTCATATTCAAGCTGACCGGAGGCAATGTCCATGCCACGGATGTGTCGAACGCGTCGCGCACATTGCTATTCAATATTCACACCCTTCAATGGGACGATGAATTACTGAAGCTGCTGGACATACCGCGCAATGTATTGCCGGAAATTGTCAGCTCAAGCGAGGTCATCGGCGAAACTGCCTGCGAAGGGTTGCCCGCCGGCATTCCCATCGCCGGCGTCGCGGGCGACCAGCAGGCTGCCCTGTTTGGACAAGCCTGCTATGAACGCGGCATGGCCAAGAATACCTACGGCACCGGCTGTTTCATGCTGATGAATACCGGCGAACGACCGGTCGTTTCGAAGAACCGCCTCATCTCCACCGTGGCGTGGCGGCTGGGCGCAAAATTCGGCCACCTGACGCGCTACGCGCTTGAAGGCAGTGTGTTCATCGGTGGCGCGGCGGTGCAATGGCTGCGCGATGGCCTGGGCATCATCCGCAGTTCTGACGAGGTTGAAGCATTGGCCGCGTCAGTGACCGACACCGGCGGCGTTTACCTGGTGCCTGCCTTTGCCGGACTTGGCGCGCCACATTGGGATCCGGAAGCGCGCGGCACCATCCTCGGCCTTACCCGCGGCAGCACGCGGGCGCATATCGCGCGCGCCGCGCTCGACGCCATCGCCTACCAGAGCGCGGAGCTGGCTGACGCCATGCGTGACGACGCGGGCCTGCGCCTCATTGAATTGCGCGTCGACGGCGGCGCCAGCGTCAATAACCTGCTGATGCAGTTCCAGGCAGACCTGATCGGCGTGAATGTCATCCGTCCGAAAATCACCGAGACCACGGCGCTCGGCGCGGCTTACCTGGCAGGGCTTGCGGTAGAGTTCTGGAATTCCCCCGAAGAAATTGCTTCGCTGTGGGAACAGGAACGGGTATTTGTTTCCAACATGTCGCGGGAGTCGGCGGCCTCAAGCATGCGGGCCTGGCGGCGGGCCGTCGAACGTTCGAAAGGCTGGGGGAGCAGCCCTGGCAACGCATAGCATCACCGGCCACGCCCCTCGACTGGGATAGAAAGATCCAGCATGCGCGCGCATTCCAGGGCGAAATTGCCTGAAACGCCGCGCCAGTGCTTGATTCTCTCTGCGAAGAAAGAATTTTGTTGCGCGACGACAATTCGCCGGATGCGATCAAAGCCGCACGCATTTACTCTCCCGTTTGAGACTTCCGCAGGAGCCAAAGAAGCGGTTGACGGAAGTCCGGCATTGATGTAACTTACCGACCAGTCAGTTATATCCAGTCGTTTTCTTTACGGACTTCCCACATGATGAGCTTGGCCCCATTTACTGGAAAAACGCAAAGCAACAAAAATTTAACGCGCTCACTAGTCCTCGTGGCTGTGACCGCCGGTGTATTGGCAGGCTGCAGCAAGCCCGCCGAAGTGGCCACCGCGATACGGCCGGCCCTTGCCTACAAGGTAACCGCAAATTCCGGCGTGGATGCTGACGTCTATCCCGGTGAAATCCGCGCCCGCCGCGAAGCCGACCATGCCTTTCGCATCGGCGGAAAAATGGTGACCCGCCTCGTGGAACTGGGCAGCACGGTTCGCCGCGGACAGGCGCTGGCGCAGTTGGATCCGCTGGATGTCAGGCTCGGCGCGGAGGCCGCCGTCGCCGGCGTCAAGGCCGCGCAAACCGAATCCACGTTTGCCGATGCCGAATACCAGCGCTTCAATGATCTGTTCAAGAAAGGCTTCGTCAGCCAGTCGGCGCTGGACCAAAAACTCAACGTTGCCAATGCCGCGAAAGCGCGTCTCGATTCGGCCAAGGCGCAATCCAATGTCTCCTCGAACCAGGCCGGATACGCCACGCTGACGGCCGAGCAGGATGGTGTCGTCACGCAGATCATGGTCGAAGCCGGCCAGGTGGTGGCAGCGGGCCAGTCGGTGATGCGCATCGCCAATCCCGCGGAAAAAGAATTGCTGATCAGCGCCCCGGAATCGAAGATAGGCGATTTTCGCAAGCTGGGCGCGACGGCGGTACCGACACGCGACCTGCGCATTGCGACGTCCTCGCAACCCGACAAATACTATCCGGCCAAAGTGCGTGAAGTCAGCGGCGCGGCCGACCCGCTCACACGTACTTACGCTGTTCGCCTGGCCATTTCCGGTGCCGACGAAAATGTGCAACTGGGCATGAGCGGCTACGCAGTGTTCATCGGCGCCAATGAGGCCGAAACATTGGCGATTCCCTTGTCCGCCCTCTATGTGAAAAACAACATCACCGGCGTGTGGCAGATCGCCAGCGACGGCAAGGTCAGTCTCAAGGCAGTCACCGTGGTGCAGTACCGCGAGAACGCCGCACTGATCAAGGGTGGCATCAAGTCGGGCGATATCATCGTCGCGGCCGGCGTGCACAAGCTGCGCGAGGGCGAGATCGTCAAGCCCATCACCGATCCGCAAGTGACGGGCGATGGAAAAGTGGCTCACGCGCCAGTGGACGAGCAGCCCGCCCAGCCCAAAATCGCCAAAAATTTCTTCGGCCTCTAGCCGCCCCCCGACATGAAAAACTTTAACCTCTCGGAGTGGGCGTTAAAGCACCAGCCGCTGGTGCTTTACATGATCCTGGTGATGGGTTTCATGGGCGTGTTCGCCTATGGCCGCCTTGGGCAATCCGAGGACCCGCCGTTCACGTTCAAATTCATGACCATCCGCAGCATCTGGCCGGGTGCCTCGGCGGCGGAAGTCGACCAGCAGGTCACCGAGCGGCTGGAAAGAAAGCTGCAGGAAGTTCCCAACGTCAACTACATCCGCAGTTATTCGCGGCCCGGCGAATCGCTGATCTTTTTTGCCATCAACGACGCCGCCCCCGCTTCTGCCGTTCCCGAAACGCAGTACCAGGTACGCAAGCGCGTCGGCGATATTCGCAGCACGCTGCCACCCGACGTAATCGGTCCCGCCTTCAACGATGAATTCGGCGATACCTTCGGCAATATTTTCGCCATCACCGGTGAAGGCTACAGCTACGCCGACAAGAAATTGTTTGCCGACCGCGTGCGGCGTGAAATGCT
>Ga0302321_100006176_pt1 | contig 10526 bp, 11 predicted proteins | sample Fen_T0_1_FD_202505 | JGI IMG/M metagenome (GOLD analysis project Ga0302321, IMG submission 202505) | Peat permafrost microbial communities from Stordalen Mire near Abisko, Sweden - Fen_T0_1 | ecosystem: Environmental > Terrestrial > Soil > Wetlands > Permafrost | place: Sweden: Abisko... | reverse complement strand
TTTCCTTCGCTCTTTCGATGCTCGATGATGTGGGCATGCGCTTCTGCCCTCGCCATTTTGCGGTCCTGGCCGCGATCTTGCTCAGCCAGCCGGCTCAAGCCCAATCGACGTCACGGCCGTCTCGCCCCGGCGCGTCGCCCGCCGAGCAGCTGTCGCTCGGGCGAGCGGTCGAGCGCTTCGGTCGTGAAAACTTGAGGCTGGTCGCGGGACGCTACGCGATCAATGCGGCGCGCGCGGACATCATTGCGGCAGGGCTGGTGCCCAATCCGCGGCTGTCGCTCGCGACCAGCTTTCACGTGCACGGCGAGCCCGACAGCGCCGACCAACAATATTCCGTCATGCTGTCGCAGAGTTTGCCGCTCTGGGGCCGCCTCGGCGCGAGCAAGGACGCGGCGAGCCTCACCGCCAGCGCGACCGAGCGCAGTTTCGCGGCGGACGGATGGCAACTACTCGGTGAGCTGAGACGCGCCTATTTGGCACTGCAATTGGCCGCTGGTCAGCATTTGGTCTTGCAGCACGGGCTCCGCGATCTCGAGAGCGTTCAACGCGTGCTCGATGCGCGCACGGCAGCAGGCGCAAACCCCGAGTACGATCGCGTTCGGCTCGAGGTCGAACGCGGCAGTCTGCGTGCGCGCATCGCACGGGCCGAGGTGGCCGTCTCCGAGGCGGGAGCGGACCTGGCGGACGCGATTGGAGGGACGCCGCAAACGGCGGAACTAGTTGCGGTCGATGCGCTCGCGGAGCCCTTGGATGAGAGCCGCGATGCGTCGGCGCTCGTGCGCTTTGCGCTCGCTCATCGCCAAGAAATTGCGGCCATGCGGCTGGAAACCGGCGCGGCAGAGGCCCGCGTGCGCGCCACGCGCCGGCGCTTCGCACCCGAGCCAGAACTCGGCATCGGCTACGCGCGCTGGTCGGGCATCCCCGGCGCTACGGCAGGAAATTCCGGCGGCGCGCTGCTGGCATCGGCAGCCATTCCACTGCCGATCTTCGATCGCGGTCAGGGCACGATCGAGCGCCAACTGGAACAGAGCCGGGCGGCTCGCGTGCACGAACGAGACTTCCAAAACGCGGTCGAGCGCGAAGTCGAACGCGCGGCACACACGCTAGCTCTCACGACCGCGGCGTACCGCGCGTTTCGCGAAGAGGCGTCGCACAACGCCGAAGCCGTGCGCCGCATCGCGGAAGTCACCTATCGCGAGGGTCGTGGCACGATCCTCGAGTTGCTCGACGCATACTCGAGCTACCTGCGCGTCGAAGAGCAAGCACTTGAATTGCGCGGCGCGGCCCTATTTGCCGCGCTCCAACTCGAGCAAGCCATCGGTCCGATGGAGTCGAAACCCAGAGCAGGTGCCCCATGACATTGCTGCTGTTCGTGGCTGCGCTGGCGGCAATTGCGTTATTTGGTGTGATCACCAATCGTCTCACGGGCACGAAACCGAACTACCTCGAAACGCTCGAACTGGCTCGAGATGAGCGCGAGCTGTGGCGTGATACCCAGGCAGACTTTGCCAGGCCACCGCGTTTCGGTGGCTCGCTCGTTACCTCCTATCCGCGGCTGCGGCGGCACACGGTCGTTTGGACCAATCGTCGCTTGATCGTCGCGCAGAAGGTGCTCTTTTCGTCGAAGCGCCTGATCAGCCAACAGATTTACTTCGAGCGCGCGGGCGACGCCGCAAGCGAACACGCACGCCGAGTGGCCCGCGAGTTCTTCGGCGGTTTCTATGGGCGCGGCTTCGAGACGATCGTTGCGACGAGCAAGACGTTCGGCGAGGTGCACGGCAGATCTTGCCTGTCCATCAAACCCAACGAGGAATCCGGCACGGCGCTGAACATCTCGGAGCTCTTGATCTTCAGTGATCGGTTGACGGCACTGAAGGCGGCGCTCAGCTGAGCCCCGCGGCAGCTCCACTCAGTTCTAAAACGTGGTGCTGGAGGTGCAGACGAAGGCGTCGTTGCCCGTGGCGAGCATCTGTTGAGCACAGCTCACGCCCGCGATAGGCAGGCACGCCACGTTCGCACAGGCCACGCCGCCGGCAGCGCACTTGCTGTCTTGGTAGGTTTGATATGCCTTCTTGGCGACGACCGCGTACTCACTCTTCGCGTTGACCAGCACCGGACACCCGCAGTCGATTGGCTGCAGAGTCGAGCTCGCGTTGCACTGGTTCGTGGAGCCCCTGTCGCAGACACGCGCCTTCTCGACGGCGACTTGGTAGTCTTGCTTGAGCTTCGTGCAGTCCACGCCCGAACTGCCGCCCACCGCCGAGCCCGCACTGCCGGCGATCGCCCCGCCGCTGCCTGCGCTCGAGCCACCCGAGCTCATTCCGCCCGAGCTCGAGCCGGCAACGTCGGCCGCGCCAGCGTCACCGCCGCTCGAGGTTCCTGCAGCATCGCCGCCACCTCCGCTCGCTTCACCCGCCTGGCCGGTACCTCCAGAGCCCAAGCCGCCTGTGTCGTCACCCGCCGAAAAGCGGCTGCCACAAGCTGCGCACATGACCACGATCACTAGCAACGGATAAGACTTGAACATCGGCGGCCTCTGGAAGATTCGCAGCAAATAAGCATTCACTCCGTTCGAGTACCCTGACGCATCGACTCGCAGTCAGCAAGGCTCGAGAAGTTTTTGGATGCGAGTCGACTCTCCGCGAATGTAGGTAACATCGAGTAATGCAGGGATGTCTAGCACTGTAGGTCTTTGACGCATGCCGCCGTCCAGACACAGACGCCCCAACCCTAGATCAGGCGCCAAACTCGCAGCGCTTCTTCGAACGTGTTCAAGTGCAGCTCGACGACTCGCGGAATCGAACCGTCGAATTCGACTTGATATCCTCCCGCGAGGTTCCACGTCAGCGGGATCGATAGTTCGAGCGCGATCGCGAACATCGCGCGATCGCGCTCCCGCATCTGTTCGGACGTCAGCAGGCCCCCTAGCGGATCGTCGATGTGCGTATCCGCCCCCGCCTGATACAGGATGATATCCGGTCGAAACTCGTCGAGGACCGCGGCTAGCCGATACACCTGGCTGAGATAAGCCTTGGCTTGATCCGGCTTCTTGAACGTCGCTCCGAAGCTGACGTGTAGCACCTGATTCGAAAGCCCCTGGCTATCGATGATCGCTTGAGTGCCGTCACCATAGTGATAATCGCAATCGATGATTGCTACCTTGGCGACTCGCCCCGTCGCTAGCAATTGCACCGCTGAGATCATCAGCCCATTGAAGGTACAGAAGCCGCGTGCACCGCTCGGCCCCGCGTGGTGAAACCCGGAGGAAAGCGAGGCGCTGATCCCGTCGTTCAAAGCCACGAGTGACGCTCCGTAGCAAGCTCCGCAAGTGTAAGGCAACGACCGAGCGACCGACGCCGAGATCGAGCCGAAGCCACTGGCGCGGCGCAGCTCGAGCACGTCCGTGACGTAGCCCGCGTCGTGAATTCGGCAAATGTCGGCGAGAGCGGTCGGTTCGGGTGCAATCAATTCAATCGGCCACGCCGTTTGCCGGAGTGCTTCCGCCACATCTCTTGGCTTGCGGTCACTGGGAGAGAGGTGGCGGCCCGACTCCGAGACCATGTCCGTCGAATAGAAGACCTTCAGGGAATCGAGGGGACCGCGCATGCTAGATTTGTCCCTGCGCGAGACGGCAAAGCTGCTCGATGGTGGTTTCCCCCGGGGCAAATAGACCGGCCGCGACCTGCGCCTGGAAGTGTGCGGTGAAGGCTCGCTCTCGATACCTCGGTGACACCGCCAGTGTACTCAATCGTAGGAAGCGGAACCCCGAGCAGCGATCAATCGGGATGATCTCACCCGGGAGAACTCGATTCTTTCTCTGGCCGACGGACCCTTCGTAGTGGACGCCGAAAAGGCTACCCGGCGGCAGAACGACGCCGTTCAAGATCACGGGCGCCACGCTGATGCACGAGTGGCTGTCGCCCAAGTTGAGTTTCTCGATTAGCAGCGGTTCACCCGCCCTCGAGACCAGGACGTTGGCTTGCCCCTTCCGCCGCACGAAGGCCTCGGCAAGCTCGAGAAAGTACTTTTCTGCCAGCGGACAGGTGCCAATCTTGAGATCTTCTGGCCAAGGAGGCAGTTCGACGACTGCGCCGAAAGCGGCCTGCGGGAACGCCAAATCAACGACGATCGCGGCGAGCAGGCGGCTCTCTTCGCGCTCTAGCCGCGCGGGCAAGAGACGCAGCACGTGACGCGGAGCAGCTCTCGCAACACCAGCAAAAAGCGCATCGAAATCCGGGTGTTCGCCCGCCTCGCGCCGCCGATTCACGAACCTGGCCAAATGCCGTGTCGCTTGGGTAAAACCAGCGCCGCGACGCTCCGTCCGATGCGAATGGTGTTCGTTCAACATCTCGGCGAGCGTGGCATTCAGTGGGAAGCCGTGGTCCGCGAATATTCGCAGCACCTCGTGCTCGGCCTCGCCGGCCGTTACCTCGCCTCTCGGCGTCGAGCTACTGGGGTCCAAAGTTCGAGCTGCTCCTCATGGTGTGGCCCGCGGTCTCACGCTGAGAACGACTCCCCGGCGGGTGAAGCTCACGAGTCTCGACCCGGTCCGCGACGTGCAGAGATGCTGGCGCAATGCGCCAGAAAACTCGAATCGATTTCGACGGCGTTGCCGCACACTCCCGCGATCCGAGGATCTAAATGGGTGGCACACACGGCGCCTATGTCGTACATCTTGAGTCGACAAGGAGAACAACTGATGATTCATCGCCGACAGCTCGAAGCATTGGCCGAGGTCGTGCAGGGCATTCCAGTCCTGGGCTGCCTACCAGGAAGTACGGCATCGGAAGCCGGCGTCCGGTATGGGGACATCGTGCTGGAGGTAAATGGGCTACGGACGTTAGACATCGACGACTACCTCAATGGACGTAAACTCCGCTCCGACGGGATGGCCTTGCGGCTATTTCGAGACGGCACCGAGCTCTCGCTGTTCGTGGAATTACGACCGGTTCACGGTGATGCGCGTTGGGAAGTCCTCACGCAAATGCTCGATCAAGCCGGGCAGGTTGCGCCACCGGATCCGGGACAATCGCCCACGGCGCGGCCAAACTGAGCTCAAATCTGCCGCACGATCTGCGCGAGCCAGCGCGCCGACGCTTGTGCCGAAGGCAACGCCGCGAGCGAAGCCAATTCGTCGCAGACGTTTTCGTAGTCTACCCGCGAGCGACGAAGCTCACGAAGGTGGGGCGCAAGCTCTCGTTCGAGTAGCGCAGGCCCGTCCGTCTCGGGAGCGAGGACGCTTCCGCGGTGAGGCATCAGGCCGACGAACGGCGGCGGATGACTGCCGCTCGCACCAACGGTCCACAGCGTGCAGGGCAAATCGACCGAAGCCTCCGCGAACGACTCGCGCGCGAGCGCAAGTCGAAGTGCGACGCAGAGGAGCTCGTCGGCGACTTGCCGCGGGTCCGCCGCGGCAACTGCAACCGCGAGCCGCTCGCGCAGCGTGTCCTCGGCGCGCACGATTTGCCAGAGCCTCAGCCGCCCGTGGCCGGCGTCAGCGAGGATCACCGCGCGGCCCGGCGACAGGTGCGCGGCGTTGGCCGAATGCAGCCGCGCCCACTCGATGAGCTCGTTGCGCGCACTCGGCAAATCGCCGAAAAGGGCAGCGGCGAAGGAATGAAAGCGAAAGCCGGAGCCAGACCCGTTCCAATCGGCTCTTCCTGTCCGCTCGGGGCGAATGCCCAAAGAAGCGACTTCGTGCAATAGGGCGCGCCCATCGACCGGCGGCCAGATCATGCCGCCCGGCATCATCGGATCAGGCACGAATGCGCGCTCGTCGCTCGGTTTGGCGTCTGGCGTTTGCGAGGTCACTTCCCACGGTGCGAACTCCTCGACCAGCGAACCCACGACGGCTCGAGTCATGGTTTCGTCGAGCGGCTCCACGCTTTCTCGTTCGGCGGAACGCATCCGTTCGAGTAGGTCCAGTGCTTTGTCCTCCGACGGTCGACCGACCGTCAGTCGCCCGGCGGCCGACATGGCGCGCACACGGTCCAGCGCCAAACGGACTGCCAGCACGAATGCCTCGCGAATGCCGTCTCCAGTCGTGGCAGTCGACGGCACAACGGCAATCGGTGAGATTCGATTCAGCGAGTCGCGCAGCTCCTCGCGCGGGACCGCGTCCGGAGCGTCACGCTTGTTGGCTTGCAATACGAGGCCCACGGGGGGATCTTTTCCCCGACAATAGGGCACGGTGTCTCGGACCCAGCCGAGGGCGAATTCCCATTCGTTTCGACGTGTATCCAGCACCAGCACCACGGCGTCGGCGCTTTCCAAGAGCAACCTTCGTCGCGCCGCGAGCGCGCGCTGGCCCGGGACGCTGACAATCTGACAGCGAATTTGGCGACCCTCGAAGAGTCCACCGACATAGTCGACCCAGTCGAAAAACAGCGTCCGTCCGCCGAGTTCCTCAGGGCACTCGACGCGGCTCGAGACACCGCGTGCCAAGGCTCTGAGGCTCGTGGTCTTTCCCGACATCGCGGGTCCGTCGTAGACGATCCGCACGACGAGGACGCCTTTTGATTCGTCGATGATCGCCATGCCAGCGCCATATCTCCTGGGCAACGCACCGCGCGCGTTCTTTTGCTATCGAGTCCGAATATCAACGCGCGCGATTCAGCGATGCTCCATCCGCCCTAGGCCATCAAGGCTGCGGAGTGCTTGTTCACGGCGTTGCGAACGATGGCAATGTTGCTCTGCTTCTTGTCGACCGCGAGGTAGAGAAATGTGTTCGGCCCAACCAGCTTCACCAAGTGAATTTGGTCGGAAAGCGTAATCAACATGTCTTCGATCGTGCCGGTCAGACCGAGTGTCTTCATGATCTTGAGCTTCTGTTTGACCAACTCGCTGTTGTAAGCGCTGGCAGCAGTCAGATCGAAATCCGCGCGCGCAGACTTCACTGCCAGGGTCATGCCAGAGTCGAGGTCGACGAGAGAACCGGCGATGAACCCATTCATATCGGCCTGTATCTTGTCGAGGGCTTCACTCAGTTGCTTTTCGGTAGCCATTTTCTGCTTCCCTTTCCTGTGAAGTGAGATTCAGACCGTCAGGTCTTTTTCCGCGCCCGCGAGCGTGTGCCGTGACATCGCCAAGTTGCCACGCGATTTGTCGAGAACCAGGTAGATGAACAGCGCGTCGTTGCTGGCGAGCGGGCGAATCAAGTGATACTGGCCGTGCAGGGTGATCAGGATATCCTCGATGGAGTCCTTCAAATTCAGCGCCTTCATCGTCTTGCGTTTGGCGCGCACGACCTCGGTATTGCCAGCGGCGGCAACTTCCAGATTGATTGGGCCAGCGCCCCCTTCAGAACCGAGCATCATTCCGCTGTTGCTATCGACCACGCAAGCGCCGAGCGCGCCGTCGAGTTGCATGATCTTCGTGAGTGCTTCTTTGATATTGGACACGTGTAGCTCCTTCGAGTTGAAATCCGCGACCGCCGACATCGAGGCGTGATGCCTTTTCGACGTCGATGGCGAAGACCTGTGCCGGCCTTGGTGCAATCGGTGGGCCAACTGATCACGCGCTGCGTTCGTAGCCGATTGCGCCACCGGCCTCGTGTCGTCGTTCGTTGCCGGGCAGTGCGGGAGCAAACGGCCATGGCCGATTCCGCGCTGGACCTGGCCGAATCGGCCACCGTGTTCAACGGCCGAGAGGCAATCGTCGCCACGACTCGCGTTCGGTCTGTGGTGTGCGTCTTGCTACCTGCACACGAATGGGTGAAGCGGACCTTATCGAAAGAAGCGCCGACGACTCGAGCGCCATCGATCTGAGGACGGTCGAAGCTCCGCTGCTCTTGTGCACCAGCGACGGCACACTTCTGTCGGCCACGCCTTCGGCAGCCGCGCTGCTGGAACTGGGCGTGAAAGGGGAGCCAATCCGCGCCTTACCGCCCGATTTGTGGCGATTGCTGGAGCGAGTGCCGATCGGTGACAGTGTCGAATGGCGCCCGCCCGCGACGCCCTACATCGTGCTCGGGTGTACGCGCTACCCGACGGGGCAAGGCTCTTACTTGATGCTGGTGCGCGAGGTTTCGGCCGGACACGTCGCGCTGTCCGAACGGTTGCATCGCCAAGGCGTGGACTCGACGGAGCGCCTCGTAGCCAGCATTGCCCACGACATCCGGAGTTCCGTCGCGAGCGTGATGTACAGCGCTGGCTTCCTAGAGGTCAGCGGAGCCGGCATCGAGCCAATGGCTCTCTCCGAAACCGTGAAAGACATCTCGAAGGCGAGCGCGACGCTCCAGTTCACCGTCGATGCACTGCTCGACTACGCGCACCTCGGGCCCAATGTCTCGGTGCCGGTACCACTGCGCGAGGTGTTCAATCGCGCGCTCAGCTCCTTGCGCTTCCCCTATCACGACAACGGTCACCGTTTGCGAATGGACGTTGCGCCGCGCGCGCAGTGGGTGCGCGGCAATCCATTGGTAGTCGAGCAGATATTCGTCAACTTGTTTCTGAACGCGGTCGAAGCGTCGACGACCCCCCGCTGTGTGATCGTGACTGCCTTCCCTGTCCTGCCGCCGCGAAGGCCTCGGACCGACAGCTCATTCTACGTGTGCGCGCGGGTGTGGGACGATGGTCCTGGGATCCCGGAAGACCTTCGGCGGTACGTCTTCGATCCCTTCTTCTCGACCAAGTTCGGAGGGATTGGGCTCGGCTTGGCGATCGCCAAGCAGGCCGCGGAAAGCCTGCACGGGTCGCTCGAGCTCACGGACGAGGATACCGGGACTTGCTTTTCGGTACTGCTGCCGGGCTGCGAAAAGCCGGAATGACCTCGCGCATCGATGACCCGATGGCGGCCCGAAGCGGGACGCGCGTGCTGATCGTGGAGGCCGATGCCGCGCAAGCCAGCACCTTGGCGCGCTCGCTCGCACGTAGGCGGCCCGACTTGACCATCGTGACTTCTGGCAACGGCCTCGACGCCGTGCGTCTGGTCAGCGACTGCGCGGTCGATCTGATCCTCACGGACTTGGCACTGCCGGGGCTCGATGGCTTCGAACTTTTGTCTTGGGCTGCCCACCATTGCCCCGAGGTGCCAGTGTTCGCGATGTCCGCGGCGAGCAATGACCAGACGCGGGTGAGCGCGCTGGGGGCGGCCGGTTATTTCCCGAAGCCGATCGAAGTGAACGCCGTCGTTGCGCGATTGACGGCCGAGCTCAGTCAAAGCGTTCGCGGACACGTCCAAAACGTCAGCCTCGCCTCCTTCTTGCAGCTGATGGAAATGGAGCGCAAGACCTGCACCCTGACCGTGAAATGCGCGGAAAGAGTCGGTTCGTTGGTGCTCCGCCGAGGCGAGCTGATCAGCGCCGAGACCGCCGAACTGCGCGGCGAATCGGCAGCCATCGCGATCGTCGCTTGGCCCAACCCGGGGATCACGATCGAACGGCACCTGACGACCGACTTCCGGTCGATCGATAAATCGTTGAGCTACATCATCATGGAGGCCATGCGCGTTCAGGACGAGGCCGCGCGCGAAACTTCCGTGTCGGAGTGGCCAGCGGCACAGCGCGGGTCGCGTTCGAGCAGCTTGCCGCTCCGAAACCTCGGTTCGGAACCGGGCGCCGCGATCGCGAATGTCATGCGCGCCTTGCCGAGTGGTGTGCGTGCAATCGCGGTCGTGGAGACGAGCACCGGCAGCATACTGCAAGGGGCCGCCAGCGACCGCTCCTCCGCGACCGAGGCGGCCGCAGTCTCCGCCTCCCTGCTAAAGCAGCAAATGATCGCCTATGAGTCGTACGCTCCCGGGCAGGAGCTCGAGGAAATCCTGCTGTTTTCTGCGACGGGCTGCCAGGTCATTCGACCGCTGGGCGCTGGCGCTCCCCGCTTCGGGCTAGTCGCGTTCGAACTCGATGAATGCAACCTAGTGGTAGCCCGACTCGAACTCACTCGCTTCGTATTTTCCTGTGGGCGAGCGGGCGACGGTCGAGCGGGCGACCGGTGAGCCGGGGCTCAGCGCGCACCGTAACGTTTCAAGCGCGCACGCAGGGTGGAGCGTGGAATCCCGAGGTCTAGCGCGGTACGCGATAGATTTTGTCGAGACGCCTCGAAAGCGCGGAGAATCACCTCTTTTTGGAGATTGGGGAGCGTGGTCGCGCGAGGGGAGGAGCGACCTTGAGCGCGATCTGGCAGGCGCGCTTCGGCGCTCCCGAGCTCACTCGAGCCGACCGGAGCCACGTCCGACGCTGCCACACGCGCACGCAACGCTAGCTCGACGTCTTCGCGTCGGATCAGCCCGTTTTGCGCAAGAATGCTGGCGTTTTCGAGCACCGCTCGCAACTCGCGCACGTTACCCGGCCAGGAATGCGCCGAGAGCGATCGCAACGCGTCTGGGCTGAGCTCGACGTCGCACATGCGGTGCTTGTCCCTGAACTGAGTCAGGAAGTGCCGGACTAGCTCCGGGATGTCGGAAAGTCGCTCGGTCAACGCCGGAGTGCGGATCGCATAGCCAGCCAACCTGAAGAATAGATCGGGGCGCATGCTGCCGCCCATCGTCGAGTTGAGCGGGCGATTGGTCGCGCTGACGATCCTCGC
>Ga0302321_100006175_pt1 | contig 10527 bp, 4 predicted proteins | sample Fen_T0_1_FD_202505 | JGI IMG/M metagenome (GOLD analysis project Ga0302321, IMG submission 202505) | Peat permafrost microbial communities from Stordalen Mire near Abisko, Sweden - Fen_T0_1 | ecosystem: Environmental > Terrestrial > Soil > Wetlands > Permafrost | place: Sweden: Abisko... | reverse complement strand
AAAGAGCCGTTGGCGGCGAACTGCTCTTCTACGAGGGCTTGATCGAAGACATCACCGTGCGCAGGCATGCTGAGCACCTGCTCCACGCGTCCGAGCTGCGCTATCGCCGGCTCTTCGAGACGGCCAAGGACGGCATCCTGATCCTCGACGCGGATACCGCGGAGATCGTCGACGTCAATCCATTCATGTGCGAGCTGTTGGGTCTCGCACATGCGCAGGTCTTGGGCAGGAAGCTCTGGGACATCGGTCCCTTCAAAGACGTGGCGGCTTCCAGGGCCGGCTTCCGCGAGCTGCAAACGAGGCAGTACATCCGCTATGACAACCTGCCGCTCGAGACAGCCAAAGGCGACAAGATCGCGGTGGAATTCGTCAGCAACGTCTATCAGGTCAACGAACGCAAAGTCATCCAGTGCAACGTGCGCGACGTCACGGATCGTAAGCGGGCGGCTGGGGCGCACGCCATGCTGGCTCGAGCGGCAGAACAGGCTGCCGAGGCCATTGTCATCACCGACACGAAGGGCGCGATCGTCTACGTGAATCCCTCGTTCGAGCGCGTTTCGGGCTGGACACGCGAAGAGGCCCTCGGACAGAACCCGCGAATCCTCAAGAGCGGGAAGCAGGACGGCGTCTTCTACCAACGGCTCTGGGAGGTGCTGGCGCGCGGAGAGGTGTGGGCGGGCCGCTTTGTGAACTGCCGCAAGGATGGGACGCTCTTCGAGGAAGAGGCCACGATCTCGCCCGTACGCGATGCCACCGGGCAGATCGTCAACTATGTGGCTGTGAAGCGCGACATCGCCAAGGAGACGCGCCTCGAGCAGCAGCTGTTCCAAGCACAGAAGATCGAGGCGGTCGGTCGCCTGGCCGGCGGGGTCGCACACGATTTCAACAACCTCCTCGCCGTCATCTCGGGCTACGGCGAGATCGTGTACAGGCAACTCCACGGCACAGACCCGCTCAAAGGCAAGGTGGAACAGATCCTCAAGGCGGCCGAGCGGGCCGCCGGTTTGACGCGACAGCTCCTCGCGTTCAGCCGAAAGCAGGTGCTTCAGCCCAAGCTTCTTGATGTCAACACTGTTGTCTCCGACATGGAGGAGATGCTCCGGCGGCTCATCGGCGAGGACATCGAGCTGGCGACTCGGCTCGCGCCGGACCTGGGCAGCGTCACCGCAGACCCAGGGCAGATCGAACAGGTCCTCATGAATCTCGCGGTCAACGCCCGAGACGCGATGCCTGACGAGGGACGGATCACCATCGAGACCAGCAATGCGGATCTGGACGCGGTCTACGCAGCGGCTCACCTGCCGACCCAGCCAGGCTCCTATGTCATGTTGGCGGTCACCGACACCGGCGCGGGCATGGACCCGGCAACGCAAGCCCGCATCTTCGAGCCCTTCTTCACCACCAAAGAAGTTGGGAAAGGCACTGGGCTGGGCCTCTCCACCGTCTACGGCATCGTCAAGCAGAGCGGCGGATATGTCTGGGTCTACAGTGAGGTCGGTGTGGGCACGACCTTCAAGATCTACCTCCCCCGTGTCGATGACGCGGCCCCACTAGCGCGAGAGGAAGGGTCGGGTCCGTTATTGTCTGGCTCCGAGATGGTGCTGCTCGTGGAGGACGAGACGTCACTTCGCGAGCTGCTCCATGAGACCCTTGAGACCAATGGCTACTCCGTGCTCGTGGCTCGAGACGGGGCCGAGGCGTTGCAGATCACTGAAGCGCATACCGGCTCCATCCAGCTCATGGTGACCGACGTGATCATGCCAGGAATGAGCGGGCCCAAGGTCGTGGAGCTCCTCGCACGGGCACGACCGGAAATGAAGATCCTGTACATCTCCGGCTATAGCAACGACTCGGTCGTCCAGCCCGGCCTGACAGGCCCCGGGAGGGCGTTCCTCAGCAAGCCGTTCGGTCCCGAGATCTTCCTCCGCAAAGTCCGCGAGTCACTGGACGCGGACTAGGCCGAGGCATTGGGACAGCCGGCTTCCTTTGCCAGGGCCAGCTCCTCGGCTCGCCGGCCGTAGCTCGCAGGCGACGGCCCAGGGTGCGCATCGTAGTGCGCCACGATGCGGCGTAAGGTCTCGGCGACCCTCGTGTAGGAGAGCCCCAGCTCGCTCCGGCCACGCGCGTTGTCCAGCTCGGACATCCACGCATCGCTCATGGGCGAGCAAGCGGGAAGCAGCGCCCGCGACTCGAGGAGTGCACGGTCGACGAGGACGGTGCGCTTTGGCACGCACGCGATGGTTGCCAGCAGATCGAGGAAGGCGCCCAGCGTGAGCGTCTCATCCGGTGAGACGTTGTAGGTTCGGCCCAGGCCCGCACTGCTGGCTAGCAGCCTCTCTATCGCGGCCACAACGTCGTGCACGTCCACGTGTCTCACGCCAAGCCAGGGCGGCCGCGGCAGCAGCAGCGGTCCCCCGTCGCGCAGGCGCAGCAGGTAGCCGTGAATGCGCGAGTAATGATCGCGCTCGCTGGCCACCATCGGCAGACGCAGCGACGTCACCGGAAAGCACCGGCGCTCCCAGGCCTCGGCAAGGACGTCCTCTGCCTCGCGTTTCTCGATCCCGTAGCGCCAGTCGTTCAGATCCGAGCTCGAGCCCTGTGGCTCCGCCATCAGCGCGCCCGAGTAGGCCTCCTCACTGAATGGCCGCGCGGCTCCCGTGCGAACCAGATAGACCTGGCCCGTGCTGATGAAGACGAAACGCCCGACGCGCCCGTCGAGCACGTCCACGACCTCGCGCGCTTCCCTGCCGCGGTAGAGGGCTGTGTCCACGACAGCGTCGAACTCGCGCCCGACCAGCGCCCCTCGGAGTTGCGCCTCATCGCAGCGGTCTGCCCGCAGGCGCGGAATGCCAGCCGGCAGATCGTCGCGCGTCTGTCCGCGGTTGAGCAGCGTGACGCAATGGCCGCGCGACACAAGGCTGAGCGTCAGGAAGTGACCGAGGTTGCGCGTGCCGCCGATGATCAGAATGTTCACGTCGAGATGCCCCCCGGGGAATTCTACGTGCTGCAGGGGCGGGCTCGAAACCCAATGCTGTCCAACTTCGGTACCGCACGTCTTTGCGGTCCTTGCCTTGCGGGCAGGTGTAGGCGGTGCCAGGCGTCCTCGCTGTACGGGTTTGGTGGTCGCGGCGGGTCGCCCACGCGCGCTCCGCCTGATCGCCCGCGCCAGATCGATAGCGAGGCGATGGAGGGTAAGCAGGGTCGTCACGCAGCGCGGCGTCTGTCGGTGCATAGGAACCTGACGAGTGCCCGACAGCCGAGCGAGGACGCGATGCCCTTTCTTCCTTCGCGCCAAGCTCCCGCGTCCGAGCGTCCGCGCGCGGACGACCCTGCGGCACCGACCCGATGCTTGCGAATGAACGCGGGCGATATCGGCAATCGCGTCCAGTCGCGCGCTTAGGGCGACCCACCGCCACGCTTCGCCCGTCGTTCGATCACCCACACCCGCGAACGCGCCGTTGCTGGTCGTTCTGACACGTCCCCACAGCAGCGCGATGACATCGCAATTTGGACAGACCTGGGCTCGAAATCCGCCCCTACGAACGAGCACCGCGCTACTTCGCGCGCAGGGCCATGAGATTGCCCTTGGCGTGCGGAACAGCCGCGAAAAAGCCCTCGAGCTTTGCGCAGGCGAACTCCGCACAGTCCGCGCAAGTGGCCAATCCTTTGGCAAGGCCGCACACCCGCATCTCGCACACGGCGCATTGCCCGACGTGCACGCCCTCACGCGCGGTGCAGCCGACGCAGTCCACTTCCGTGGCCGTGATCTTGGCGCCGAACTCCTTGGCCCAGCGGTCGGCCACGCTCTGGCGCTCCTCCATGGTCAGCCTTGTCGAGGCGTGAAAAGCGGGGCACTCCGCGCAGTCCAACCCGCAAAACGCGATCATCTTCTGCTTTTGCATTGAAGCCATGCCTCCATTTCGCGGGAGAGAGTAGCAGGCCACCCTGACAGCTGTGTGTCAGGGTTCTCGCCGATATTGCCTGGCCGTGTCTTGCGCCAATGCCTGGATCTTGTCCCGCAGCCACGCGGGCCCCACCACCTCCACGCCAGGCCCAAAGGATAGGATCTGCCGCTCCAGCCAAACGCCGTACGGTGAGCGGACCGCGAGCCCGACGCAGCCGTCCGGAAGCGCACCGAAGTTGCCCCACGGGAATGCATCACGCGCCTTCTGCCCGTCTTCTGGCCGGAACTTGAGCCGCAGCTCGACCGGCGCCGCATCATCCCATCCTGATTCCCAAGGATACGGCCGGCGCCCGCTCTTGCGCACGAAGACCGTTTGCTCTGTGTCGAGCTCCGAGATGCGCGAGAAGCGGAAGAAGCGGTAGTCCTCCTTGGCAGTGTCCCAGGCGTACAGATACCAGACATCCGCTTGCAGCACGACAGTGAGCGGCTCGACCCGTCGGCGGCCGGCCACGCCGTCCACCTTGGTGTACGTGAAGGTGATCACGCGACGGCGATCGATCGCGGCTCGCACGATCTCGAGCCGGTCAGACCAGTCGGAGGGTACGCCCCAGGGAATCGGGACGTAAAGGATCGAAGGCAGATCCTCGACTTTGGCCCTCACAGCGCCGTTCTTGGACGACAGGGCCTTGAGCTTGAGCAGCACCGCGTCGATGGAGCGGTCCTTGATGGCCGTGTTGAGCCCGGTCAGCGCTGAGAGCAGCGCGAGCAGCTCGCCTTCCTTGAAGAACGTCCGATCCAGGCGGAAACCTTCCACAAGCCCGTAGCCGCCTTCGACGCCCTGAAAGGAGACGATCGGCACGCCGGCGAGCCCGAGCGTCTCCATGTCGCGGTAGATCGTGCGCAGCGTCACGCCGGTGTGGGCCGCGAGCTCGCGCGCCGTGACCTTGTCGCGCGACAGCAGATAGAGGAGAACGGCGATGAGCCGGTCGATCTTCATGTTTGGCGCGAGGAGCATACACTCGCCGAGGCGTCGCGATCCAGCGCCCCGACAGCCATGTCGACACGAGTGGTGGAGCTGTGGAGTATCTCTGCCGCCGCTCCGCGCAGCGCGACAGAGCGACATCGCCAGGCTGACGCGCCGCGTCTTCTGTCCGGACCGGCGGGCCTCATCCGTGGTCTAATGTTGCCAGAAGATCAGGCACCAGAGGGGCGGACCGTGAGGCGACTCCAGCTCGCATACGCGTGCGGAACCCCCATCACCCCGCTCCTTGTGCTCTCCAAGCGAGGCACCCATGGTCCGATACGAAGCGATCACCCTTCTGGCCGTGTCCTTGTTCGCCTCCCCGCCAGCTGATGAGGTGGAGCGACGCATAGCCGAGCTAAGGCACGAGAGCGTGGTCGTGCGCAGCCTGGCCGCGATCGCGCTGGCCAAAGCGAAGGACCCACGTGCCGTCGATCCCCTCGTCGTCGCCCTCGGCGATGCGCGCATCGAGGTGCGCGTGGAGGCTGCACACGCGCTAGGCGCGATCCGAGATCCGCGCGCGGTGGAGCCGCTGCTTGAAGTGCTCGGCAGTCCGACCGTTGCGACTCAAGTCGCAGCTGTCGAGGCGCTCGGCAGGATTGGAGATCCCCGCACCATCAAGGATCTCCTCCCGCTTCTCGGCACGACCGTTCGCACGTCCTCCGTCAGTCAGGAAAGCTTCAACAGCAAACTCCGTAGTGCCGCCGTCGGAGCCCTGGCGGAAATCGGACCACCCGTAGTCGACCCTCTCCTTGCGATACTCAAAGACGAGCAATCGCAGGTCCCGAAGGAGCCGGTACTGCAGATTCTGGGCGGCGTCAGGGACGTTCGTTCTGTCCAGGCTCTCATTGCCGTGCTGCCCGACAAAGAGGTGCGCTACGCCGGCGTGCGCGCTCTCTCGGCGATAGGTCCCCTCGCCGTGGATTCTCTCGTCTCAACCTTGGGCGATCCCCAGTGTGCAGACCCGTGTTGGATCATGCGAGCGCTCGCAGCCATCGGAGACGTTCGTGCCGTCGATCCGCTCGTGGCACAGCTCGAGAATGACTGGCGGAGCGACTGCGCCGTCAAGGCTCTCTCGGATCTGGCGCGCGCAGCCACTGAGCCTCTCATCGCTGCACTGAGCGCGAAGAAACAGAAAATCCGCGCGAGTGTGGCCGAGGCCTTGTGTGCGCGCCACGACCCGCGCACTGTCGAGGCCGTTCGCCGTGCCCTGAAGGACCAGCGACTCAGCGTCGAAGGGGCGACGACTTTGGCACAGATGTGCGACGCCGCTGTCGGGGCAGAGGCCGCCGCGTTCGTGCGCGAGGCAGTCAAGAGCCGGGACCCTCAAGTGCGCGTGGCGGCGGTCGAGGCACACGTTCGTGACGACGTTGCCGGGCAAGCCGAACGCCGCATCGAAGCGTTGCGAGACAAGGACCCGTTGGTGCGCGAGGCGGCCGCGCGTGCCCTGCATGATGCCAGAGAAACGAACGCCGTGAAGGCACTCGTCACGGCACTCACGGACGAGAGCTTCGCCGTGCGCAGTGCGGCGGAGGACTCCATCACAAAGCTAGGCCAGGCAGCCCTCGATCCCCTGCGCGCTGCGTGTGCGGCCGGACACGCTTCCGCATGCCGCCTTCTCGGCCGGCTCTACGAAGGGGGGCGGGGCCTCTCGGCTGACAAACAGGAAGCCGCTCGAGCATACCTGCGTGCTTGCGACGGAGGAGATGAGGACGGCTGCTTCAGGTGGGCCGAAGCACTATTCTTCGGCGACGGCGTTGAGCGCGATGCTGCGCGAGCGCTTCACGTCTTCTCCGCCTCCTGCGAGCGTGGACATCAGCGATCGTGCGTCAGCCTCGGCAACCTCTACTACAAAGGTGAGGGCGCGCCCCGCGACTGGGAACGCGCGGCAGCGCTATTTCAGAAGGCCTGCGACACCGGCGTTCTCTCTGGATGCCTCGACCTGGGTCTGCTGCTCGAGCGTGGCCACGGCGTGGCGCACGATCGCGCAAGGGCGGTCGAGCTATTGATCAACGCGCTCGGTGCTGACCAACAGCGCGTGCGGCGTCAAGCCGAGACAGCCCTGGTGGCGATCGGTTCTGAGGCCGTCGATCCGCTCCTCAGCGCGCTCAGCAGCCCCACATCAGCGTCACGCCGGCAGCAGGCCGCACGTATCCTGGGCCAGGTCAAGGACCCGCGCGCCGTCGAGCCACTGGTCTCCGCGCTGTCCGACACGGACTCCGACGTCCGCATCGAGGCTCGGGACGCCTTGGTCGAGATCGGAGCACCAGCAGTCGAGCCGCTCATGCGCACGCTCAGGAGCCCTGGCGCTCAGGCTCCGCGCCACGGCGCTGCCCTCGCGCTGGGCAAGATCAAGGACCCACGTGCCATCGCTCCCCTGATCGAGGCCTTGAAGGGCTCGGCACCGACTGCTCCGTACGAGACCGAATACGCACGGGCACTTGGCCAACTCGGAGCTGTCACTGTCGAGCCCCTCATCGATGCCCTCGCAGATCGGAGAACCTATGTGCGCTATGGCGCCGCCGACGCTCTGGGCCTCACCAAGGATCCGCGCGCGATTGAGCCGCTGGTTGCCGCCCTCGGGGATCAGGAGTACAACGTGCGCGTCGCTGCTCACATCGCATTGCAGGGCATGAAGGCGCTGGCCGTGGATTCACTAGTGCGCGGTCTTCACAATGGGAATGCGCGCGCGCGCGCCGAGTCCGCCGGGCTACTGGCCGAACTGGGCGAGTCGCGAACTGTCGCACCTCTCGTAGAGGCGCTCAAAGACCAGGAGGAGGAGGTTCGCAAACAGGCGGCCAAGGCCTTGGGTCACCTCAAGGATCCGCTGGCCGTAAGACCCCTGATTGCCGCACTCGAGGCTCCCGGGAGCGGGAACGCGGTCGCCGACGCATTGGGACAGTTGGGTGCATCGGCGGTCGAGCCGCTGATCAGTGCGCTGGAGCAGGGGAACGAGCGCGTGCGCGGGTTCGCTGCGGACGCGCTCGGCCACATCAAGGATCCGCGCGCCGTCCGTCCTCTGATCGCGGCGCTCGGCGACTCGGCCGGGCGCCTCCACGGCGTCGTTCCGGCGTTGGACAGACTCGGCGAGCCGGCCCTGGAGCCTTTGCTCGCCGCACTCGCCGATCCGAACGAGACCGTGCGCAAGAGGGCGGCCAAGACCCTGGGCTATTGCGGAACCAGCGGCAGATGCGAGCAATCCGCGCTGGACCGCCTCGTCGCATCGTCCAAGCACCAGGACTGGCGAGTGCGCGCAGGCGTGGCCGAGGCGCTCGGAGACACCGGGGCCCAGCAGTGTCGTGATGCCCTCGTCTTCTTGCTCGATGATCCACGGGTGGAAGTGCGCCGCGCTGCGGCTGTGGCGGTTGTCAACCTCGTTGTCCCGATCATTGACAGGGCCTCACTGCCGGAACGCGCCCTGGGCTTCGGCGTTCTCCGCGGAACGAGGACGATTCCCGTGCTGATCGACGCCCTCCGGAATGGAAGCGAAGCGGCGCGCAGCGAGGCATCGGGGGCCCTCGGCCGCATTGGGAGTCCCGCGACCGACGCCCTGGTCGCTGCGCTGAGAGACGATGATCGCTATCTGCGCGAGGAGGCGGCGAAGATCCTGGACGACACCAAGGATCCGCAGGCTGTCGAACCGCTGGTCGCGGCGCTCAACGACCCCGTAGAGGACGTGCGCGACGCAGTCGTCGATGCCCTCAAGAGCATCGATCAGCCGGCCATTCCGCCGTTGGTCGAAGCAAGCCGGCGCGGCGACGCTGCGATCCGACAACGTGCCGTCGCCACTCTCGCCGAGCTCGACCACGAGACGGCTACGGCGGCGCTGATCGAAGCACTTCGCGACCTGGATGCCAACGTGCGAGTTGCGGCTGCCAATGCGTTGCGGCACACAAGGGACCCGCGAGCCGTCGAGCCGCTGGCCCGCGCGCTGGCCGACCCGCATCTGTCATACGACGCGGACGAGGCTCTGCACAGTATCGGCGACGCGGCCGTCGATCACATCCGCGCTGCTATCCAGGATCGATCGCCTGAAGAGCGGGCTCTCGCTGCTCAGGCGCTCGGTCACGTAGGCGCACAATGCGGTCCGGACGTTGTCAAGGCACCGAGCTGTCTGGAGCTTCTCGTTGGCGCTCTTCACGACAGCCACGCGCCGGTGCGGCTAGCAGCGGCCTCTGCGCTCGAGTCCCTTCGAGACCTGCGCACGATCGAGCCGCTCATCGGCGCGGCCAGCGACGCCGACGCCGGCGTGCGCGCGGCAGCCGTCGAGTCGGTCCGTTCCCTTCTATACGAGAAGGACTATCCTGGCGCAATAGATCTATTCTTGCGCAGCTGCGGCGATGGCGACCCTCGCGTGCGCGCGGTGGGCGCGCGCGGTCTTTCGGGCTCGAAGGACCCGCGTGCCCGGCCGGCCCTGATCGCCGCGCTCAAGGACGAGAGCTGGGAGGTGCGCCGGGCCGCCTGTTCGGCCTTGGGCGCCGACGGTCGGCCTGCCCAAATGGAGATGCTGGTCCAGGCGCTGCGGGATGTGCGCTCGGCGATCCGCGCCGAAGCGGCAGCCGAACTGCGGGGGTTCGCAATCGAAGAAGACGCGCACGCGGTGGAGTCTCTGATCGCCGCCCTGAGCGATCAGGCCGAGGCCGTGCGCGGAGCGGCCATGCAGGCGCTCAACCATCAGGATGCCCGCCTCGTCGAGCCACTCGTCGCTGCTCTCGACGCGAAGGAGGCGAGGGTACGGCAAAGCGTCATCGAGCTGCTCGGGAAGCAAGGCGATTCCCGCGCGGTCAAGCCACTCCTGGCCATGCTTCGCGACCCAGACAATGGCGTGCGCGACGCAGTCGTTCTGGCGCTGGGCCGACTCGGAGCACCGGCGGTCGAGCCGCTGATCGACCTCGTCGGCAAGGGCCGCGAGCTTGAGCGCATCGGAGCCGCCCGGGCCTTGGGAGCGCTCAAAGATGTGCGCGCGCTGGACACGCTCGTGGCCGTGCTTAAGGACACCAGCCCCGAGGTGCGCGGCAGAGCGGCCGAAGCCCTGGGGCAGATCCGGGACGCCCGCGCGACCGAGCCATTGATCGCCCTGCTGAAGGACCGGGACTCGCTCGTGCGTGCGCGCGCGGCCGGCGCTCTCGTCGCCAGCGAAAGCCAGTTGCCAGTGTCGCCCTTCATGGCTGCGCTCTCTGACGAGGACGCCGAGGTGCGACGCTGGATCGCGCAGGGCTTGTCCACTGTCAAGCTCAGCGAGCTAACAGCGCCTCTCGAGAAGGCCTTTCGGGACCCGAGTCCCGCCGTCCGCTTCTGGATCGCTCGGACGATCAGCACGATCAGTACCTCTGGCGCTCGGGCGATGATCATCGACGCCTTGTCGAGAAAGGACGTCCCTGCGATCGCGGGAGGCCTCCCTGTGCTGCTGACCATTGCGCCGTATGGGAGCGACGAGCTCTTCGCGCAGGCGATCGAAGGCTACGCCGACCGCGAGCTCATTCGAGCGGTGTGGAGCTGCGGAAACAAGAGAATCGAGAATGTCGCAGGCCGCTGGTGGGGCCGGTGGCGACAGGCGCATGGCTACCTCGAGGACTCGGTTGTGGCCCCTTGAGCCTTCTCC
>Ga0302321_100006174_pt1 | contig 10528 bp, 8 predicted proteins | sample Fen_T0_1_FD_202505 | JGI IMG/M metagenome (GOLD analysis project Ga0302321, IMG submission 202505) | Peat permafrost microbial communities from Stordalen Mire near Abisko, Sweden - Fen_T0_1 | ecosystem: Environmental > Terrestrial > Soil > Wetlands > Permafrost | place: Sweden: Abisko... | reverse complement strand
CTCTTTCACGGGCACACCTAAGCGTGCGGTCGAATCCCGATTGATATCAGCAACGATATGTTGGGCTTTTCCGGCGCGGTATACTTCGACATCGCGCGAGCCGCGCGTGTTCGTCAATATAGTATCAACTTGTTCCAACTTCTTCTGCATCAAGCTGAGATCTTCTCCGTAAATCTTCACGACTATTTGGCCGCGAATACCCGAGATTGATTCCTCTACTCGATCCTTGATGGGCTGACTAAAGTTGTAGGATACCCCGGGACGCCTTTCCAACTTGGTCCGCATAGCCTCGACCAATTGTTCTTTGGAACGACCGGTGCGCCATTCCCCGGGCGGTTTCAGCATGACGAATGTTTCGGCCTGATTCGGCGCTTCATCATCTGTCCCATCTTCCGGGTGTCCCTGTTCAGTGAGGACATCGACCACCTCCGGGAATTGCAGCAGCGAAAGTCTGGTTTCCCTTAATACTTGTGCACCCAAATCGAGCGATGTCTCACTGGGCATTGTCACTGTAACATGGATGTCGCCTTCGTTCATTTCGGGCAAAAACTCAGTTCCAAGTTTTGGGATCAGGGCAATGGCAACTCCCAACACCACAAGCCCGGCAAAGCGCGTTGTCAGTGGGTATCGTAGTGCCCAGCGCAATGCGTATAGGTAACGCGACCGGAGGAAAATCAGGAACCCCGGCTCTTTTTCGCTAATTTTAGAATTACGAAGCAAGATCACAGTAAGTGCAGGTACAGTTGTGAGTGTAACGAGTAACGCTCCGCCGAGTGCGAACGCGTACGTAAGCGCCATCGGGCGGAAGATGCGACCCTCGACCCGTTCGAGGGTAAATATGGGCAGCATCGCTGCCACGATTATTGACATCGAGAACAGTATGGGGCGCACTACCTGTTTGGCGGCCGAGGCAATGACATTTGGAACATCTTTTCTTTCGGGCCTAAGGTGAGCCAAATGGGAGTAGGCGTTCTCGACCAAAATTACTGCACCGTCCAACAATATGCCGAAATCCATGGCGCCCATCGAAAGTAGATTTGCCGGCACCCCTGAATAATAGAGACCAACGAACGACGCCAATAGTGCCAAGGGCATCGTAATTGCGACTGCAAACGAGCCGCTCAATGCGCGCAAGAAGAGCCACAACACGAATGTGACGAGCGCTGCTCCCTCCAGCATGTTGTGGCTGACAGTGTCAAGCGTCGTGCGAACGAGCTTGGTGCGATCATAAAACGGTACAATTCGCATTCCCGACGGGAGAACATCTTTGTTGATTCGCTCAACGGCCGTCCTAACATCGGCCAACACGTCGCGCGGGTTTTCACCGCGACGAAGTAGGATAGTTCCTTCAATTGAATCAATGGAGGAACCTCGCGCCACGGCGCCACGGCGAGGCACGTATCCTTCAGCAACCTTTGCCACATTGCGCACGAGAATCGGCGTTCCGTTTTGCACGGTAATGACGGTCTTCTCGATGTCTTGAGGGCCTTGCAAATACCCGCGGCCACGAACGACAAATTCACTTTGGCCGAAACGAATATAGCCCCCCGAAGTCGCCCCGTTGGAAGCAGCAACTGCATCGATTAGATCTTTGAGTGTCAGCCCGTTTGCCTTCAATCGAGTCGGGTCAGCTAAAATGTGATATTCCTTCTGGAACCCTCCGAAACTCACGACATCAGCCACACCGGGAACGCGCTTGATTTCCTTTTCGAGCACCCAGTCCTGCCAGCTACGAAGTTCGCTTGGACTATGGTGATCACTTTCGAGAGTATACTGATAGATCTGCCCAACCGGTGTGTCGTTGGGTCCAAGCTCCGGGGTTACGCCGTCAGGCATATCGGCGGCAGTTAGCCGTTCGGCGACCTGTTGGCGTGCGAAATAAATATCTACACCGTCCTCGAAGGTAAGTATGACTTGGGATAGGCCGAACGACGTAATTGAACGTTGGACCAGCACTCGTGGCACTCCAAACATCGCCCGTTCGAGCGGAATGGTTACCTGCCGTTCGACTTCTTCGGCGGCCTGCCCTGGATACAGCGTAATCACCATCACTTGTACGTTGGTGACATCGGGGAAAGCCTCGATTTTGAGCCGTGATAGTGTGTATATTCCGAAGACTGCGAACGCCAAAGTAAAAACTAACGTTGGCACACGCCGCTTGATGGCGAGATCTATTAGACGTTCAATCATGACACCTTCAGGGGCATTCCGGCGCGGAACAGAGGTGCGTCATATAGAGCGGCCTTGTTGCATGTCACGTAGTATCTCGGAAGTGTGATAGTTTACTCATTCCTTGCGAATTGCCCTTGACACTAACGTCTCGCCTGCAATTTTATTGCATCGGCCCTGCCATCCGGGCGCGATTTGTAATAGTACGGCCATTGGCTTTATGCGAACCGCGGCCGCATAAGTTTGGACAAACTTGCGGTATTCGGCCGCGTTGCCGGCGCAAATTGCCGTTGCTAAGAGTAAGCTGATAACGAGCGCAATCGTGACCCGTTCGAGGCTGTGAAGTAAACTTCATTAGGGTAGCGCAATCTCGAATAATTAAAATGTGTTCACTTGCTCCACAATACGTGCACCCGCGCCCTATCCCGGTTATCCGCAATTAGGGCCAATGGAAAGCCATTCCAGGATTCCTACGGCCAGCTTGCGATGTTCGAAAATCGAGATGCGGGAATCAACTGAAATTCGGTCTAGTTTCTGCGCGCTTGCCAAACAATCGCTCGATCATTTCGTACAATGTGGGCAGCAGCAACATAGTTAGTAGTGTCGAAGAAACCAGCCCCCCAATAATTACGATGGCAAACGGGCGCTGGGTGTCAGAGCCAATTGCATGCGACATGGCCGCCGGGAATAGACCCAATGATGCGAGCAAGGCCGTCATTAATACCGGGCGCAGCCGCTTCGATACTGCCTGCAGAATTGCGTCTTGTGAGTCAGCCCCGTATTGTTCGCGGGCTTGCAGGATATAGGTAATGAGCAATACGCCGTCCATGACAGCCACACCAAACAAAGTGATGAAGCCCACTGCTGCCGATACCGATAAGACCGTGTGTGTAAAATATAGTGCAAATACGCCGCCGACAGTGGCGAATGGAAGACCTAAGAGTACCGTGACTGCAGGCAGAACCTCACGGAACGTGAAATAGAGTAAGATAAAAATCGCAAGAATAGAGACCGGCACAATGACCATGAGTCGGCCCATTGCGCGACGTTGATTCTCGAACTCCCCGCCCCAAGTAAGATAATAACCTTCAGGAAGTTTTACCGCCTTGCTCACGGCAGCTTGGGCCTCCGCGACGAATGAGCCCATATCTCGCCCGGCTATGTTGCACTTGAGCGCTAAGAAACGCCCGCCCTGCTCACGATTGATTTGAGTGCGGCCCGAATCAATGTGAACGGTCGCCAGGGATGATAAAAGCACGCGTGTTTCCCCCGCCGGTATTTCCAGTCGTCCGACAGCGTGTGCATCCCCTTCGGCAGAGCTCGGAAACTTGATTCGAACGCCAACCCGACGTTCACCTTCCCAAAGGGAGGTCGCTAGTGTACCTCCATAAGCACTTTCCAATGTCGCCTCGACGTCTCGAACGGGCACGCCAAGCCTTGCCGTGGCGTCCCGGTCGATATCTGCAACGATATGTTGTGCGGTCCCGGCACGGTAGATCTCGACGTCGCGTGCGCCGCGAACGGCCGTGATGACTTTGTCGACTTGCTCTAGTTTGTGATGCATCAAGAGTAAGTCATCCCCATACAATTTTACGACGATTTGGCCGCGGATTCCGGAAATGGACTCCTCGACTCGGTCTTTTATGGGTTGACTGAAATTGTAGGATACGCCGGGCCGTTTTTCGACTTCGGCTCGCATTGCATCCACCAATTGCTCCTTGCTGCGGCCCGTTCGCCACTCAGACGGTGGTCGGAGCAATACGAACGTCTCCGCCTGGTTGGCAGCTTCGTCGTCAGTACCATCTTCGGGGTGGCCCTGTTCCGTGAGCACATCCCGAACTTCTGGAAACTGGAGCAACGAGTGGCGTACGTCGCGCAGTAGTTGTGCCCCGCGTTCCAGCGATGTCTCGCTGGGCATCGTAACGGTAATGTGAATGTCGCCCTCGTTCATCTCCGGCAGAAATTCAGTGCCCAAGTGGGGAATCACTGCAATGGCAGCGCCCAGGACCGCAAGACCGGAAAGCCGAGTCACCACAGGGTTTTTCAGGGCCCAACGCAGTGCCGCCAAGTATCGCGCTCGTAAGAAGATCAAGAATTTTGGTTCTGCCTCGGCTACTTTGCCGTGTCTCAGCAGAACGGTAGTGAGTGCGGGGACGGTCGTGAATGTGACGAGGAGCGCTCCTGCGAGCGCAAATGCGTACGTCAACGCCATGGGCCGGAATATTCTTCCCTCGACCCGCTCCAAAGTGAATATTGGCAGCATGGCCGCCACGATGATGGACATCGAGAACAAGATGGGTCGAACCACTTGTTTGGCAGCGGAGGCAATAACCTTTGGTACGTCCTGGGGTGGAGGTCGCTCGTGCGCCAGCCGCGAATACGCGTTTTCGACTAGAATTACGGCACCATCGAGCAATATTCCAAAGTCCATTGCCCCCATTGAAAGCAGGTTTGCGGGTACACCCGAGTAGTAAAGCCCTATGAATGCGGCCAGTAGCGCCAATGGCATTGTAACGGCTACGGCCAACGAGCCACTGAGAGCGCGCAAGAACAGCCACAGAACGAAGGTTACGAGGGCGGCGCCCTCGAGCATATTATGACTCACCGTGTCGAGCGTCGTGCGGACCAGTTTGGTCCGGTCATAGAAGGGCACGATTCGCATGCCCGACGGGAGAACGTCCCGATTGATATGGTCAATCGAGACCCTGACATTGGCTAATACATCCCGAGGGTTTTCTCCACGCCTCAGTAGAATTGTTCCTTCGACCGAGTCGGTGGCATCGCCGCGTGCGACGGCCCCGCGTCTAGGGACATAGCCTTCGGCAACTTTTGCCACGTTGCGCACGAGAATGGGAGTCCCATCCTGCACGGCAACCACGGTTTTTTCGATGTCCACGCGACCCTGCAAGTAGCCACGTCCACGTACGACGAATTCACTTTCGCCATATTGAACGTACCCGCCTGAGGTGGCGCCATTCGAGCCCGATACTGCGGTAATCAAGTCCTTAAGCGTTAGCCGATTTGCCTTCAGGCGGCTCGGATCCGCGAGCACGTGGTATTCCTTCTGAAACCCACCAAAGCTGACCACGTCGGCCACTCCCGGGATTCGCTTAATCTCCTTTTCGAGTACCCAATCTTGCCAACTGCGCAATTCGCTGGGCGAGTGATGATCGCTTTCGAGGGTGTACTGGTATATCTGCCCGACCGGTGTGTCGTTTGGACCCAATTCCGGCGTTACGCCTTCCGGCACTTCTGCGGCGCCCAGTCGCTCTGCCACTTGCTGACGCGCGAAGTAAATGTCCACTCCATCCTCAAATGTGAGAATGACCTGTGACAGGCCGAACGAAGTGATCGAGCGCTGAACTAGAACGCGTGGTACACCAAACAAGGCCCTTTCTACGGGAATGGTGACTTGCTTTTCGATCTCTTCGCCCGCCTGACCGGGGTAAAGTGTAATGACCATTACCTGGACGTTTGTGACGTCAGGGAAGGCCTCAATTTTTAGCCGCGACAATGTGTACGCGCCAAACAGAGCAAACAGCAGCGTAAACGCAAGGGTCGGCACGCGATGGCGAACGGCAAGCTCTATTAGGCGATCAATCATGTGAATCAGATTTCAGACACCAATTAATAATTGCCAATGTCGGCATACCAAACGGTCCACGGGGCGGCTACTAGGCTTAGCCGCAATCGCGAGCTTTAGAGCAGCCCAATCCGCAAATTGTGCTGCAATCACATGTAGGCCACTGGACCGCGGGGCTCCCGCAGCAGCCTAGAGCCGGGGTCCGTTGTCGGAGTAGTCTGAATCTGCGATCATCGAGATAGCGCACGCGTCGATCAATAACGCTTATAGATTTGGTTAAATATTGTTCATGAACGCTCTTGCAAAGAAGGCTTCGGTAGATCGTTCCAACCGCGGATCAAATATCCTCAGCGCGGTTGACACAAAGGCATGCTGCTGACGCGATTCAACTGTTACGGGTGGTAGTTCCAACAATCGCAGTGCAAGAGAAGGCCAAGTGACCGCAGTGAATTTGAGAGGATTCAAGTGAGCGTTCGGGCGGCCAGCCTCATTTATTAGACAATTCTGGGCTTTGGGGGATAAGCTATGAGCTGCAAACAAGGCACCCCGAGGATCCATAAGCGTTGTCAATAATTCAATCCGCATGGCGCGAGCGCAGCAGGTTGGCGCTGTTGCACGCGCAGCCGTCGGCATATTCCGAGTTTGGGGTGCCCTATGTGAGCGGCCGGCGCTTCAACGAGTTGGCACGCGGCACGGGGGCGGTACCAAATTCAAATGCGGCTTGGGGCCGCCTCATTTGGCCAATTTGTCAGCAAGGTCTGGCACGAATAGTGTGTCGATTTTCGGCGGATCGTTCTCGTTGTACAGCAATCGCCAGATTTGCCGGCGAGTTCACGAACCCGCGCGCCTCCGGGGGTGTTGTCTTCGCTTTAGGGGTGGCTTCAGACGCTTGGTTGATGAAAAAAGCCATAGATCGAAGCCTCGAGGCCAAGACTCTGCGGCCCGCAGCAGCCCAAGCCACAAGGTCACTTACCACTTGGGGTGCGGTATGGGCCGGAGCAGAATTATTGGGGCTAGGCGGAGCCCTTGCAGGCATCGAATCCGGACCGGGCGTCGTCGTCACCAGCGGAATTGGTGCGATTGTCGGCGGCTTCATCGGCCTTTTCGCGAGCAATTGGTTAGCTCGCAAAATCGAAAACGCCGGATTAAGAGTGTCGCCAAGAAGATATCGAGTGGATTGAAGAAGTAGCGCGACCATTTGGGCTACCAAATCGCTGATCGCCGCGCGCTCTAAATTCGCTATTAAGATGCATCAAAGTCTCGGAAGGTAGGCGTAACGGTTAACGGTATCACCAACGCCGAAGGCTACTCGGCCCCAAATGCTTCATAAACAAAAGTCGGAACGACCCCGGCACTGCTCATTTCAGCATCCGAAACTGCGCTCGAAATTGCTTCCAATCGACCTCGAGTGGCCGCGCCTTCCCTTTCCAAGCAGCGGAGATAGCTTCCGAGGTTTTGATTCGAGTGTCTATGTCCGGGTGAGTGCTTAGGTACTGCAAAACGGCGTGATCGTCGCTATCAACCTGTCGGATGTGTCGTAGCGCTTCAGCCAGCATTCCGGGGTCAATGTCCGACGCGCCTAGGACACGTTCCGCTTCGTGATCGGCATCACTTTCTTGCTGGCGACTAAACCCGGATCCAATGAGGCGGCGGAGCAAGCGAGTCGTCAGTGCGTCGCTGCGACCCCCTGCCAATGTTAAGATTGCGGCAATGCCAAGTTCACGCTCGAGTGCGTGCATGGAATCGTGATGAATAGCATGCGCCGATTCATGAGCTAAAATAGCGGCCAGCTCTTCGGGTGCTTCCAATCTACGCATGAGACCCGAGTAGACCACTATTATGCCACCAGGAAGACAGACGGCATTAATTGTAGGCGAATCAACCACGTAGATCTCGATTGGATAGGGCACCTTCGCCGTTGCTATCTGAAGCCGGCCCTGAATTTTGCGGACAACCTCAGTTACGCTGGCATCGCTTACCGCGTCCAGTATCACTTCCTTTCGTACCAACTCACGAAGTCTACCTTCGGTACCCACCAATAGCGCCGTGTCGTCGTGGGATGCTCCTGGCTTGCCACCGTGGTGGCTAGGCCAAAAACGCCAGGCTGCGTAGACTCCACCCCCAACTACGGCAAACAGTACGATGAGGAGCGCCAATTCGCGAAGTATGCGCACGTCAAAAACCCGGAGGCGGTAAATTGGGACGTTCAGCGGCACCCTCCAACGGCACGGCGTTTGGTCCGTAGTACTTGGCATACGCCCAGCGCCCAAACACGAGGAAATAGTAGATGCGCCCTTTTGCGGCCAGCACGCAGGCATAGATGCTAGTTGCCACGTAGAGCAGGTTCATCAGTACCGCGAAGCCCACATATGGCCAAAATAGTTTTGGTAGGGGTCGCTGTAGGATTATTGCAAAATCAATGAACATGCCGGCGCCAAACATGTTGATTAAGGTCGTTGGCAATTGCGAAGAGAATGCTTGAAAACAATGAAACGCGACAAAGCGGCTCTTCTTGCGATTGATCAGATAGTAAATCGCCGACGCGATCAAATTGAGGGACGGCAAAGGCAGCCCGGCGCCCCATGCAGCGAAGTTCATTAGATAGGCCGCCATCGCGTCCTCTTTTTCGCGCTTCGTAACTTCACTGGGTTGGGGCAATGCAATCGGTTGCGTCACAATCTCTCCATAGAAATAAGGGTGCGCCTCGGCGCACCCCCCGGAATCGGCTTAGCTAGGGTTTCGCTTACCAGAAAAAGGCGGATAAACGTCCGTCATATTCGTCATGTAGAGATTCAGTCGTACCGTCCAGCGCAGCGTTCCCACGTTGAATTCGAACCAGCTTTCGGGGATATTGCCTGTAAAAAGGATTGACCACCAGGAAAGCATCTGGAGAAACCCCGTCGCAATGAGGCGGCCGTACAGACAAATACCATGCGGAATGGTCACGTAGAATATGCCAAGAAATGTACGTAGCAATAATTTAGCACGACTCAACGACTCTGGCTGCGTGACCCGTAGCGAAACGCCGGGGTGACTCCCACTCAGCCCAATGGCTGGATAACCATCGACAAGGTTGTTGAGCGACGCGTTGAGGCGCATGTTCCAGCTGAGTAGCTTGACATTGAATTCGAAAAAAGATTCGGGGTAACGACCTGTGAAAAGGATCGCCCACCAGGCAATGAAGTGCACAATGTTTGCCCATATTCCAATGAACATCAACACTATGACGTGAGGGGCGGCAATATACAGCGCCCCAAAAAACGTTCGCAACAGGAGTTCCCCGCGCGAATACGAGTCTTGCCGGACAATATTGAATTCCATAGGCCTCCGATCCTAGTTGTTAGAACTTGCCCCAATGGCACAACGGTTGATTATGCAACACGCGCGTGAAGCCTGACAAGCTTGGAATTCAATCCAACAAAGTGTTGAATAACCGTCAGGGTCGATTGGCTCCGAGGAACTCGAACACATTGCTGCGCGTTCTATCAGTATCCGTTAAGCCGTGATTTGCAGTTAGACGAGAATGGGTTGTGAGTCTAGTGAAGGCAGTCACTCGGACTAGTGAAGACTGCCGGATTAACCCACAATTGCCTTTACCATGTCAGCGGCCACGTCCCGATCTACATCCAGCGCTTCCGCTGTTTCCATGATTAATTCTCGCTCGCTGGTTCGAACTATCCCATCGGCAGCCATTACACGAATTGCCAATTCGAGGCCGGCTTTTCGGGTATCAATTGCAGACAGCGATGATTTTACGGCTGCCAAGCGAGCCGAGCGCTCGGCCCCCGCGATGCGATCGTGGGCGTGACTCAGGCGCTTTTCCAAATCGATTTGCGTCATCCAGAGTTCGTCGACTTCGAGCAGGCTTTTCTGCAGTTGATCGATCTCTTCGATGCTGAGTTCGCCGTCGGCGGATGCCGCTAACAGCATGAGCTCTATGAGCGAATCAATCTGTTCATTGTTCAGATGCGAAAGGAGTTCCGAGGTACAGACGAGCATGACCGCGGATTATACGCGAGACGTGTTAATTCTCAACCACGGTTCTTGTGTGAGCTCACGGATTACCTGGGTGGCATAGGCACCTGAGGGCAGCGCGAAGCTCACCTTCAGGGTCCGGTCATCGACCCACTCGAAGGCTGGATCTTCCAAAAAGAGTAATAAGTCTCGGCGGGTGCCGGGAGCCTCGCTGTAAAGCCGCTCAATTTGCTCGACCTCGGGACACACTTCATGCATTGCGGCCTGTTCGAGGGCAAGCGCGTCCCCCCGAGCCGCGGGGAATGTCCGGCTGCCGACTATTGGTCCCGTCGGGAGTATATCACCGGCTGTCCATCGAGGGAGCTCAGCTTCAGGGTCGTCCACGATGAAGGCTGAGCCGCTGCCTTTCAATCGTACGACTTCGCCCAAGAGTGGACGATCCAGAGACGCCGCAACCCGGCGAATCAGGTATCGATTGAATATCTCCGCTTGAATGACGCTGGGATGCAGCTTTTTCAAAAAGCGCGCCTTCGGTCCGCGCAGCTGGAAGTTGCCCTGCAACCAGTTCAAGGCTCGCTGAAGGTTCGCCCCGCCGTACCCAAAGCGTTGTTCCCCGAAGCTATTGAATATACCGGACTCGATTCGGGTCCACAACAATTGAAATCTAGAGTGGTCTTCCGGTTCGAGCTCGAGCAGTCTCAATGTGAATCGGTTGCCGTGGAGGTGCCCGGTCCGCAGCTTGTTCGTATGAAGACTTTCTTCCAGTACCTCGACAGAGTCCGGAAGTAACCACTCGCTCCT
>Ga0302321_100006173_pt1 | contig 10528 bp, 12 predicted proteins | sample Fen_T0_1_FD_202505 | JGI IMG/M metagenome (GOLD analysis project Ga0302321, IMG submission 202505) | Peat permafrost microbial communities from Stordalen Mire near Abisko, Sweden - Fen_T0_1 | ecosystem: Environmental > Terrestrial > Soil > Wetlands > Permafrost | place: Sweden: Abisko... | reverse complement strand
GGGGTTCCATGACCCAAGCAGCCAACTATCAGCGCATCCATCGTGACCATCTGACGGCGGTCCGGGAAGGCGATATTGTGGCCGATGAGAACCTGAAGGACGGGTCCGTGGACGGCCGCCGGGGGGTGGGGCTCGTGATTCCGGTCAACCTGGGATCGGTGTATGCCTCGCTGATCGAGGCCTTCCGGTCCGTCGAACCGGGCCAGTACCTCTATCCCGTCGAAGATTTGCACATGACTTTCCCGTCGAAGATTTGCACATGACTTTGTTTGCCTTCCTCACCGGCCGCTCCGACTACGCCCGGGTCGAAGCTGTGAACGCGGTCTTCGGCAAGATCGCCCGGGACGTTCTGGAAGGGGTGCCCTCGTTCTCCGTCGAACTCGGGGGCATAGTCTTCAGCCGGGAGGCCGGTCGAACTGACCGAACACGACTAGTACAACCGGGCGGCGCACCGCACCGTCCTGGGGACCTTTGAACTCATCTCGAAAGAGTCAGAATGAACACCGATCAACGCTGAAGGTGGAGTTCGGAAACGAGCACGCCGGTAAGATGGGTTGGGGGCGTAAACAAAAGGGGGAAGCCCGATGGCTTCCCCCCCTCTTTCATCGTGTTGATCCTTGGGTTCTCTTCTTCCTTAGGCCAGCGAGGCCCGTTCCCGGGGTTCGCCACCCAGGGGTCCCGAAGAGCCTCCGGTAGTCTGGGCACCGACGATGCCGAACACCAGCTTGAGCACGTCGGCCACGTGGTCCACCAGGGTAACGTCCAGATCGGCCCTCACTTCAGCGGGCAGTTCCTTCAGGTCCTTTTCGTTCAGCCGGGGCAGGAGGATCTTACGGATGCCGGCCCTGTGGGCGGCGATCAGCTTCTCCTTGATGCCTCCCACGGGCATTACCGCACCCCGAAGGGTGACTTCGCCGGTCATGGCCAGCTTGGGGTCGACCTTCCGGCCCAGGACGAGGCTGGCCAGGGTGGTGAACATGGCCGTCCCGGCGCTGGGTCCGTCCTTGGGGATGGAACCCGAGGGCACGTGGACGTGGAGGTCGGTGGCCTTGAAGTCGAAGCCGGCGGCGACCACCCCCAGCTGGCTGCGGACCAGGGACAGGGCGATCCGGGCGCTTTCCTTCATCACGTCTCCCAATTGACCCGTGAGGATGAGCTGGCCCGTTCCGGGCATGGCGGCTGCTTCGAGGAACAGGATGTCACCACCCACGGGCGTCCACGCCAGGCCGGTGACCACCCCCGGAGGGTTGTCGGCCAGGGCCGCCTCGTGACGGTAGGGCTTGGCCCCGATCTGGTCTTCCAGCGTCGAAAGATCGACCTTCAAGGGCAATTGGGAAGCGTCGGCCTTGAGGATGGCCTGGCTGGATACCCTGCAGAGGGTCATGATCTTGCGCTGCAGGTCGCGCACCCCCGCCTCCCGGGTGAATTCCCCGGCCACGGCGTGGATGACATCGTCGCCGATCTCGAGCTTGCCCATCAGGCCGTGGAGTTCGAGCTGCTTGGGCACCAGGTAATCCTTGGCGATGTGGAACTTCTCGTTCTCGGTGTACCCCGAAAGGGTGATGACTTCCATGCGGTCTAAAAGAGGACCGGGGATGGATTCGGTGGAGTTCGCGGTGGCGATGAAGAACACCTCGCTCAGGTCATAGGGAAGATCGAGGTAGTGGTCCTGGAACGTGTGGTTCTGCTCGGGGTCGAGGACCTCGAGAAGGGCGGCACCGGGGTCACCGTTCCAGCCCTTCACCAGCTTATCAATCTCGTCGAGGAGGAACACGGGGTTCCGGGAACCGGCGCGTTTCATCGACTGCAGGATGCGCCCTGGCAAGGCCCCCAGGTAGGTGCGCCGGTGGCCTCGGATTTCAGCGTCGTCCCGGACACCACCCAGGCTGGCCCGGATGAACTCCCGGCCCATGGCCTTGGCGATGCTCTGGCCCAGGCTGGTCTTCCCCACCCCGGGTGGACCGACCAGGAGCAGCACCGTGCCCTTCTTGTCCTTTTTGAGTTGGAGGACGGCCAGGTGCTGGACGATGAGGTCCTTCACCTTGTCCAGACCATAGTGGTCGGCGTCGAGCACCTTCCGAGCTTCGGTAAGGTCGACGGCCTTGGCTTCGGGTTCGGCCCAGGGCAGGCCCAACAGCAGGTCGAGCCAGTTCCGACCAACGTTGGCCTCGGGGTTCGACGGACCCATCTGCTCGAGCTTGTCAACCTCTTCCAGGGCGGCGGTCTTGACGGCTTCGGGGAGGTTGGCCTTCTCCACCTTTTCCCGGTAGTCCTGGCCGCCTTTGGGCTTGGACTCGCCCAGTTCTTCCTTGATGGTTTTCAGCTGTTCCCTGAGAATATTCTCCCTGTGGGTCTTGCTGGCTTGCTCGCCGATCTTGGAGTTCATCTCCACCTGAAGCCGCAGGCTCTCCTTTTGGCGGGTGAGGTGTTCCAGGACCTTGAGCCCCCGGGCCTTGAGGCTGGTGGTGGTCAAAAAGCCGTATTTTTCCTCCACGGGAATAGGGGAGTTCTGGATAGCGAAGGCCATGAGTTGGACCACGTCGTCAAAACCCTCGATGACCTTGAGGATGGATTCCCCCCCGTCGATCATACCCAGGATCTCCCGGCTGACGCCCTTGATGTTTGACAGCAACACCTGGTTCGTGCCGGCGTCGAGGTCGTTGATGTCGTCGTCGAATTCGTAGTGGGCCACCGACACGCCGCCGTCGTCGGACAGGCGTTCCACCCTTACCCGGGCCAGGCCCTTGAGGGTGACGTCGAGGCCCAGGGTACCGGCCCTGGTGCCTTCGACTTCGGCCAGGGTGCCGACGCCGTGGTGCTGGCCGTCGTCGCCCATGAGAAGGACGACCACCCTGTCGCCCCGGGCCGAAGCGGTGGCCAAGATGGGATCGCCCGCTTCCCTGCGGACCCGGACCATGGCGGTGACAAGGGGGAAGAGAATTTGGTTCTGGGCGGTCATCACGGGGGCGACGCGCTCGGCGCTTCTGAAGTCTTTCATACAACGAAAGTAAAAAGGATCGACCCGAAAGTCAAAGAAGGAGGACCAGCGGGTACCTGGCCATTCGGCCGGCGCCGGGAACCGGCCTGGACACCCGGATGATCGGACGGTATCCTGGGTCCATGGCTCGTTCAAAGTCCGGTTTGGACCGCATGGTGGGCGGTGTGATCATCGCAGGCATAGCGTTCACCCTCTCCAGCCTCCACCTCGTGGGAGGGTGGATCATCCCCGTGGGCATCGTGTTCGGGGTGCTCCCCATGGTGGGGGGCCTCCGGCGGGCAATTCGAGACGCCGAGGACAGGCGCCAGAGGAAATTCGAAGCCCTGGAAGGACGTCAAACCCTGGAGATCGATAAAAAGAACTCGTTGGAGAAGACCATTTTAAGGATTGCCAGGGAGCGCCAGGGTGTAGTCACCCCGGCCCGGGTGGTCCTTGAGTCGGACGCCAAACTCGAAGACGCCGAAAAGGCCCTTCAGGACCTGTCCGCCCGAGGATACGCCGAGATGCGCGTCAAGGACAACGGGACCATCGACTACGTGTTCCACGACCTAGCCTAGTGTGGCGTCCCCAAAATAGCTAGGACTTGGATCGCGCCGTTTTGGCTGCGCCTCAGACCTTCGGCTTTGCCAAAACGACGATCTCCTGCACCCAGAACGAGATGGGCGTCGCTTCGCTCGCCACCGGAAAAGGTTCTTGCCGTGACCAGGAAACAAAAGACGCCGAGCGGCAGTCTCTTAAAAACCGGTCATCTTTTCGGGCTCCCTCCATCAGAGGGAGTGCTCGCTTGGGACGGCGGATCGACCCGGTGCTGGTAGAACAGGTCGGTGGCTTCCACCTTCAACCGCCCCAAGGTGGCCTCCGGCGCCCAGTTTTTCGTGGACTTCGCTTCGCTTGGCCGCTGGTTCGTCTTGATCTTTGACGCCACCCTAGGACGGCACCCCCCGGACCAGGTCGGCGTAAGGGGTGGGCACTCCCTTCTCTTGGGCGCAAGCCTGAAACAGGCCCAGGTCCTTTTGGAGAATGGCCTGGCCCGCGGGGGCCCTGGCGAACCCCTGGGGGTCAGCGGCGATCCGGGGACCGTAGCCCTGGTAGATGGATCCGCCGAACAGGGTGCCCGTCAGCATGGCGATCACCGCCCCGGGGTCCACCCCCTGACGGGAGGCCATGGACAGCGACTCGGCCATGGCCCGGCCGGCGGCTCCGATGAGGAAGTTGCCGCAGAGTTTGACGATAGTAGCCGCCCCCACACCCTCGCCGAAGTCGAAGCTCCCCTGGGCCACAGCTTCGATCAGGGGTTTCAGGCGTTCCTTGGCCCCGGCGGGACCGGCCAGGCAGCTCCAAAGCTGGCGGGCGGCGGCGGCTTCCGGCCTCCCGAAAACCGGGCCGTCTACGTAAGTGCACCCGTGGGAGGCGTGGAGCCGAGCCAAGCTCTGGGCCGTGGCCGGGGCGACGGTGCTCATGACCAGATGGACGCTGCCCTGGCCCAACCCCTCCAAAAACCCAGGGCTTTGGACGACCTCTTCCAAAGCGGCACCGTCGAACAGTACCGAAACGACGATGCCCCCGGGGGTGAGGGTTTCCGCGGCCGAGAATACCTGCCGGGCCCCCTCGACCACCAGAGGCTGGGCCTTGGCGGGGGTTCGGTTGTAGACCTTCAGCGGGTACCCGGCCCGGAGCAGGTTTCGGGCGATGGGAAGCCCGAGGTCTCCCAGTCCGATGAAGCCGACGGTTTCTCTTTGCATGCCTTTCTCTCCTTCTCGTGGAGACAACATTAACCGGAAGCCGCGGTTCCGGCCTTGCGCAGATCAAGCGGAAAATGACGCCGATCAAACACTCTGGGACCGGAACGCCTTGGGCGTTGCGGCGAAGTGTTTCTTAAAAAAATGGATGAAGTGACCCGGTTCACCCCACCCCAGGGCGAAGCCGATCTCGGAAACATTCCAGGTGGTCTGCTTCAGGAGGATCCGGGCTTCCTGGCCAATCCTATCGGAAATCCACTGGGAAGTTGTCTTTCCCGTGACCTCCATCAGGCTCCTGTTGAGGTGGTTCACGTGAACGGCCAGGGCCGCCGCGAACTCGCCGGGGGTCCGCAGCCCCACCCTTTGGGAAGGTGATTCGATAGGGAACTGCCGTTCAAGGAGTTCGCAGAACAAGGCCGCAATCCTCCGGGCCGCGTTCGAATCGCTGGACAGTAAAACCGCGGCCGGCTCCCTTTTGAGCGCATGGTGGACGAGGTCGAGGGTGAGAGACCGCAAAACATCGTACTTGTAGAGGTACTCCGAGGAAATCTCGTGGAGCATTTGCCGGTAGAGGGCCGCGATTGATTCCCATTGTTCATCGTCCACGGCGAAGATGTGGTTTCGACCCGGCAGGAACACGGGGTAGTCTCGACCGGGTCCATACGACTCAAAAAACGCCGGAGTGAATACGCAGAAATATCCGGAGAGGGTATGGTCCACGTGCTCCCACCAATAGGGAATCAGGGGGCTGGAGAATCGGAGGGAAACCGGTGGGGTCTCGACCACCCGGTCAGCGTAGTGGATGCGGGTCCGGCCCACCATCAGGGCGATCTTGTAGTACTCCCTCCGGCTAAAGGTTGGCCTGGACGGGCTCACAGGATGGGGATCTCTGTGGAACACATTGAACTGGCCCAAGTCTTTTTTTGTCCCGGGAATCCAGGGGGCGGTGGGGTCGAAGTCCCCCGGAGGTTCATTGGCAGCCATGAAAGGAAGTTACCGAAATCAAACCATGGAAGCAATCTCGGAACACTGCGGGGCATCGGCCGGGGACGGGTAGAAATTGTTTTGGTGATGGAAAAGAAAAACCTTTCTCCCCACGCCATATTGCTGGTATGAAAATCACCCATATCAACCCGGAAACCGTTCTTAAAAGCCGCGCCTTTTCCCAGGCCGTTCTGGTCGAAGGCGGCAAGACTCTGTACATCGGCGGCCAAAACGGGGTCCTTGCCGACGGTTCCCTGGCGGGGCCCGACTTTGCCTCCCAGACGGCCCAGGCCTGCCGGAACCTGCTCGAAATCCTGAGGGCAGTGGGGGCATCCCAGGAAAATGTGGTCAAACAGACCATCTACGTGGCCAAGGGGCAAAGCATCCAGGAGGGATACGCCGCCGCCCAAAAGGTGTGGGGCCCTTTTCCCACGGCGGTCAGCGTGGTGACCGTGGAAGGTCTCGGCAGCCCCGGCGCGGGTGTCTTGGTGGAAATCGAAGCCATCGCGGCAATCCCTTCCTGAGTTTCCAGGCCATTGCCCCAATCGGAAGCCTTAGGTAGTCTGAACCTGTCGCGGGGAGAACAACCATGAACATCGACGGCATACCTTTTGAGGTGGTCAATTTGGAGAGCCTCTCCCCCGAGGTCCACCCAGGGATCGAAGGGACCGCCCTTTGGAAGACGGTGACCCGGGGAAACGTGAGGATGCGGATCGCCGAGTATTCGCCCGGCTACCTGGTCGCCGACCATGCCGAGGCGCACCGCTCCTCCACGGGCACTGGCGTCAAGCTGCTGATTGTGGACTGAGACGGAGGGCACCGTGGCATCCCCCCTCCGGCGGCTGAACCGCATCCTGAGGCGCGACCACCCCGGCTTCGAAGTGCGCTCGGTCCGGGTGCTGGGCGAAGGCCTGGACCACGTCGCCTTCGAGGTCAACGGAAGCCTCGTGGTCCGGGTGGCCAAGGGCCGGACTACGGAAATTCCGAAGGAAGCGCGCCTCCTCGGCACCCTGGGGACGGCTCTGGCAGACTGCATTCCTGCGGTCGATCCCGAGATTGCCGGGACCGGGTACTTCTCCTATGGAAAGCTCCCCGGTGTTCCTCTCCAGCAGGTCATCGACGACCTGGACGAGGCGGGGCTACCGAGGGTGGAAGATTTTCTCGCCCGGTTCCTCTCCATCTTGCACTCGTGGAACCTCGACGAGGTGCGGGATCTAGTCCCCGACGATGCCGAGCCGCTGGACCGAGTGCTCGAAGAGGCCGCGAAGCTGTTTCACCGGGGAAAGCACCTGATTCCCGAACCCTTCCCTGGGAGGATCCGCTCCTTCCTGCTCGGACCGGCGCCCGAAGACCGAGGATTCCCCTGCCTTGTCCACAACGACCTGGGCATCGAACACCTGCTTTTCGACATGGAAACCCGCTCGGTATCGGGGGTCATCGACTGGTCCGACGCCGCGGCGGGGGACCCCGCAGCCGATTTCGGCAAGATCTGCAGGGATCTGGGCCCGAACAGTCTCCGGAAGGTGCTGACCCGGTATCAGCCGCGCCGGGAGGTCAGGGAACAACTGGCCGCCCGGGCGTTATTCTATGCCCGCTGTTCGGTGTTCGAAGAGATCGACTATGGCAGAACCGCCGGTCAGGAAAGGTACCTATCCAGAGCGTTGAAGGCTCTGGACTGGCTCTTTCCCGCTGAGGAAGCCCCTACTCGGTCTTGAACTTGGCGGTCTCGGCCGACAGCGAATCGGCGATCTGGTCGATCCGGGCCAGCAGACCCTCCACCTTGGCCGACGACTGGTTGAGGCCTTCGCTGGCCTCGGCCAACCTCCCCCGGGCCGTTTCCACCTCTCCCACCACGTTTTCGACGTTCCCTAGCATGGACGCGGCCGCCCGGGTGGCTTCGGTCATCTCTTTGTTGCCGCTGTCCACCTCCTGGCTCACGGTGGCCAGCCCGGCCATGGCCTCGTGGATCTGCTTACCCCCGACGCTGAATTCGCTGACCTGGCCGGTGATCTCGTCCAGAGCCCGGGCCACTTCTTCGATTTCGCCCCGGATCTGGAGGAAGCTGTCGTTGGTCTCGGCGCTGGAGTGGAAGGCTTGGCCGATGAGGGTAACGATGGAGTTCAGGTTGGTGCTGATCTCCTTGGAGTTGGCCGACGACGCCTCGGCCAGCTTGCGGATTTCGTCGGCCACCACCGAAAAACCCTTTCCCGAATCCCCGGCGTGGGCCGCTTCGATGGCGGCGTTCATGGCCAAAAGGTTGGTCTGGCCGGCGATCTCGGCGATGAGCACCGCCATCTCCTGGATGCCGGTCACCGAGGTGTTGACCTCCCGGATCAACTGGTTGGTCCGGTCCAGTTTGGCTCCCCCGTCCCGGGCGGTGTCCACTAGGGTGCGGACGTTTTCCATCCGGGTGGTGGTGAGCCTGTGGATGCTGTCGATGCTGGCCTGCATCTCGGTCACCGCCGCCGTCGAATCCTGGACCCGGCCGTTCTGCCGGCCGATGGAATCAGTCAGCTCCGCCAGGTTCCTCTCGATGACCTCCAGGGCCTGGTGAAACTGGCCCACCACCTGGTTCAACTCGTACATCTGGGTGCCCACGGCCCCGACCGCTTCGTCGAGGACCCCGGCGGCCTGGGTGGATTGTTCCTGGGCGGCGTCAAGCTCATCCTTGACCTGGTGGTTTTCCGAGGCCACCGTTTGGATGTTCCGGACCACCTCCCGGTGCCGGGCCACGAAGGTGTCCATGTCCCGGCCCAAGGTCCCGACCTCGTCCTTCTGCTTCAACGAAAACGACCGGGTGAGGTCGCCGTCCCTCAGGGCCTGCACTTCCCGGCCGATGAACACCACTGCCTTGGAGATCCGGCCGGCCATCAGCAGAATCAACACCAAACTGCCCAACACAATGACCACAACGATGATCAACGCGGTGAGGGAAGCCTGCTGCTCGATCCGGGCCAGCACCTTGTTGATGGTCTCAAACTGCTGGTTGACCATGGAATACACCGTATCCTGGCCCAGGTCGGCGTCGTTCACCACCTTTTTCAGTTCCTCGATCAGTGCTTCGGCCCGGGCCCGGTACTGCGGGTTCTTGGCGATGCTGGGGTTCGACAGCAGGTTATAGGCCGCCGCCTCCCGGAACGAGATGCCGGCCTCGTCGCAGAGGGTCCTCAGGTTTTCGATGGCCTGCTGCACCTTGGCCGACTGCTCGTCGGCCACTTTGCCGAAGCCCTGGACCAGACTGATGGAGAAGGCCAGGTCCTTGTCGGCGGTGGCCAGCGATTTCAATTCTGAGACGGACTGGATGGTGGCCATGGTCACGGCGTGGGTGCCGGTCAGGGTAGCGGCCCCGATGTCCAGTCCGATCACCAACAGCCGGTTGATGATCACCCTTTCCAACAGCACTTTTTCCTGAATCTGCAAGAGGGTCTGGGACTCGGCGCGGATCTTGGCGATGGGCGCCATCAACGAATTATAGATACCGCCGGAGACGGCCAGCACCACAAAGGACATCAACACAAGCAAACTCAATTTCCAACGTAAGGGCATGAAAAACCTCAAGTTCTAGTATAGTTCGACCCGGCCAAAAGCGGGTGGAAAGAATTCCAAGGCTTGTTTCCGGGGAGGAGGTGGGTTAGGGTGGGCCAAAGGGAACCCCATGAAAGAAGACTATTGGGAAGTCACAGACGAACAAGTCGTGGAAAAAACTGGTAAGCCGCTGGCCCACTGGATGGACCTTCTGACCCAGTTCGGGGCGGAAAAGAAGAAGTCGGCTGAGTCGGTGGATCTGCTCCAGAACGAGCACGGGGTACCCCGATATTGGGCCCGGACCCTCACCACCCGGTTTCTCAAAGCTCACGAAAAGGGTTGAGCAGGAATTGCCATGGAAGAGCACCATTCGGCGGCCATAGAAACGTTTGTGTCTTTGTACCGTCCCAAGGAGGAGTTCGTCGCCCTGGTCCTGGCCGGGTCCCTGGCCCACGGGTTCGCCCAGGCGAATTCAGACGTCGATATCCTTCTGGTGGCGACCCCGGAGGAGTACGAAAAACGACGGCTCGGAGGCCAGCTGGCGTTCAGCCTCTGGGACATCTGCCGGTACCCCGGCGGGTACATAGACTGTAAGGTCGTCTCCCTCCCCACCATGGAAACCATTGCCCACAAGGGCAGCGACCCGGCGCGGTACGCGTGGAAAGACGCCCGGATTCTCTGGTCGGGGCACCGGGAACTGCCCGAGGTTCTGGCCAGGATCACCCGCTATCCCCGGGAAAAAACCGACGAAAGGCGGCATCGGTTCGCCTGCCAGCTGTTGGCTTGGAAGTGGTATTTGAGCCAGGCCGAAGAAAAAAACAACCCTTACCTGCTCCACCTGTCAGCCCAGAAGGTGACGCTCTTTTCCTGCCGGCTCATCTTAAACGCAAACGACCAGCTGTACCCCTATCACAAATGGCTTCTGGAGGAGACCAGGAGAAGCCCACGAAAACCGCCGGAGTTTCTCTCGCTGCTGGACGCTTTCCTGGCCCGGCCTTCCTTCCCCCTGGCCCAGAGCATCGCCGACAGTGTCTTGGCTTTTCTGGGACTGACGGAAAAAGGCCTTAATTGGCCCGGGCAGTTTTTGGACGACAGCGAACTCAATTGGGTGGACCATGAGGCCCCGGTCGACGACCTCTAGCCGGTTGCTGAAAAACTACTGCGGACCCTTCTGCCGGCGCGGAAAACAACCACAAAATGGCAACGATCAAAGATAAGCTCCGCGGTTGGGGTGGCGTTTTGCTTTTGACAAAGGGTTCGCGCTACGGTTTTTATGAAAAGG
>Ga0302321_100006172_pt1 | contig 10528 bp, 12 predicted proteins | sample Fen_T0_1_FD_202505 | JGI IMG/M metagenome (GOLD analysis project Ga0302321, IMG submission 202505) | Peat permafrost microbial communities from Stordalen Mire near Abisko, Sweden - Fen_T0_1 | ecosystem: Environmental > Terrestrial > Soil > Wetlands > Permafrost | place: Sweden: Abisko... | reverse complement strand
TATTGTTTGGCATATTGAATAACAAATATATTGCTACACATACTTCAACCCCTTTTATTGATTATTTTGATCCGCGTTTATTGCATGATCTCGCAAACGAACTTCAGCTACAGGTGGTTTCTTGTAACAGCGATGGACTCCGTTATGCCTTTATTCTGGATCGTGGTCGCCTCGATGAATTACCCACGCACATAGACTTTCCTTTTATCGATAAGGGCAAACTATCGGTTAGAGTTGTTTATGGTGATCAGCCGCCCGCGCCGACTCCGCCTGTAGATATGGCGATGCTGAGTGATCGCACTTTCGTGCGTCAGGTTGTAGGTGCCTTCTTAAAGGTCTTTGACGATATCAAACTTAAAGATGATGCCGTCTTGCAGCTCTCGTCGCAAGACCTGCCCGATATTGTAGTGATCGACGAGATTGAATTTAATAAGCGCGTGATTGAACATGAAGCCAATCGGCAAAGAGTAAAACGTATTGGAGAATTACTCGATCAAGCGGATGTGTAGTTTCCAGAATTGCAGTTCGTCCAAAAATATGGATAAAAGAATATGAAACTAAATTTGTTTTTTGTCATGATGGATCTACTTACCTTAATGGCTTATCCGTTTGTTTTTGTGTACAGCAGAATTCAACAGATCTTAAAGTCAAGAAAAGAAATTTCCCAGGCGGATTGACTGCTGCCTGTTAATCATAAATTTTGGTTGAAGAATCAAAACTGCCTTTGAGTGTCAAATAGATATAAGGGCAATACGGTTATATAGTTAATTGAAAAAGAAGAATCGAATGCCGCAAACTCCACATATCGAAAAACATTTTACCGGATCCGAAACCGTTAGGGATATAGTAATTGGAATGTCAGATGGATTGACAGTACCTTTTGCGCTCGCAGCCGGACTCTCTGGGATTGCCAACTCAACTTCCATTGTCATCACCGGTGGGCTGGCTGAGATTGCAGCAGGGTCAATTGCCATGGGGTTGGGCGGCTATCTTGCAGCTAGAAGTGACGTCGAGCATTACGCAAGCGAACGGGAGATCGAAAGGCGTGAGGTGGAGACAATCCCTGCCAAAGAAAGAGAAGAGGTGGAAGAATTGTTATTAACTTATGGCCTTGAAAAAGAGCAGAGCACACTTGTGGTTAATGCTTTAAGTCAACGCCCAGAGGCATGGATTGATTTTATGATGCTTTTTGAGTTGGGGCTTGAAAAACCAAATCCCAAGCGCGCATTGACAAGCGCTTTGACGATTGGTCTGTCTTACATTGTAGGTGGTTTGATTCCTTTAACTCCTTATGTGTTAATCCCCAACACAAATTCAGCGCTCCAGTTCTCAGTCGTTTTTACACTTCTAGCATTGCTTATCTTTGGTTATGTAAAAGGTCGTTTCACAGGTGCACGCCCCATCCGCAGTGCGCTTCAAACGGCGTTAATCGGTGGACTCGCTGCAGCCGCAGCTTTTGGTTTGGCTAAACTAATTTCGAAATAATAAGGATATCCTATGAATGCAAATAATCAAAGCCATCGCAGCATTCTACAGAGCATTGCACATCGAGTCATGCTCGAACGAGATTTGTTGCCTGATTTTTCCACTGATGCACTTGCCGAAGTCGTAAAACTTCAGATACCGAAAGTGAAAGGCGATGGATCTCCTGAAGACCCTCTTGCGATTCGCGATATGCGCAGTCTTCTGTGGGCTTCCATTGATAACGACGACTCGCGTGACCTCGATCAACTTACCGTTGCAGAAGCCATGGACGCAGGCAAGATAAAAATCCTTGTTGCGATAGCAGATGTCGACTCTTGCATCGTAAGCGGATCAGCTATTGACCAACACGCGCGCAATAACACCACTTCGGTATACACCTCTGCCGAAATATTCCCGATGCTGCCGGAGAAAGTCTCAACGGATATCACCTCCTTGAATTTCAACGAAGATCGCCTGGCGATTGTGGTTGAAATGCTGGTCAGCGTAGATGGTTCGATTGAATATTCGAAAGTTTACAGGGCATGGGTACATAACTACGCAAAACTTGCTTATAACGCTGTTGCGGCCTGGTTGGAAAAGAAGGGGCTCATTCCAGAAGCGATTGCTGCTGTCAAAGGGCTGGCTGAGAATCTGCAATTGCAGGATCACGTGGCACAAAGCATGAAGAATTTTCGCCATGTTCATGGAGCTCTAAGCCTCGAAACCATTGAAGCCAGGCCGATGTTCGATGGGGATCAAATCCGTTCGCTTGAAATAGAAGAAAAGAATCGCGCAAAAGAACTCATTGAAGATTTCATGATTGCGGCAAATGGCGTGACTGCGCGTTATCTTTCTGCCAGTAAATTCCCTTCGATCCGCCGCGTGGTGCGCACACCCAAAAGATGGGAGCGGATTGTTGAAATTGCCGCGGAACATAATTTCAATCTTCCAACGATTCCAGATTCAAAAGCATTGGAAGAATTTTTAGTTAAACAAAAAGCTGCGGATGCGCTGCGCTTCCCCGATTTATCTTTGTCTATTATTAAACTTTTGGGTGCTGGTGAATACATTGCAGAGCTGCCCGATGGAGACCTGCCAGGTCACTTTGGTTTGGCTATCAAGGACTATGCTCACTCAACGGCGCCGAATCGCCGCTATCCCGATTTGCTTACCCAGCGTTTGTTAAAGGCGGCCCTTGAAGGAAAGTCCGTGCCTTACAACAAAGATGAACTGGATGTTCTGGCAACCCACTGCACTGAAGCAGAAGATTCAGCGAAAAAAGTCGAGCGGCAAGTCGGTAAATCTGCTGCTGCGCTCCTGCTCGAATCAAGGATCGGGGAGCAGTTTGATTCGGTTGTCACGGGTGCTTCGGAAAAAGGGACATGGGTTCGGCTTCTCAGCATTCCCATTGAAGGAAAATTAATCAACGGCTACGATGGGATTGATGTTGGCGACCGGATTCAAGTGAAGTTAACTTCAGTTGATGTCCAACAAGGATTTATTGATTTCAAGAAAGTTAATTCCTCCAAGTAGCACTAATTTTATGATGAATGCTATTAAATCCCAAGCTGTTGGGTATTAGAAAACGTGCCTCTTCTTTGATCATTTCGAACATATCATGGAAGTAAATAGAACGCTGACGATAGAAATATCGTCAAAAGGAGAATTGCTATGAAAGGTTTTGTTAAAAATATAGAAAGTATTGCGGTTAAGAATGAAGATTTTCGCCAGGTGCTCTATACGGCCAAAAACTGTCAGCTTGTTATTATGGCGTTGAAACCCAAGGAGGAGATTGGGATGGAGGTGCATAAGCTGGATCAATTCTTTCGCGTGGAGGAAGGGGCAGGTGAAGCTATTCTTGATGATGTTCACACAGTGATCAGTGCTGGCTTTGCTGTGCTTGTTCCTGCCGGGACAAATCACAATATCATCAATACTGGCAGTGTACCAATGAAATTGTATACGCTCTACTCGCCCCCAAATCATCGCGATGGCGTCATTCATCACACCCGCGCCGAAGCCGAGGCGGATAATGAACAGTACGATAATAAAACGACTGAGTAATAGTTACGAAAAGGAGCATTCTCATGAAGAAACAAGCTGGTTTATGGATTGATCATCGGCAGGCAGTTGTTGTCCTGATTACCGATGAAGGCGAGGAAGTAAAGAAAATTAAATCCAACATGGAAAAACATGTTCGTTTTAGTGAGGGTACAGGTTCGGAAGAAGGTTCTTCAGAAGATGTGCGTGACCGTCAATTTGGAAACCATCTCAACAGTTTTTACGATGAGGTCATCTCTTTGATTCGAGATGCAGACTCAATTCAGATCTTTGGCCCTGGCGAAGCCAAAGGTGAGCTGGAAAAACGCCTCGTTGAGCGCGAGGGATTAAAAACGCATATTCTTGCCGTTGAAGCTGTGGATAAGATGACAGACCACCAGATCGCAGCCAAAGTTCGGGAAAAGTTTTTAATTTAATCAGATTTGCTGCTTGCAGTAAGTGGCACAAAATCTAACTCAAAGACGCTAAGAAAAAATCTTGAATCTTAGCGTCTTTGAGTCTTTATGTTAAATAATTCCGGTTGAAAGCAGACTGAAGAATGGAATTATTTAACTTAGACGATTCCTTAAAGGGATAGGGTAATTTAATCTTCTTGGCTATCTACTTATGACCTCTGGTCGATGATTGCGCAGCCATTGATTGATACGTGCAGGGTGGAAATTTTCTTACTCAAATCACGGTCAAGATGAAGTAGGGCGATATGAACTTCCTCCTCTTTCTACTGCAAGATGTCACTAAGTTATCAGAATCTGAAAAGGGGGTGCTAGAATAATTTTAAGAATCGGACATGAGCTGAATTATGCGGACGACCACATCTTTTTGGGTGCGTATTAATTATTCGATTGTGCGCGATATTGAAATCACACCTGATACTTGTCGCCTGCTACAAAAAGTATATCCGGGTTCGAAAATTATCATCCTTAGCGTGGATAACAATGATGAAGCTGCGGCAAAAGAAGCTGGCGCAGACTTTGTTTATAAAGGCTTTTGTCCTTATGAATTGATTGCCATATTAAAACCAATGTTCAATAAAACAGGAAGTTTAACTAAGGAAGATTAGATGAAAAACAACAACATCGTCACTCGTTTAGCAATTTTAATTATTCCACTGGCGTTACTTGCGGCGGGAGCCGGTGTCTTCTGGCAAGGGACTGGCACACCATATCCGTTTAAAACATTGCGCGGTGAGACGGTCACGATCCGTGGTCATGGATTGTATCAATACGATACGGTCAACTCGTCTTCACAAGAAGTCGGGCAGGATGTCGTGACATTGATACTTGGCGTCCCATTGCTTATCGTTGGAATTGTACTAGCTCGGAAGGGTTCCCTGCGTGGACAGTTATTACTGACTGGTGGATTGGGTTATTTTCTCTACACTTACGGAGCAATGTCTTTCCTCACTGCGTTTAATCCATTCTTTCTAATTTATGTTGCCTTATTTTCGCTTAGTCTCTTTGCTTTCATTCTGGCGCTTTCAGGTTTGAATCCAGATGAGGTAATGAATCGTGTTTCAGAAAAATTTCCACGTCGTACTATCGCTGCTTATTTCATTATCGTAGCGGCCTTTCTTAGCCTGGCATGGCTCGGGTTGGTTGTTCCTCCGATATTTACAGGAAGGCCGCCTGCCGGCTTGGAATCTGCGATCACAATGGTGATTCAGGTGCTTGATTTGGGAGTGATCGTCCCAACAAGTCTCATTACCGCCGTTCTACTTTTAAAGAAACATGCCTGGGGCTATGCCTTGTCATCGGTTGTACTTCTCAAAATTTTAACCATGGGTACAGCGTTGATAGCCATGATTATCAGCCAGAGGATGGCTGGCGTTGCAATTGACCCGGTCATATCTGTGATCTTTGTTCTGATTAGTATTTCAGGAATCCTTCTCGGAATTGTGGCGTTGAGGAACATTCGAAATACCTGAAACCATTGCTGTTGAACACTTTAAACATCAAACTTGTATTGGAGAAACAACCATGCTTCGCAAAAATCTACTCTATTGTGGGATCATAGCGCCCGTTCTATATATTATTACAGTCATTGTCGGTGCTGCCCTGCGTCAAGATTACAGTCATATCGTCAATGCCATTAGTGAACTGATCTCAAACGGCGCGCCGAACAAAGCCGTTCTTGATGTCGTTTTCAATATCTATAACGTGCTGTTGCTGGCTTTTGCCCTAGGTGGATATTTTGCTTTGAAGAGTGCTCATCGGCTATGCCGGGTTGCAATGGGTATTTTCATTGCTGTCCAGGCTTTATCCTTTTCATGGGGATTCTTTCCAATGGACCCGCTGGGCGCAGAGACTACTTTTGCAGGAACCATGCATAACATTCTTGGAGGGATAGTGGCTCTTGCAACCATCATTATGCCGTTGTTGATGGGACTTGGATTACGACAGACGGATGGATTTAAAAATTATTCCGCTTATTCATTTATTACATCCACGATCATCTTTGTTTCCGGGTTGACTGGCGTCATCTTGGCGGGACAGGGCGTTCATCTTTTTGGTTTCTTTGAACGCATTACGATTGGCTCTTATGAAATTTGGATATCGGTTACGGCATTGCGTTTATTGAACTATGTAAAAATGAATTGAAGTAATAAGATAATAATTATCTGTAAGTGATCTTTGTGTTTGTTTATCTGCGATTAAAGAAACAAAATTATTTCTCTTGCGTAAGTAGTCATGATGAACAAGACAAACTTAAACCAAGGACTCGCTCCCACCATTACCAGGGCGGCGAGCGCGCAAACATATTACACGATCCGTTTTCTAGCGGATCGCGAACGGGCTGCGGATGCGTACCGCGCCTATGCATACTTCCGTTGGGTGGATGATGTGCTCGACACTGAAGCAGGCCTAGGCTGCGAACGAAGCGTTTTTATTAATCGGCAGTTCTCCCTTTTGGAGAGATGTTATCGAGGCGAGTCAATTAGGGATGCAACCATCGAAGAACAAATGTTGATCGGGTTAATCCAGGGCGATACGGAAAAGAACAGCGGACTGCAATCCTATTTGCGTAATATGATGGCGGTAATGGTTTTTGATGCTTCGCGTCGCGGCAGGCTGATTTCGCAATCTGAACTAAATGATTACACTCGTTGGCTCGCCAGCGCGGTGACGGAAGCCATGCATTATTTCATTGGGCATGGTTGTTATTCACCGCAAAATGAAGCGCGTTATCTGGCAGTGACTGCTGCGCATATCACGCATATGCTGCGTGACACACGGGATGATATCCAGGCTGGCTACTTTAATATTCCGCGTGAAGTTTTAGATGCAAATCATATTACGCCACAAGATGTGCGAAGTACTGCATATCGCGCATGGGTGCGGAGCAGGGTGCAGCTAGCGCGGACATATTTCAAGGCGGGCAGGCAATATTTAAATCAAGTTGAAAGTTTCCGTTGCAGGCTGGCGGGATTTGCATACACAGCGCGTTTTGAGGGGATACTTGATTTCATTGAGCAGGATGAATATCTTTTGCGCGCATCTTATCCTGAGCGAAAAGATTTATTCGCAAGGATGCAGGCAGTTGGGGCAGTATTTCCATCGCTCTTTATTCATCAAGGAATTCAACCTATGCTTGAATCCGTGCCAGTGCGCCAGCGTTCATCGAGATAATTATGAAATCAAAATCTGTTTTAGTGATTGGCGCAGGCATTGGCGGGATTGTGGCTGCAACTCATCTTGCTCAACATGGAATTAAAGTTACTGTCCTTGAAAAGAATTCGCGCGCAGGCGGGCGTTGTGATCGCATCAGTCGCGACGGTCATCATTTTGATACAGGTCCAACACTACTCGTCATGCCGCTTTTATATGAAGCGGAGTTTCGTGCACTGGGCGCATGCATGCGGGAAAAGCTGGATCTACAGCGTGTTGACCCAACCTATCATCTCGTTTTTGATGATGGCAGGCAGCTCGCGCTTACATCGGATATGATGTCCATGCAGGAACAACTTGAAAGCTTTGAACCAGGAAGTTTTCAGGGTCTCTTGCGTTATATGGATGAAGGTCATCGTCACTATCATCTTGGCATCGAGAAATTAGTTAATCGTGATTTTCGCAAAGTCTCTGATTTCTTTGCGTTTAAAAATATACCACTCGCTTATCAACTGAAACCGTTTGTCAATCACTACGGCAACATGGCAAACTACTTTGATGATCCGCGTTTGAAGGCTGCTTTCACATTTCAAGATGTGTATATGGGGCTTAGTCCGTTTGAAGCACCTGCCACCTTCTCGATGATGCCATACACGGAGTTGGCTCATGGCGTTTATTATCCACGCGGCGGCATGTATAGTATTGTTGAAGCGCTGATGGATCTGGGGCGCACTGCCGGTGTAGAATTTATTTTTGATGCAGAAATTCAGCGAATTGATATCAACTCGAATCATGCTCGCGGGGTTGTTCTCACAAATGGTCAGCGCCTGGAAGCTGATGCAGTGTTGGCCAATGCCGATCTGCCTTATGTATATAAAGATTTATTGCCCGATGACGACCTGGCTAAATCATTGAATCACAAACGCTTTTCATGTTCTGTCATTAGTTTTTTTTGGGGGTTGGATAAAACATATGAGACGCTTGCCCCACATACACTTTTTCTTGCAGATGACTATCGCGAAAACTTTCAACGCATCATTCGTGACCTAGGCCTGCCCGACAATCCTTGTTTGTATGTCCACGCCCCGGCCCGGCTTGATCCAGCTATGGCCCCGAGCGGACAGGATACATTGATCGCAATTGTCCCCGTTGGTCATCTGAGTGAAAATGGGGGACAGGATTGGGCCGAGTTTCGCGATGAGGCCAGAAGACAAATATTTCGACGGTTATCAACTTTGGGAATCACTGATCTTGAATCACATATTAAATTCGAGACTACGTTCACGCCCTTATCATGGCGCAAGCGTTACAACCTGATGAAAGGTTCCACGCATGGACTTTGTCATAACTTAACTCAATTGGGTTATTTCCGTCCGAGTAATCGGCACCCGCGTTATCACAACCTGTATTTCACCGGTGCAAGTACTCATCCGGGGACAGGTATGCCCACAGCCATGGTATCAGGACGATTATCTGCGCAACGGATCATTGATGACTTTGCCTCAAATAATTGAAGCATTCAAATAAAAGGAGTTCGTATGTCTAAGATAGACACGCTCGTACAAGATTTTCTAGCTATGAAAAAGATTGCCATCGTGGGTGTTTCGGATAAACGCGATACAGGCTGTAACCTTGTTTACCGAAAATTCAAGGAGGCGGGCTATATGGTATATGCCGTCAATCCACGTCTGACGACCTTTGAAGGCGATCGATGCTACGCCGACCTGAAGTCGACTCCGGAGAAGCCACAAGCGGTGTTCATTCTCACCAACCCAAAGGTGACCGAGCAAATTGTCCGTCAATGTGTTGAGCTCGGGATCAAGCATGTCTGGATGCACTGCATGATGGGAACCAAGCCCGGGTTAGCAGCAGGTATGACCAGTGTATCGCAAGGCGCAGTGCAGTTGTGTCGTGAGAATGGCATCACGGTGATCCCGGGCGCCTGTCCGAATCAATTCCTTAAACCAGATTTCGGTCATGCGATGATGCGAGTGATGTGGCGTTCATTTGGTTTTCTGAGTGTTCCCTAACATCCGAAGTCATTCCATTAAAAACTTATCCTAATTTTGCGCAGCTATTTGAAAATGTGTAAGCAGGCTTGGGTTTAATATTGTGTATGAAGCTTCGGAATAACTTAGCAGTTGGAAATTCAAGAATTTTAAGCGTGAAGAATTTATATCTTAAGTCGATAGCCCACGCCAGACTCGGTATGGATGTAGGTTGGGCGAGTTGGATCAGGCTCAAGTTTTGCACGCAGGTTACTAATATTGACTCTTAAGATATGCATGTCGTTATAACCTTCTCCCCAAACCTGATGCAAAAGTTGATGATGGGTCAATACTTTCCCTGCATGTGTAACCAGGATACGTAAAAGATCATATTCAGTGGGAGTTAATTGAATTTCTTTTTCGTTCACTGTAACAAGCCGATGGGAAAAATCAAGCGTTAATCCGCCGCTAGTAAAGATTGGTTCATTTGCGCCGGTATTCTGCCTGCGTTGAACAACGCGCATGCGAGCCAGTAATTCGCCGGTGCCGAACGGTTTAGTGAGGTAATCATCCGCGCCTGCATCAAGGGCAGCGATTTTATCCTGTTCGGCTTCGCGTACGGAGAGAATAATGATGGGTGTCTGTGACCATTCGCGCAGACGGCGTGTGACTTCAATGCCATCAATATCCGGCAAGCCAAGATCAAGAATAATCAGATCAGGACGATGAGCAAGGACTGCATTCAAGGCTTCCTGTCCATCGGCGGCTTCGTAAACATTTAGGCCTTGCGCAGTTAATGCAGCACGCAGATAGCGCCTGATGGAAGTTTCATCGTCTACGACCAAGACCCGCTGACCTGTTTCCATAAGAGTTTTTCTTATCCAGTATTATTTAATGGTAATTCAATGGTAATGATTGTTCCGCCGCCTTCACGGGCATTTGCGTAAATATTACCATGATGTGCTTCGATAATTCCTTTGCTTATGGATAAACCCAGTCCGGTTCCGCTGACATTTTCCGGGCGTTGGACTCGATAGAATTTGTCGAAGATGCGGGTGAGGTCTTCGAATGGAATGCCAGCTCCACGGTCAGCGATCTTGATGCGGATCTTTTCGTCCAGTAATTCAGCGGAGGCTTCGATGGTTGAATCGATGGGTGAGTATTTGACTGCGTTCTCAAAAATATTTACCAGAACTTGTGCAATCAGTGTAAAGTCCATGGGTATGAGAGGGAAACCCGTAGGAATGTTTACTTGTACTTTATGATTTTCAAGGCGTGAGCCAAGTTGTTCAAGTGCGGTGCCGATTACATCCTGAATATCTTCAGACTCAAGCCGAAGTTTAATCGCTCCGCTTTCAATACGAGTCATGTTGAGCAGATTGCCGACGAGACGATTCAGTCGATCTGCCT
>Ga0302321_100006171_pt1 | contig 10529 bp, 9 predicted proteins | sample Fen_T0_1_FD_202505 | JGI IMG/M metagenome (GOLD analysis project Ga0302321, IMG submission 202505) | Peat permafrost microbial communities from Stordalen Mire near Abisko, Sweden - Fen_T0_1 | ecosystem: Environmental > Terrestrial > Soil > Wetlands > Permafrost | place: Sweden: Abisko... | reverse complement strand
ACCGGGACCGCCCTTGGGACGGCCTGCGCCGCCCCCGGGTCGGGTGGTCGTGGTGGTGCCGGCACCCGCACCGGCTGGGCCGCGACGGGCCCCGCCGGGGCCACGACCGGTGGTCTCGGGACTGGGACGCCGGGCGACGCCGGGAGGCGGCGGGATCGGCTTGCCCGACAGCGAGGTCGGGGGGCGCTTGCCGGGAGGCGGCGGGATCGAACGTCCGCCACCACGGGCCACCGGTGCAGTGGCACCGGGGCCACCCGAGTCGCCGGGAGCGGTGGGGGCACCAGGACCGGCAGCCGCAGGCGCCACGGGCGCCGAGGCGGCGGGAGCGATCGGGCGGGGCGGGGCGGCCGGAGCCGACGGCGCCGCGGGACGGGCGACGGGAGCAGGCGCCGGGGCCACGGGGGCCGGACGGGGCGGGTGCTCGCTGCCGCTCGAGCGGACGAAGCGCTTGGCCGGATCGACCGGCGCAGCCGGGGGCGGTGTGGGAGCCGCGGCCGGTTCGGCCGGGGCGGCCGGCGGAGCCTCGGTGGAGGCCGCGTCAGGCGCGATCGGCTCGTCGACCGCGGCAGGAGCAACCGGGGCGGGTTCGCTGGCCGGGGCGGGTTCGACGGCCGGCGCGGGCGCGGGCTCGTCGACCACGGGGGCGGCCACGGGAGCAGGCGCGGCCGGGGCGGCGGTCGGCTCGGTCTCGGCGGCCGCCTTCTTCGTCGACTTCGCCGCGGCCTTCTTCGCCGGCTTCTTGTCCGGCTCCGGCGGCTGCTCGTCGCGGATGAGGCCCTCGCGCTCGGCCTTGCGGCGAACGCGATCGGCCTGGGCGTCGACCACACTCGAGGAGTGCGACTTCACGCCGATGCCCAGGGCCTCACAGAGGTCGAGGGTCTCCTTGTTGGTCATGCCGAGCTCTCGTGCGAGCTCATACACGCGGATATTTCCTGCCAAGAGCGGTCTCAGCCCCTTATCAGTCCACCGCCACGAGCGTCCCGGAGGGCGCCGCGGCAGTCGTTGGGATGTCGAATCTGGTCGAACGCGCCGGAGCGCGGGATGTCTAGTGTCGCGCGACCTGGGGGCCAGCACGAAGTGCGATGAGCGCTATGGAGCCTCAGGGGTGCCGTCGGCCACCTCAGCGGCGCCGTCGGACGCGGCCACGTTAGCGGTGTCGGCGTCGGCTTCCGCAGTCGGTTCGGCGACCTCGGCCGCTTCGGCGACTGCTTCGGCAATGGCTTCGGCGACGATCTCCTCGGCGATCTCCTCGGCCACCGCCTCCTCGATGAGCTCCTCGACGATGGCTTCGGCGACGACCTCGGCCACGATCTCGTTGGCGACCTCGTCGACGGCAGCCTCGTTCCACTGCTCGACCGACATGAGCTCACCGTCGGCCGACTTCCACATCTGCTCGCCGCTGACCGGATCGACGACCCACTCGCCCTCGGCCCAGTCCTGGTTGAGGTAGGCCTCCTCCTCGGCGAGCTGGGTCTCGCTCTTGATGTCGACGCGCCACCCGGTGAGCCGGGCCGCCAGGCGGGCGTTCTGGCCCTCCTTGCCGATGGCCAGGGACAGCTGGTAGTCGGGCACGATGACCTCGGCCACGCCGGTGTCCTCGTGGATGCGCACCTCTTTGACCTTGGCCGGCGAGAGGGCCTTCATCACGAAGTCGGCCGGATCGTCGCTGAACGGGACGATGTCGATCTTCTCGCCACGCAGCTCGTTGACCACCATGCGGACGCGGGCGCCGCGGGCCCCGACGCACGCCCCGACCGGGTCGACGTTGCCGTCGTTCGACCAGACGGCGATCTTGGTGCGGGCACCGGGCTCACGGGCGCAAGCCTTGATCTCGACGACGCCGTCGGCGATCTCGGGCACCTCGAGCTCGAAGAGCCGCTTGATGAGGCCGGGGTGGGTGCGGCTCACGACGATCTGGGGGCCCTTGGCGGTCTTGCGGACCTCGACGATGTAGGCCTTGACCCGGGCGTTGGGCTCGGGGCGCTCGTAGGGCACCTGCTCGGCCTGAGGCAGCAGCGCCTCGACCCGTCCGAGGTCGAGCAGCGTGTAGCGGCTGTCGCTCTGCTGGATGATGCCGGTGACGATGTCGCCCTCGCGCCCGGCGTACTCCTCGTACTTCATCTCCCGCTCGGCCTCACGGATGCGCTGGTTCATGACCTGCTTCATGGTCTGCGCAGCCACCCGGCTGAAGAAGTCACGGGGCGGGGTGACGTCGAGCTCGGGGCCGGTGGGCTCACCCTCCTCGTCGAGCTCCTGGGCGATCACCCGGAAGTCGAGCGTGTCGGGGTCGATGGCGACCCAGGCGTACTCGTAGGCCTCGGGGAGCCGCTTGTAGGCCGATTCGAGGGCGTCGGCGAGCGCTGCGAACAGCGTGTCGACCGAGATGCCCTTGTCGACGGCCAGCGCCTGAAGCGCATCCATCATCTCGGGGTTGCTCATGATGCGTCGACCTTCTTCTCAGGGACAACAGGGGACTTCGGGGCCGTGGCCCGGGCCTTCTGGCCCTTCGGGGCCTTGCCCGGCTTGGGGGCCGGACCCCACTCGAACACGGTGCGGGCCCGCTCGATCTCGTCGTAGGCGATGACCCGCACGTCACCGGCGGGCTCGTCGAGGATCACCGAGATGTCGGTGTCCCCGGCCCGTTCGAGGGTGCCGGCGAAGCGCCGGGCCCCATCGAGGTGCGGGATCGCCTTGACGCTGATCCTGGTGCCGACGGCGGTGGCGAAGTGGGCCGGCGTGCGCAGGGTGCGCTCGAGGCCCGGGCTCGACACCTCGAGGGTGAAGTGGCCGTCGATCGGGTCCTGCTCATCGAACGCCCGGGACAGCGCCCGGGTGAGCGAGGCGATCGAATCCATGCCCACGCCGCCGGTCTGGTCGACCGTGACCCGCACCACACCACCGGCGTACTCGAGGTCGTAGAGCTCGAGATGGAGGTCGGCCACCAGCGGCTCGACGAGGGCGCGAACGCGCTCGGGTGTGCTCATGGTCGGTCACCTCCTTGGCGGGACTGGGGTTACGGTTTCGGCACCCTTTCCGGATGAGGGCCGGAACTGGCCGGGACGGGTCAACGAAACGAAAGGCGTGGGCAAGGCCCACGCCTTTCGTCCAGAACTCGAACGGATTGCGGGCCGGAGTATAGCCAAAACCCGAACTGGTGACGATCTGACGGCCACTGCACCGTCGGATCGTCACCAGTTCGGCGCCTTGTCCGGCCCTCCAGGCGCGACCGGCTCAGGCGGGTGCGAGCCCGTCGATGGCGAGCGCGGACGGGTCCGAGCGGCTGATCTTCACCGGCAGGGTGGCGCCGGCCTGGAGCCGGTGGAGCTGGGTCACCGGGACGATGACCGAGGTCGACGCCGGCCGGGGCGGAAGGCCCGGCCGCATGACCAGCAACTCGACGGCCACGATCGGCTCACCGTTCATCGAGCCCGACGGCGCAGCCACGGCCGGCGATCGTCGGCGGCCGGAGCGCGGGTCGCCTCGCTGCTCGAACGGTGCGAGGGCGCCGGCACTCCGGCGCTGTCAACGCCGACCGAAGCCGATCGGCTGTCGCGTCGGGAGCACGAGATCGCGGTGCGCGCCGCGGGTGGGGCCACCAGCCGGGAGATCGCCGACAGCCTCTTCCTGTCGGTGCGCACCATCGACAACCACCTGCAGCGGGCCTACACCAAACTCGGGGTCACCGGCCGCAGCGAGCTGGCCGCCGCCCTCGACCTCTGACTGCCGCCTCCCCAAGGGCCGTCAGTACGAGCGGGCGGTGACGGCGATCAGATCGGGCTCGTCGTCGGACAGGGGCAGGCTGCCGTCGGCGCGGACCAGGCAGCGGATCGACACGGCCGAGGTGGCGAGCTGGGCCTCGCCGTCGGCGCCGATGACCGACCAGGGCACCCGGGCGAACCCGGTGAGGCTGGCCTCCCGGGCCTCCTCGAGGGTGGACACGTCGACCGTGGCGGCGGCCAGCCGGGCGGCGGCGCCGTCGTAGAGCGCCTGCTGGGAGGCATCGAGTGCCGCCGCGGTGGCAACGGCGATGCCGGCGAGGGCGACCGGGCCCTTCTCACCCGAGATGCGATCGACGAGGGTGACCACTCCGTCGGCCAGGTCGCGGGGGCCCAGCTCGAGGCGGACGGGCACCCCCTTGAGCTCCCAGTCGGTGGCCCGACGACCTGCCGAGACCTCGACCTTGTCGTCGAGGTGCACCCGCAGCCCCGCCGCCCGCAGCTCGTCGGCCAGGGCGGCGCAGCGGGCGAGCACGTCGGCGTCGTCGCGCACGGCCATGACGACCACCTGGATGGGTGCGAGCCGGGGAGGCAGCCGCAGGCCCCGGTCGTCGCCGTGGGCCATGATCAGCCCGCCGACCATGCGGGTGGAGACACCCCACGATGTGGTCCAGGCGTGCTGTTGGGTGCCTGACGCGTCGAGGTACTGGATGTCGAACGCCTTGGCGAAGTTCTGCCCGAGCTCGTGGCTGGTGCCCATCTGCAGCGCCTTGCCGTCGCCCATCATCGCCTCGCAGGTGAGGGTGTTGATGGCGCCGGCGAAGCGCTCCTTGACCGTCTTGCGGCCAACGATGACGGGCATGGCCAGCACGTTCTCCATGAAGTCGGCGTAGACCTCACGGTGGATCTGCTCGGCGTAGGCCCGGGCGTCCTCGAAGGTGGCGTGGGCGGTGTGGCCCTCCTGCCAGAGGAACTCGGTGGTGCGCAGCCACAGTCGGGGACGCAACTCCCAGCGCACGACGTTGGCCCACTGGTTGAGGAGCAGGGGGAGGTCCCGATAGCTCTGGATCCACTTGGCCATGTACTCGCCGATGACGGTCTCGCTGGTGGGTCGCACGACGATGGGCTCGTCGAGCTCCTTGCCCCCGGCGACTGTGACCACGGCCAGCTCGGGGCTGAAGCCCTCGACGTGATCGGCCTCGCGCTTCAGATAGCTCTCGGGGATGAACAGGGGGAAGTAGGCGTTCTGGGCGCCGGCGACCTTGATGCGGGCGTCGACCTCGGCCTGCATGCGCTCCCAGATGGAGTAGCCGTAGGGGCGGATGACCATCGTGCCCCGCACCGGCCCGTTGTCGGCCAGCTCCGCCTTGTTCTGGACGTCCTGGTACCAGCGGGGGAAGTCCTCCGCCTGGGGGGTGAGTACTGGGGGCTTGGCCATAGGGCGGCGATCGTACTGCCGACTTCCCTGCCGGCCCGACGACATTGGCTCAACGCAGGCCCCGCCGGACCGGCGCGGTGACCACCTCGACGACGATGCGCAGCGCCGGGTGGAGGTCGTCGCGCCAGCGCGTGTCGACCACCACCGGCGTGGGGCCCCTGGTGTGGCGGTTCCGGTTGCCGGCCATCGAGTGGTTGGTGGGGAGCACGACCAGATCGGGGGCCGACCAGGCGTCGGCCAGCTCGGTCGGATCGAGCCCGACTGCGGCCAGCAGTTGGCCGGCCCTCCCTCGGGAGTCGGCGACCAGTTCCTCGTACCGCAGGCGCACGACGGCGTCGGCATCGAGGCGTCGAGTGAGGAGCAGCCCCAGGCCGTTGGCCCGATCCCACGCCAGCGCGTCACGCACGACGATCGGACCGCCGAGCCGGGAGGCCAGCGGATGGCGACCCGCCCCACGCTCGGCGCGGCCCCGGGCGCCCCGGAGCCGTGAGGCCACGACCCCGCGGGGATCGCGGTGCAGGTGCACGACCTCGAACCGGAGCGACCCGATCGACCCGAACAGCAGGATGTCGACCAGGTTCTTCTTGGACGTGTCGACGATGACCGAGGCACCGGCCTGCGCGGCGATGTCGCGATGGAGCTGCTCGACGTAGGCCACGTAGCGCCGCTGGCCCACCGTTGGCCGCCCGACCAGCGCGCGCAGCACCGCCGCCGGCCTGCGGATCTCGGCCTGCAGCTCCCGCATCTCGACCGCGGTGGCCCGCCGGTCTCCCCCGTCACCCGGGTCGCGGAAGCTGGGCATGGTGGCGAGTGGGAGCCAGAACTCGCACTCGTCGTAGCGGAGCCCACACCCGCAGGTGGCCCCTCTCTCGAGCCAGCCCCGGCGCTTGTTGAGCTCGCCCACGAACGCCACCCGGGGGTGGAGGTCGAGCAGCGCCCCGAGCAACGTGGTGCCGCTGCGCGCGCTGGCCAGCACCATCAGCACCGTCGGCCGCTCGACCGAGGGTTGAGGGGGATCGGTCCGAGCCACGGCCGGCGACGATACCCGGTCCCCTTCACCCACCCGTCCGCCCGTCACACCGGCGAACTCCACCACCTTGCGTAGATCCAGGTCGGAAGCCGACCCCGATCTACGCAACGGCGCGGTTTTCGGGGTCACTCGCCGTCGCGGGCGCGCTCTTCGCGTTTGTGGATGAGATCGACGCGGGTGCCGACGTCGTTGGCGTCGTCGCCCTTCTCGTCGAGCAGGGCGGCCCGATCGGCCTCGGCCTCGGCCTCGGCTCCCTTGTCGGCCCGGGCCAGCGCCTCTTCGACGCCGCCCTCGTTGATGATGCCGGCCCACTCGACCAGCGCTTCGACCATGCCGTCCTCGGGCACGACCTTGACGACCTTGCCCTTCACGAACAGGTGGCCGCGGTGGCGACCGGCGGCGATGCCCAGGTCGGCCTCGCGTGCCTCGCCCGGCCCGTTCACCACGCAGCCCATCACGGCCACCTGGATCGGGATCTTCATGTCGGCCAGCGCCGTCTGCGCCGCGGTGGCGACCTCGATGACATCGACCTCGGCCCGGCCGCACGACGGACAGGCGATCAGGTCGAGGCCCTTGCGCTCCCGTAGGCCGAGCGCCTCGAGCAGCACCCGTCCGGCCCGGGCCTCCTCGACGGGATCGGCGGTGAGCGAGTAGCGGATGGTGTCGCCGATGCCCTCGCTGAGCAACGTGGCCAGCCCGGCGGTCGACTTGATCAGGCCCGCCGGCGGCGGCCCGGCCTCGGTGACCCCGAGGTGCAGGGGGTAGTCGACGGCCTCGGAGAGCTGCCGGTAGGCCTCGATCATGATGGGCACGTTCGACGCCTTCACCGAGATCTTGACGTCGTCGAAGTCGACCTCGCGGAAGTAGTCGAGCTCGCGCTGGGCCGACTCGACCAGAGCCTCAGGGGTGATCGTGTCGCCGTACTTCTCGTACAGCTCGGGATCGAGCGAACCGCCGTTGACACCGATGCGGATCGGCACCCCGCGGTCCTTGCACTCACGGGCGACGGTCTTGATGTGCTCGGGCCGGCGGATGTTGCCCGGGTTCAGCCTCAGGCAGGCGACACCGGCATCGAGCGCCTCGAGCGCCCGCCGGTACTGGTGGTGGATGTCGGCGATGATCGGCACCGGCGAGCGGGGCACGATGGCCGCCAGGCCCTCGGCCGCCTCGACCTCGTTGCAGGTGCAGCGCACGATGTCGGCCCCTGCGCCGGCCAGCGCATAGATCTGCTGCAGCGTGCCCTCGACGTCAGCCGTCTTGGTGGTGGTCATCGACTGCACGGAGATGGGGGCACCACCTCCGATCGCAACGCCGTTCTTGGCCGGATCGCCGACCATCAGCCGGCGGGTCTCGCGACGGGGATAGCTCACGGCCCGCCGAACGGGTTGGCCGCCGGGCGCACCGCGTCGAGGTAGAACGAGCTCAACCCGACGAACACGAACAGGGCGATGACCGCGTAGGCGAGCGGCATGAGCTTGGCTGCGTCGGCCCGGTAGGGATGGCCGGAGATCCGACCCCGGATGGCCTCGTAGGTGGCGATGGCGGCGTGCCCACCGTCGAAGGGCAGCAGCGGAGCCAGGTTGATCAACCCGAGGAACAGGTTGACCATGGCCAGCAGGAAGATCACGAAGTTGATGCCCGCGGCACCGGCCTGGCCACCGAGGCGGACCACGCCGAGCAGCGACAGCACCCGGTTCTGGTCGGCGGCGCTGGGCACGTTGCTGGCGGTCGGCATGGGCGTGCCGGCCTCGACCGGTGCGATCTTCGACGCCAGCGACGACGAGGCATCGGTGGAGGCGCTCGAATCGGCCTCGGTGTTGCCCTGCGGCGGCGTCGAGAACACCAGGTTGGCGTACTGGCTCAGGCCCGACGGCGAGAAGAACCGACCGATGCCGCCGAGCGACGTGGTGACCATGTCACCGAACTGGCGTCCCGAGCTGCCGATGGCCTCGATCGGGCCCTGGCGCACCGTGTCGGAGAGGCTGGACACGCCGATGAAGCCACGGCCCGCGTCGTCGGGGAGCACCACCGGCGTGGCGATCTCACCGCCCGGCAGCGTGTGGAAGAGGTTGCCGTCCCGCACGAACTGCACGTCGATGGTGCCCGCCGGGGCGGTGGCCAGCGCGGCGGCGAACGAATCGAAGTCGGACACCGCCTGGTCGCCGACCTTGACCGGCTTGTCACCGGACTGCAGCGGGGCGAGCGTGTCGCCGATGCCATCGGCGAGGGCCCAGCCGATGGTCGGGGTCAGCGTCACCTGCTGGCCGTCACGGTCGACGACCATGTCGACGGTCTTGCCGGCGTTGTCCTGCACGACCGTGCCGAACTGCTTGAACGTGGTGATCGGCACACCGGCGAGGCTGACCACCCGGTCGTCGGGCTGCACCCCGGCGGCGGCCGCGGCGGTGCCCTCGACGGTCTGGTGCACCGTCCACTTGGTCTTGCTGGGGGTGCCGAAGCCGGCGTTGAGGGCGAACAGCAGGATGAAGGCGATGGCCAGGTTCATGAACGGGCCGGCCAGCACCACGCGCAGCCGGGCCCAGTAGCCCTTCTCGCGGTAGGTGCGCCCCTCGTCGCCGGGCTCGACCTCCTCGAGGTTGTTCATGCCGACGATGCGGACGTAGGCACCGAGCGGGATCGGCTTGATGCCGTACTCGGTCTCGCCCCGCGTGAACGAGAAGAGCTTGGGGCCGAAGCCGATGAAGAACTCGGTCACCTTCATGCCGGCCTGCTTGGCCGCCAGGTAGTGGCCGAACTCGTGCAACACGATGGAGATGATCAGCCCGCCGGCGATCGCCAGGGCCCAGACGCCGAACTTCACGCTGATCAGGGCGATCAGGGCGACGATGGCCAGAAGGGAGGTGACCGACCGGAATCGCGAGACGGACTCGTCGGCATGCTCGTCGCCGGGGTGGTCCGCGTCGTCGGGTTGCGGCTCGAGGGGAGCCGGTCGCGGATCGAGGATGTCGGTCACAGGGTGATCCTCTCGATGACGTCGCCAGCAGCCAGTCGGGCGCGGCGATCGATGTCGATGATGGTGTCTAGATCGGCAGCTGGAGTGCCGTCATGGAGCTGAAGTGCCGCATCGATCACGTCGGCGATCTGATGCCAGGCGATGCGACCGGCGAGGAAGGCCTCGACCGCGGCCTCGTTGGCGGCGCTCAGCCACGCCGGAGCGGTGCCCCCGGCCCGGCCTGCTTCATAGGCCAACCCCAGGCAGGGGAAGGCGTCGTGGTCGGGCGACTCGAAGTCGAGACGACCCAAGCTCGTCCAGTCGATGCCACCGAACGGGGTGACGCTGCGATCCGGATAGGCCAGCGCGTAGCCGATGGGCAGGCGCATGTCGGGCATCGAGAGCTGGGCGATGGTGGCGGCATCGGTGAACTCGACCATCGAGTGCACCACCGATTGGGGGTGCACCACGACGTCGATCTGATCGAAGCCGATGCCGACCCCCGCGTCGGCGGCCGGCTCGCCGAACAGCTCGTTGGCCTCGATGACCTCGAGGCCCTTGTTCATGAGCGTCGACGAGTCGACCGAGATCTTGGGTCCCATCGACCAGGTGGGATGGGCCAGGGCATCGTCGATGGTGACCTCGGCGAGCTGGGCCCGCGACCGGCCCCGGAACGGCCCGCCGCTGGCGGTGAGCACCAGCCGGGAGACCCGGGCGGCGACGTCGTTGGCCCGCAGGCACTGGTGCAGGGCGCAGTGCTCGCTGTCGACCGGCACCAGCTCGGCCCCCGGCGTGCGGCGGGCCCGCTGCACGACCGGACCGGCCGCGATCAGCGACTCCTTGTTGGCCAGGGCCAGCCGGCGGCCGGCCTCGAGGGTGGCGAGGGTGACGGGCAGACCGGCGAAGCCGACCACGCCGTTCACGACCACATCGGCCTCCTCGGCCAGGCTGGCCAGCGCCCCGGAGCCGGCTCGCACCTCGCACTGGGGCAGCCGGGAGGCCAGCTCGGAGGCGACCTCGTCGGAGGACACGGCCACGACCTTGGGTCGGAAGGTCTCGGCCTGGGCGATCAGGGCTTCGAGCTGTCGCCCGCTGGCACCGATGGCGGTGAGCTCGAAGCGATCGGGCTCGGCGGCCAGCACCTCGAGCGTCTGGGTGCCGATCGAGCCGGTGGAACCGGCGAGGGCGACCCGTGGCGCAGACATGACCTGATCCTACCGAGCCGCCCCCCGCTGGGCACCGCGGGCGGGCCCGCGGGCCGGTGGGGTGATGACCTAGAGACCGGCCAGGTGCAGGGCCCGCACGACGTAGTAGCCCGTCGGCAGCACGAACAGGAGGGCATCGAAGCGATCGAGGATGCCGCCGTGCTCGGGGAGGATGCTGCCCATGTCC
>Ga0302321_100006170_pt1 | contig 10530 bp, 10 predicted proteins | sample Fen_T0_1_FD_202505 | JGI IMG/M metagenome (GOLD analysis project Ga0302321, IMG submission 202505) | Peat permafrost microbial communities from Stordalen Mire near Abisko, Sweden - Fen_T0_1 | ecosystem: Environmental > Terrestrial > Soil > Wetlands > Permafrost | place: Sweden: Abisko... | reverse complement strand
CGACCGGTCCGAGTCGGCCGAGCGCGAGCGGCGCGACGAGCGAGGTGTGGCCGCGCTGCGCGAGCGTCCCGATCGCGGTGTCGGCCATCCCCGGAACCGTTCCGGTGACCGACTCCACCAGCACCACCGCAAGTGAATAGAGATCCGCGCGGCCGTCGAGCGCGCGGCCGGAGGCCTGCTCGGGCGCCGCGTAGCGCGCGGTGCCCACGACCGTGCCCGCGGGCTCCGTCCAACTCGCCTCCGCCAGCGCGCGGGCGAGTCCGAAGTCGGCGACGCGCACGATGCCGTGTTCGTCGAAGAGCAGGTTCGCGGGCTTGATGTCGCGGTGCACCAGGCCGCGCGCGTGGGAGTACTCGAGCGCGCTGGTGACCTGTCGTCCGACGTGCGCGGCCTGCGACGGACTCAGGCGCGTGCCGGCATCGAGCATGGAGCGCAGGCTGCCGCCGGTGAGCAGTTCGAGCACCATGAACGGCACGTCGTCTTCGCCCCAGTCGTACACCGCCATCACGTTCGGGTGGTTGAGGCTGGCCGCCACCTGGGCCTCGGACCGGAAACGCCGGAGGAAGCCGGCATCTTCGGCCAGGGCGAGGTGCAGGACCTTCACCGCGACGCGCCGACGCAGTCGGGTGTCGTCGGCCACGTACACCCGACCGGACGCGCCCGCGCCGATCGGGGCGAGCAGGCGATAGCGACCGGCGAGGACGCGGCCGGTGAGGTCACCGACACCGCTGCTCGCCATCGAGCCAAGGTACCGGGGCCGCGAGGCGGAAACGTGGCACTCGCCGGGTACCCTCGGATGCGTGACCGATGCGCCCCCGACCACGAAACCCGCGCCCCGGACACCGTCCGATCCGGCCGCCCAGCGGTCGCAGCCGCCGGTGAAGCGGCGCCTGGTGAAGCACCCGTGGCGGGTCGCGATCGTCATCGGCAGTCTGCTGGTCCTCGCCAACCTTGCAATCCTGTTGCTCGCCAGCACCGACACGAGCCAGTCGGGCCTCCAGCCCCTGCCGAACGAGATCGAGTCGATCTCACCCGAGCGCGGTGCGCTCACCGGTCTGATCGACACCATCACCGTCGACCTGCGCGACGACATGAGCGGCGTGCTGGTCGTCGACGGCGTCGAGATCCCCGAGGACCAACTCGAGCGCGTCGTGGGCCTCCAGCAGGTGATCTTCCGGCCCGGTGCGGGCAAGGAGATCCCTCGCTTCCGCGGCGGCGACAACTCCGTCGTCGTGAAGTACTGGCGCGGCCGGCTCCAGGATCGCCCCGCCAACCCCTACACGTTCGGCTGGACCTTCCGCGCCACCGCCTAGGACCGCACGTTGCGTCGTCCGTACGCGTCTGGCCTATCCGACGACGCAACCGGTGAGATCTCCAGAACCGCGGCACCCCTCACGTGGTCCTCCGCGATCGCGAGCAACGCGTCGTTCGCGGCGTCGAGCGGGAACACCTCGTACTCGGTGCGGATCTGGGCCTCCGCGCACAGGTCCATGAACTCCTGCGCGTCGCGGCGCGTCATGTTCGCCACCGAACGCAGACTCCGCTCACCCCAGAGCAGCGCGTAGTCGAACGCGGGGATCGTGCTCATGTGGATCCCGGCGAGGCTCACCGTGCCGCCCGGCCGCACCGCCTGCAGCGCCACGGGGACCAGCTCACCGGCGGGCGCGAACACCACCGCGCGATCGCACGACCCCGGGGGCAACTCGCTCGCGTGACCCACCCACGATGCGCCGAGTTCGCGCGCCAGTTCCCGGTGACGCTCCCCGCGCGTGAGCACGACGACGTCGCACCCCCAGTGTCGCAGCACCTGCAACGCGAGGTGGGCGGACGCGCCGAACCCCATCAGGGCGACGCGCTCCCCCGGCTGCACCTCGGCGCGGCGCAGCGCGCGGTAGCCGATCACCCCGGCGCACAGGAGCGGCGCGGCTTCGAGGTCGCTCATCGCCTCGGGGAGGCGCACCGCGAACGCCTCGGGCACGGTCAGCGCCTCGGCGTAGCCGCCGTCGACCGTCCACCCCGTGAACTCGGCGCGCTCGCACAAGTTCTCCTCGCCGCGTCGGCAGTACCCACACCCACCGCAGGTGCGGTGCAGCCAGGGCACGCCGACCCGGTCACCGACCGCGAGCAGGCGACAGCCGTCGCCGAGTGCGTCGACCCGGCCGACCGCCTGGTGGCCGGGCACCACCGGGAGGCGCGTCAACTCGAGATCGCCCTCCACCACGTGCAGGTCGGTCCGGCAACAGCCGCACGCCGTGACGCGAACGCGAACCTCCCCGGGCCCGGGAACGGGCTCGGGGAGGTCGACGAGATGGAGCGGTCCGGTGCTCGCCGGAGCGGGGGACCAGAGCTGCTGTGCGCGCATCACGCACAGCTTCGCAGGTGACGCGGGCTCAGGCGCCGCCCCGGATCAAGCGACGACGAACGTGGCGCTGCCCTTGATCGCGGCGCCGCCCGACTCGACCCGGGTGACGAGCAGGTCGATGTCGACCTTGTGCTCGCCCGCGTCGTCGTACTTGCGGGCCACCGTGCCGGTGCACACGAGGTGGTCACCGGGCCAGACCTGTTCGCGGAACTGCACGTTGAAGTTGCGGATGTTCGCCGCGCCGAGCCAGTCGGTGGCGTAGGTGCCGAGGATGCCGGCCTGGAGCATGCCCACCGAGAACACGCTCGGGAAGCCGGCGCCCTTGGCGAAGTCCTCGTCGTGGTGGATCGGGTTGAAGTCGCCCGACGCACCCTGGTAGCGCACGAAGTCGGTGCGGGTGAGGGGCCCGATCTCGAGCGGCTCGCGCTCGGTGCCCTCCGTGAGTTCGTCCCAGGTCGCCATCACTTGTCCTCCGTGGGCGACTTGCCCGTGATGATCAGCACGTTCTTCGACTCCGCGACGACCTTGCCGGTCTCGTCGGAGAACTCGGTGGCCATCTCGATGAAGGTCATCGAGCCGCCGCGCTTGCCTTCCTTCTCGTAGATGTCCTTCACCACACCGGTCGCGGTGAGCTTCGTGCCGGCGCGCGGCGGCGGACCGAAGAACGTGAACTCCTGACCGCCGTGCAGCAGGCGGGCGAGGTCGATGTCGAGGCTCGCGGCAGGGTTGCTGCCGGTGGCCCAGAACGCGCTCGTCATCAGGAACGTGGGCGGCGACACTGCGAACGGGTCGTCGAAGTAGTCGGGGTTGCGCGACATCGTCGCTCGGGCGAATTCGCGGATCTTCCCGCGCTCCACCACCATCTCGTAGGGCTCGGACCTCTGTCCGATCACCGACTTGTCCACCATGCGGCTCTCCTCTCGGTCGGGCGAGAGGCTACGTCGCGCGGACGGTCGGGCGCCTACCGACTGGGATCTGCTCGTGCCTGTCCGCCGGCGGCGGGCGGCTCCTCACCAACTGCCGGACCGGATGCGAGGAGCGTCTGGAGGCTGTCCTGGTCGAGGACGGGAACGCCGAGGGTCTCGGCCTTGGCCAGCTTGGAGCCGGCGCTCGCGCCCGCCACCACGTAGCTCGTCTTCTTCGAGACGCTGGAGGTGACCTTGCCGCCCCGCGCCTCGATCTCGGCCTGGGCCTCGTCGCGGGTGAGGTCGGGGAGCGTGCCCGTGAGCACGAAGGTGAGGCCCGCAAGGGTGGCCCCCCCTTCGGCGACCACGGCCTTCTCGGGACCCTGGAAGTTCACGCCCGCGGCCCGCAGCTTCTCGATCAGCGCCTGGTTGCGCGCGTTGGCGAAGAACTGCTGCACGCTCTCCGCGATCACCCCGCCGACGCCCGGCACCGCGGCGAGGTCGTCGGCGGACGCGGTCGCGATGGCGTCGAGGCTCCCGAGTTCGCGCGCGAGCGCAACCGACGCGGTGGGCCCGACGTGGCGCATGCCGAGGCCGACGAGGAGGCGGTTGAGCGGGCGAGCGCGCGACGCGTCGATCGCGGCCACGAGTTGCTGCGCCGACTTCTCGGCCATGCGCTCGAGCGGCACCAGCTTCTCGACGGTGAGGTCGTAGACGTCGGCGGCGTCGGCCAGCAGTCCGGCGTCGACGAACTGCACGATGCGTTCCTCGCCGAGGCCCTCGATGTCCATCGCCGAGCGACCCGCGAAGAACACGATGCGCTGCACGCGCTGCGCCGGGCAGTCGACGTTGACGCAGCGCGTGTCGGCCTCGCCCTCGGGGCGCACGAACAGCTCGCCGCAGGCCGGGCACTTGGACGGGAAGACCCACTTGCGCGCGCCACGCTTGCGCTTCGCCAGCACCGGCCCGACGACCTCGGGGATGACGTCGCCGGCCTTGCGCACGATGACGGTGTCGCCGACGCGCACGTCTTTGCGGGCCACTTCGTCCTGGTTGTGCAGCGTGGCCATGCCCACGGTGGAGCCGCCCACGAACACCGGCTCGAGCTCCGCGAACGGCGTGGCCCGACCGGTGCGGCCGATACTCACGTGGATGCCGCGCAGGAGGGTGGTCTTCTCCTCGGGCGGGAACTTGAACGCGATGGCCCAACGCGGTGCGCGGCTCGTGAACCCGAGCTCGGTGCGCTGGGCGAGGTCGTCGACCTTCACCACCGCGCCGTCGATGTCGTAACCGAACGAGTGGCGGTGCTCCATCGTGCGCTCGCAGAACGAGAACACCGCGTCGAGATCGGCGAGCGGCTCGATGTGCTCGTTGACAGGCAGACCGAGCTCCTGCAGCCACTCCAATGTGTGGAGATGCGAGCGCAACGTGGGGCCGCCGTCGACCAGACCGAGTTGGTACGCGTCGAACGCGAGGTCGCGCGACGCGGTCACTCGCGGGTCTTTCTGCCGCAGGCTGCCCGCCGCCGCGTTGCGCGGGTTGGCGAAGAGACGGTCGCCGGCCTCACCCTGCCGACGGTTGAGCTCCTCGAACGACGCGAGCGGCATGAAGATCTCACCGCGCACCTCGAGACGCGTGGGCACGCGCGCGCCGGAGAGCCGCGCCGGGATCGCGGTGATCGTCGCGACATTGGGCGTGACGTCCTCACCGGTCTGGCCGTCGCCGCGGGTCGCACCGCGCACGAGACGCCCGTCCTCGTAGAGCAACGAGATGGCGAGGCCGTCGAGCTTGGGCTCGCCGACGAACGCGACCGGGTCGGTGATGGTCTTCTCGATGCGCGCGTGCCACGCAGTCAGCTCGTCGCGATCGAACGCGTTGTCGAGCGACAACATCTTCACCAGATGCTCCACCGGCGCGAACGTGGCCGACGGCGGCGCGCCCACCTCGGCGAGCGCGGTGTCGGCGGCGTCGAGCGCCGGGTCGCCGGCGACGAGCTCCTCGAGCTCGCGCACGATCGCGTCGAACTCGGCGTCGGAGACCTCGGGGTCGTCGTGACGGTAGTAACGGTCGCGATGGTGACGGATCTGCGCGCTCAGCTCGGCGGCGCGCTCACTCGGCGAGGGGGCCATACCCCAACGCTACCGACGACCTACGACGGCGACCGGGCTAGGGAGCAGTGGTCGTGGTGGAGCTCGGCGGCGGTGCCACGGTGGTGGTGGTCGTCGTCGGTGGCGCCGTCGTGGTCGTGACCGGAGGCTTCGTGGTGGTCGTCGTGCTCGATGTGGTCGTGCTCGACGTGGTCGTGCTCGACGACGTGGTGGTCGACGAGGTGCTGGTGCTCGACGAGGAGGTGGGGGTGGTCTTGCCGCCGTCGTCGCCGCCCGAGAGGGCGAGGACCGCGATCACCGCGATGAGCACCACCGCGAGGGCCACCAGGCCGCCGATCAGCCAGCGCATCCCGTTGGACATGCCGCCGTCGTCGGCCGGGGGCTGTCCGCCGCCGCCCGGCTGCCCGGGATCGCCCGGCCCACCCGCGGCACCACCCGCAGCTGCGGCACCGGCGACACCGGCGGCCGCCGCGGCGGGCATCGCCATGGTGGAGTCGGGGGCGGGTTCGGGGACGACCTGACCGGTCATCGGCTGCTCGCCGGTCGCGCCGGCATCGAGCCCTCCGGTGGCCTCCACCGGCGCGCCGCAGTTCCCGCAGACGGTCACTCCGGGGGCGAGCGGATCGCCACACACCCCGCAGTATCGGTACGGCGTCGTGTTCATCAGGCTCCCAGAGTGATGCGCGCCGCCACGGCCTGGTCGTGCACCCGGCCCGCCAGCTCGTGCGCGATGCCGAGCACCCGCTCGGCCTGCGAGGCACCGTACCCCGCGAGGCCGCACGCCGGGGTGATCAGTCCACGCGTGCGCAGCACCACCGGGTCGCAACCACGCCGTGACAGTTCACACCACACACCGGCCAGGTGACGCCAGTGCGGATCGGGCGACTCGCCGACGGGACGGTCGGTCGGCACCGCGCCCCACGCAACCCAACCTTCGCCGTCGAGGAAGCGCGAGAGCGGCAGCGCGTGGTCGGCGAGGTCGTCGCGCACCTCGACACCGAGCACCTGCGGCCCGGCTTCGATCGCGAGCGCGAGATCGCCGTCGCCGCACACGTGCACACCGGTGGTGCCCTCCACCGCGGCGAGCGCGCCCGACAGCACGTCGATGGCGGCGTCACGGTCGAGCGCCGCGTCACCGCGACGCCAACGCACCAGCGCGGGTTCGTCGAAGAACACCACCACCCCGGTACCGGGGAGTCGATCGGCGACGAGTTGTTCCAGTGCGACGCCCCACGCCCGGCACAGCACCGCGGCACGACGGAACGCGCGCACCGTCGGCACACCGAGCGCCTCGAGCGCGCTGCCGAGCGTCAGCGGACCGGTGAGCTGCACCTTGACCCGCTGCGGCTGCGACCCGCCGGTGGCCGACGCGCCCGCGGCGACGTCGAGGAACACGAGCAACCCTGCGTGCGCGACCGGATCGAATTCGCACGTGGGCGCCTGGTCGGATCGACCGAGCAGCGTGCAGGTGCCGTCGGCCTCGACGGCGACCTCGGGCAGGGCGCCGAGCCACTGGGCGATCATGCCCTCGCGGGGGTCGCGCTCGGGGAGCTGCGGCGCCGCCGGGAGATCGGGGAGCAGGCGCAGGACCGCTTCGGCGGCCTCGACCGGATCGGTGTGCGGGAGGCTGCCGATCCCCGTCGCGAGACCCGGCGTCAGCACCGGCGCTCGGAGGATCTGCGTCATGCCGCCGTACTATACGGACGCCTTCTCCGCGTACCGGAAACGGGGCACGCGCTCACGAATGGGAATCGCCCTGGCCCGTCCTCTCCCTCTCTGGTTGCTGCGCGTCGCGTGGGTCACGCTGCCGCTCACCGCGGGCCCCGCGGCGTCGGCTGCCTTGCGCGACTGGTCCGACGCGACGCGTGTTGTGGCCGAAGTGCTGCTGTGGCTCGCCTGGGGCGTCGGGCTGCTCGCGACGCTCGCGCCGCGCCCCGACACGCTCACCGCGTTGCGCGTGGTCGCGCCCGCACTCGGGCTGGCCGCGGTGCTCGCCGCGCTCAGCGGGGAACCGTCGGCCCTGGCCGCCGTCGTCGGCGTCGTCGCGACGCTGGCCTGCGCGCTGCTCACCTCGGGCCACGACATCGCGATCGCCGCGGCCAACGCCGCGTCGTACGGCGACGAGACGCGCTATCCGTTGCGCACACCACCCGCGTTGTTCCTGGGCCCGCTGCCGCTGGCGCGGCTGCTCGTCGCCGCGTCGTTCGTCGTGGGGCCGTTGCTCCTCGCCGACGGCGAGATCATCTGGGGCATCGTCGCGGTGATCGTCGCGGTGCCGGTCGTGTATCTCCTGACGCGCTCACTGATCGGCCTGGCGAGCCGCTGGGCGGTGCTGGTACCCGCGGGCTTCGTGGTGGTGGACCCGTTCACGCTTTCGGATCCGCACCTCTTCCTGCGCGAGCACCTGCGTTGGATGGCCCCGGTGACCGCGGGTGCGGCCCCGGAAGGCGCGGTCGACCTGCGCCTCGGCGCGACCGCCGGCTCGATCGCGGTGCACTTCGACGAGACCGCGGATCTCGTGCGCTCGATGCCTGGGCGGCGCGGCGCGGAGACCGTGCACACCGACGAGATCTGCGTGGCCGTCGTGCGGCACGCCGAGTTGCTCCGCCTCGCGGCGGATCGCCGCCTCCCCGTGCGGGTCTGACCCTCAGCAGGCGATCCCGCCCCCGAGGAGTTCGTCGCCGTCGTAGAGCGCCACCACCTGCCCCGGCGCGACGCGGGGGTGCCGCTCGACCAGGCGCACGACCTCGCCGTCGAGCACCGCAGGGAGAGGACGGCCGTGCGCACTCACCTGCACCGTCAACGGGTGCCCTTCGGGATGCCCGTGCACGAAGCAGAGGTCCCGCAGCGGGATCTCGTCGCGCAGGAGATCGGCCTTGGTGCCGATCGTGACCGTCGCGGTGGGCGCATCGACGTCGACGACGTAGCGGCGCTCCCCCGTCGCGACACCGAGGCCCCGACGCTGCCCGATCGTGAGCATCGCGACGCCGGTGTGCGCGCCGACGGTGGCGCCGCTCGCGTCGACGACCGGCCCCGGGCGTAGTTCGGTACGCGCCGCCAGGAACGACTCGCGACCGCCGCTCGTGATGAAGCACACGTCCATGCTCTCCGCCTTCGTCGCGGTGCGGAGCCCGAGACGCGCCGCGTGCTCGCGTACCTGCGCCTTCGTGAGGTCGCCGACGGGCAACCGCGTGCGCGCGAGTTCGGGCGCACCGAGCATGTAGAGCACGTACGACTGGTCCTTTGCCGCGTCGGCACCGCGGCGGAGACGGGAGGTGCCGTCGGCGTCGGTCTCCACGCGCGCGTGGTGACCGGTGGCCAGGGCGTCGAACCCGAGCACCTCCGCCCGCGCCAGGAGACGGCCGAACTTGATCGAGCGGTTGCACTCCACGCACGGGTTCGGCGTGCGGCCCTGCTCGTAGCCGCGCACGTAGGGCGCCACGACCTGGGCGTCGAAGTCGTCGGCAAAGTTGAAGACATAGTGCGGGATGCCGAGCTGCGCGGCCACGCGCCGGGCGTCCTCGACGTCGGACACGCTGCAGCAGCCGGAGTCGGATTCGCCGCCCCAGAGCTTCAGCGTGACGCCGGTGACGTCGTGCCCCTGCTCCAGCAGCAGCGCGGCCGCCACCGACGAGTCGACGCCGCCGCTCATCGCGACGAGCACGCGCGAGCCCATCAGGCCGGGACGGTTGCGGCGCGCAACCTCGCCACTGCGGCAGGGATGACCTCGAGCGCGCGGTCAACATCGGCATCGGTGGACGAGAACCCGAGGCTGAGGCGCACCGAGGCCGCGGCCTCCGACAACGACAACCCCATCGCGGTGAGGACGTGCGACGGCTCGGTGGCTCCCGACGCACACGACGAGCCCGCCGCCGCGCACACCCCCTCGAAGTCGAGCGCGACGAGCAGGGCCTCGGCCTCGACGCCCTCGAAGCGCAGGTGCGCATTGCCCGCGACCTTGCGCGCGCGGTCACCGTTCTCCACGGTGCCGGGCACCTCCCGCAGCAGGTGGTCGGCGAGCCGGTCGCGCAGGCGACCCGCGCGGGTGATCTCCTCGGCCCGCTGCGCACAGGTGACGCGCAGCGCGGCCGCCATCGCCGCGGCTCCCGCGACGTTCGACGTACCGGAGCGGAGCCCGCGTTCCTGGCCGCCGCCTTCGACGAGCGGTTCGAGCGTGACGCCGTTGCGCACGACGAGAGCACCGGAGCCCTTGGGGCCGCCGAACTTGTGCGCCGACACCGCGACGAGGTCGGCCGCGGCCGCGTGCGTCGCGACGTCGAGCCACGGCACCGCCTGCACCGCGTCGGTGTGGAGCACCGCGCGGGGCGCGTGCTCACGCACGACGGCCCCGATCGCGTCGAGCGGTTGGATCGTGCCCACCTCGTTGTTCACGAGCATCACCGACACGACCACGGTGCGCTCGTCGAGTGCTTCGGCCAAGGCATCGAGCGACACGATGCCGTCGCGGTCGATGCCGATCTCTGCAACGCGGAAGCCCTCGGCTTCCAGCCGGTGCGCCGACGCGAGCACACCCTTGTGCTCGAACGCGGTGGTGACGATGCCGTCGCCGAAGCCCGCAGCACGCGCCGTCCGCGCGGCCCGCGCCGCGCCCTTCACCGCGAGGTTGTCGGCTTCGGTGCCACCAGCGGTGAACACCAGCTCGGCGGGCGCGGCACCCAGGAGCGCGGCGATCTCCTCGCGCGCTTCTTCGAGCGCAGTCTTGGCCGCGCGGGCGATCGCGTGCCCGCCCGAGGGGTTGCCGAAGGTGCCCGAGAAGAACGGCGTCATCGCCGCGACGGCCTCGGCGCGCATCGGCGTGCTCGCTGCGTGGTCGAGGTAGGTCAGCGGTCGCGGCATGGGGCAAGTGTACGGGCGCCCTCCCACGATCCGTCCCGTCATTGCGCGCGGGCTGCCGCGCGCGACGCCGGGTTCAGGGCGTCGGCAGGTCGGCGCCCACGAGTTTGCCGGCAACCGTGTCGCGTCCGCCTGCCTTCGCCCGGTAGAGCGCGAGATCGGCAGCCCGCAGCAGTTCGTCGAGCGGTGCGCCCCGAGGCGCCGCCCCCACGCCGATGCTGAGGGTCACGTGCACCGGGCCTGCGGGTGTGTCCACCGGCGTCGCGGCAACGTGCTCCCGCAGCCGGGCCGCGACCTGGGC
>Ga0302321_100006169_pt1 | contig 10530 bp, 8 predicted proteins | sample Fen_T0_1_FD_202505 | JGI IMG/M metagenome (GOLD analysis project Ga0302321, IMG submission 202505) | Peat permafrost microbial communities from Stordalen Mire near Abisko, Sweden - Fen_T0_1 | ecosystem: Environmental > Terrestrial > Soil > Wetlands > Permafrost | place: Sweden: Abisko... | reverse complement strand
CCGCGCGTCGAGCGCCAATAAATTGACCACGTACGAACGGGCAATCAGTTGTTTGGCGGCTTCATTGAGCGCCGCCACGCGGTTGAAATTAGCCTGCTCGCTTCCGGTGACGGCCTGCGCGTTGCTCACGAACCGTTGGAATGCAAACTGGGTGCCACCATCGATGGCAATCCAAGCCCATCTGAGGGCGACGAATCGAGCGATGGTCAGCTGAAGTCCTCGATGCGAACGCAGCATCTGCACTCTGCGCAAGAGCTGCGCGCGGAGAGGCGACGGCGCGCGAGCCGCACCGAAGCGGGCTTGGGTACGCCGCAGCAAGAGGTCATCCGACATCGGATCACGCTGGGCAAAGCGAGATGAAGACAGTCTTACAAACGCTTTCCGAGCTTCTTTTCTCGCTCACCGCAAAATCTACGCTCTCACGACTTCATCATCGCGCGCTGGCAACCAGCCGTTCGGCGTGTCACGGTGGGGTCCTTCATGAAGCGCCTTCCCCTGCCTTTTTCCCCACCGTTCCTTGTGCTTTCCCTGATCGCCGGCAGCCATCTGGCCTGCAGCTCGAGCGACCCCACGAATTCGGGCTCGGGAGGCCACAGCTCGGGCGGGAGCCCGCCGAGCATGAGTGGAGCGCCGGGCATTGGCGGCAGCACGCCCGCAAACGGCGGAAGTCCGGCAGGGGGAAGCTTCACCGGCGGCGGTGCAGGCGGCAGCTCCGGGTCATTGGGTGCTTCCGGATCGGCTACCGGAGGTGCGGGCGGGACGGCGGGTAGTTCCGGCCAACCGGGCTCGGCAGGCTCGGCAGGCTCGGCAGGCTCGATGGTTGGCAGCGGTGGGGCCCCCGCGAACGCAATTCTCAGCGCTGATTTCGAACTCGATGCGGTCGGCAAGCAGCCTGCCGGTTGGCACAATTTCCTCGCTTACAACACGGATACGACCAACCCCCAGGGCGATATTCAAGCCATCGTCGATGCCACTCGTCCGCATGGCGGAAAGAACTCATTACACGTCAAAGGCGGAACTAGCCCGGCGTTTTTGACACTGCCACTCCCCAGCGGCACCACCAAGCTGTACGTGCGCGGCTACTTTTACATGACGCGTCAGCTTGGGCAGAACCCTGGCGCAAACCACGAAACGTTACTCGGCATCCGTAAGGACAAAGACAACGAGATCCGCTTCGGTGAAATCAAGGGCGTGATTGGCGTCAACGAGGTGCCGACCGACAACATCACTCCCAAGATGGATCTGTGGGGCAAGGGCCCAGTGATCACCGCCAACAAATGGGCTTGCATCGAAGTCGCCTTCATTGGCGATCAGGCTCAACACGAGGTTCACGCTTGGGCTGACGGAACGGAAGTAATCGCCGTGACCTCGGGTGACCAGTGGCAGAACGGCACGATGCCGGCGACGTGGCTGAGCGGGAAGTGGAACGAATTCATGATCGGCTGGCAAAGCTTCAGCAACGCCAGCAACGAAATCTGGATCGATGACTTGGTGCTCGCGACGAGCCGCGTCAACTGTCAGTGAGTCGCTGAAGCTTTGCCGCATTCGTCGAGTCGAACCACCGGCACTCGCCGCCTCGTGCAGGTCGGCGAACACCGGTGGGTCACTTCAGGCTTGGCTTGAAAGAGCTGGCGAGATCAGTCCATCTCCGCATCGTGCGCTTGAATATGGGCGGCAAACTTCGGCCGTTGCTCAGGGGTCAATAGCGGCAGAACGGCTTGCACGAACTGTACGCGATCACTCGCCACGGACTTCACGAGCTCCGATGCCTGCGCCCCAACGCCTGCCTTCTTGGCGTCGAACTTGTCCGCCTCGAAGGCAGTACCGACTGCGGCCATGTGCTTCTCGGCAGCGGCCATCTTGTCTTTCATTGCCGCGTGCTGCGCCTTCACGAGCGCCTCGACCTTGGTGCGGATCTTGGCACTTTGGTCAGCTGTGAGGCTGAGCTCGTCGCCCAACTTCGCGAGCGGTCCTTCCCACATGCCGTGATCGTCGGCTTCTTTGCCGGGCGGCTCGTGTTCGCGCCCGTCAGCCTTGCCTGCGTGTCCATGCTCGTCCTTGTCCCCGTGCTCGTGCATGGCCATTCCATGCTCGTGCATGGCCATTCCATGCTCGTGCATGGCCATTCCGTGCTCGTGCATGGCCATTCCGTGCTCGTGCATCTGCTTGCCCTTCTCCCGCATCGCTTCGATCAACTTCTTCCGCTGCTCGGCAGTCAGCGTTTGATGCAAGCGGTTCATGTCGTCTTGCAAGGCCGGCGCCGTCGCAGCGACCGCGGCGCTCATCGCGCCAATGTCAGCGTCGATCTTGGCTTGGTCGAACTTGCCCGAAATCACCGAGGCAACGACGTCCGCCCGCAGCTTCTCGCGCGGTTCTTTGGCGACCTCCGCGTGCTTGGCCAAATCAGCCTTGATACCCTCGATGGGCGCCTTTTGGTCCGCCGTCAGAGTTAGTGCATCGAGGCTGACGAGAAACAGGGCAACCAGCGGGTGTCGATGATTGAGATGTGTCTGGGTCGATTCGGGGGCTGGGGACGCAGCAGGGGCCGGTGCCGGGGCGGGGGCGGGCGGCGCAGCCGGTGGGGGGGCCGCTGGGGCCGCGGCGGTCATAACGGGGGCGGGCGTCGGGGGCGCGACAGCGGGCGGCGGTTCGCTCGCGGCGCACGCGACCAGCGGCAGCCCTGAGAGTGCGGCAAAGAGCAAGGTGCCTGAGTGGAATCGAATCGATGAGCGCATGGTTCTTTCTCCGCGCGCAGCATCGACCGATCTGACGGGCGCTGGCAACGCTACCGAGGCAAGAAAGCTCACCGGTGCCGAAAACCGTGGACCCATTCGCCCCCAACGACGTCCGCCCTACGCGCGAGCGCCCATCCCCATGGCGTGAGCCGGGGCGGCAGTGTCGGAGCGTGCCATCCTGCCTCGCGCCATTCGCGGCTTGCTCGTGAAATGAAGCCGCGTTTCCTTAGGGCACAGTGCATGCATCTGCCCGGTCAAACAAATGACGGACGACTTTGAGTTGGGCCTTCACCCGAGGCAGTTACTGGTCGAAGAGCTCAGGTCGCTCGAGTCGTTTAGCGCGCTGGAGCGCGAATGGCGCGCCATCGAGGCGCACGCAGGGACGCCGTTCGCGACCTGGGATTGGGCATTCGCCTGGTGGGCGCAGCTTCGAGAAGAGAAGCTAGGGGTGACGGACTCGCTGAGCATCCGGACCATACGCACGTACGACGGGCGACTGGTTGCGGTCGCGCCCATGCTGATCAGCCGCCGGCCTTCGGTGGGCCCGATCCGTGTGAGGCAACTACAATTCTTCGGCGCCGACCCGAACATCACGGAGCAGCGGGGTTTGGTGGCGCTGCCGGGGTGGCACGCGGAGGCATATCGCGCACTGGTCGATCACGCTCTCAAGAATGGGGACGCCTGGGATTGTATGCTGCTGAGTGGTGTCCCCGCGGAGCTCGACTTGGGGAAGCTCACACAATCTCCAGGCTTCGAGTGGGTCGGAGAGACAGCGGACTACACCCTCGCGCTGCCGGATTCCTGGGCAACGTTCCGCACCGCGTTGCCGCGCAACATCAAGGAGTCTCTACGCAAGTGCTATAACTCGCTGAAACGCGACGGCCTCGAGTTCCGCCTGCAGGTGGCAGAAACGGTTGCCTCCGTGGAGCCCGCGCTGGAGCACTTCTTTCGATTGCACGCGGCCCGTGCCCAAGTGAACGACACGGTGCACCACTTCGACATCTTTTCCACCGCGGAAGCTCGATATTTTCTGCAGGACGTGTGTCGTCGTTTTGCAGAACGCGGCGCCCTCAGGATCTTTCAGTTGCTAGTCGACGGCAAGGTGGTCGCAGTGCGGATTGGCTTCGCCGCAGGCGACACCTTGTACCTGTACTACTCGGGGTACGATCCCGAATTTGCGCCCTACAGCGTGATGACAACGACCGTGGCGGAGGCCATTCAATACGCAATTTTGCACGGCTTTTCGCGAGTGAACCTGTCCACGGGCAAGGACGTCTCGAAAGCTCGCTGGGACCCGACGGAGCGAGTGACCCGGCAGGCGTTGGTGATGTCGACCTCGACGCGCGCCAAGATCACGCATCAAATGTACCGCCATGCGCTGCACGCCATCGGCACCATGCCAGCGTTGCGCCGGGCGACGACGTTCTTGGCGCGCCGTTCTGCCCCGCCGGTCTCAGTGCATCGCTGAGACCGCAGTCGACTCGCCCACGGCCGATCACTCGCTCGGTTTGAATCCACGCTCGAGGGCGCGGGCGTACGCAGTCTGCAACGGTGCTTGTCGGCGATTCACGATTGGTAGTGACGGGGCACGCTGTGCGTTGAGCACGAGCCAGCGGGCGTCCTCCTCGGGCAGACCGCCCTCGTCGTAAATGGCGTCGACCGGACATACCGGCACGCACGCGCCGCAATCGATGCAACCGTCGGGATCGATGTACAGCATCTCGTCGTCACCGTGGAAGCAATCGACCGGGCAGATCACCACGCAGTCGGTATAGCGACATCGCGTGCAATTTCCGGTCACGACGAAGGTCATGTCTTGGGTTTCCGGGGACGGAGCTCGTGCGCGTCTTCAGACCCGCACGATGCGCAGAAAGGGCAGCTTCAGACGTGGCCGGCTAGGATCATTTTCGTTCAGTCGAGCGGCGTGTGCGGTCAACAAATCGCTGCGCGTGAGCATCCCGATCACTTGTCCGGGCGCGGCCCGCGAAACTACCGGCAGGCGGCCGACCCCTTGGCTCACCATCAGGTCCGCGGCCTCGCGCAGAGAGCTGTCCTCGAACGCTACCGCGGGCGGGCGCTTCAAGAGTTGGCAAACGGACAGCTCACCCGCCGCGCTGCGGTCTGCGATCTCGCGGCGGGTCACGACACCGAGCAGCTGCCCCGTGACATCGACCACCGGGAAGCCGTGGTGCGCGCTGCCGGGTGCCGCGCTTTCGAACCACCCCCGCAGGCGAGCCAAATTGTCGCTCGCGGCGAAGGCTACTACGTCGCGGGTCGCGTGGTCTCCGACGCACACCTGTTCCAGAAAATCAGCCGCATACTCGCTCGGCACTCGAACGCCGCGACGCGCAATCTTCTCGGTCATGATGGTGTTTCGCATCAACAGGCAAGACACCAGGAACGCAGCGGTGCACCCGCCGAGTAGAGGCAGTAGGCCGAGCGGCTGCAGCGTGGTCTCGAAAGCAAACACGACGGATGCCAACAGCGCCCGTGAAGCTCCCGCAAAAATCGCGGCCATGCCGACCAGCGCAGCGATCCGCGGATCGATGCCGAGTTGCGGAAACGCGAGCGCCGCCGCTGCACCCAACGTCGCGCCCAGGCCGCCGCCGATGGTGAAGAGCGGCGCGAGCGTACCGCCCGAAGTCCCACTGCCGAGCGCGATTGACCAGGACACGAATTTCAACGTGAACAGGACGAGCAACGCCTGTCCCGTCAGCGAGCCCGAAAGCACGTTTTCGATGTTGTCGTAACCGACGCCCATCGTACGCGGCGCGAAATAGCCGACTACGCCTACCGCCAGCCCGCCCATGGCGGGCCACCACATCCAGTGAATGGGCAGCTTCTCGAACGCGTCCTCTACCGCATAGACCGCGCGTGTGACGCCGGTAGCCACGACGCCGAGCAGTCCACCGAGTAAGACGTAGAAAGCGAGCGACTCACCGCTCGGCGGCTGGAGCTGCGGCATGGCGAAGACCGGCGCCGACCCCACGAGCGCCATGCGCACGCCCGCTGCAGTCGCACTGGCCAGTGCCACCGGGATGATGGATCGCGGCCGGAACTCGAACAGCAGCAACTCGACCGCCAGCAGCACGGCGGACACTGGACTACCGAAAGTGGCAGCCATGCCCGCCGCGGCGCCTGCAGCGAGCAGTGTCTTGCGCTCGACTGCAGACGTCTCGACCAGCTGGCCCAGCAGCGAGCCGAGCGCTCCGCCGGTAGCGATGATAGGCCCCTCTGCTCCAAACGGCCCACCCGTTCCGATGGCAATGGCTGCCGACAATGGTTTGAGGAAGGTGAGTCGGGGCGGAATACGGCTCTCGTTGGTGAGCACTTGCTCCATAGCTTCTGGAATCCCGTGTCCGCGAATGGCCTTGGAGCCGAACCGCGCGAGCAAACCAACGATCATGCCGCCCAACACGGGCACGACGACGACCCAAAAGCCCAGGTGGTGTTCGGCGGGCGCGACGGGACGAAGGGACAGACGGCCAAGAAATGCTGCATTCGTCACCAGCGCGATCATCGCAACCAGCACCCGTGCGACGATACCCGCGACGAACGCGACGCCGACGGCGAGGGCGCTGATGAACAAGACACGCGGGTCGAGCACGCTGGTCACGCGTGGCACGTGTGCGGCCTCGAGCGTGGGCGACAAAGAAGGAGCGACGGGCAGCAGCCCGTTCGTCGAAATCGGTGCCCGGCGGTCAGTGTCAGCCATTTCGAGGGCGACCTTTCACGACCACGGTCAAACCTTCTTCGAAGAACAAGCTCGGGACCTGCTCTGCAGCATCAGTGCCCACGACCACCCGACTCAACAGTCGCGAGAGCGTCTTCAGCTCCGTTTTGGGCAGCCGCGCCAGCGCCGCGATCAATCGGTCCTGGACGGCTTCCGGCGCGCTCTCGAGCAACGCTCGACCCGACCGGCTCAGGCTGAGGTCGACGCTGCGACGGTCCGTCTTCGAGGTCGTGCGCCGGACGTGGCCCATCGCGACCAGGCGACTGACCACGACCGACACGGAGCTCTGGTCGGTCGCGGTGCGCGCCGCCAACTCGTTGACCGAACACGGACTTTGACGGGCGAGGCACTGCAAAACGAACAGTTGTGCCCCCGACAGCCCCACACGCTGCTCGGATGAGCGCGACGAAACGCGCAGCGAACGCACGATCTGCCGTAGCGAATTGAGAATCTGACGGACTTCGTCGGGCAGGGGCAAGCCGGCCCCCGTGCCGACTTTGGGCCGGGCGGCGCGGGCTTTTGGTTTGGGTCCCATATATTGGTCCCCATACGCTCTGCCCGGCCGGAGCGCAAGCGGGCGCGGGGGTAGCCTAATCCGCAACGCGCCGGAGTGAGCCCCGCTCACGGCCCGCGGCAGCGGCGCGCACGGGACCCGTCATGAATTTGGTTCATGAGTCGCATCCATCCTATTCGCTGGTTCATCCCTCGCTCGGGAGCTAGCTTCTTTTGCATGAACATGCAGCAAACCCCGCTTCTCGGTGGACAGTTCACATTTCCAGGCACCGCCCTCACGGTGCATCGACTCGGCTACGGCGCGATGCAGCTCGCCGGACCTGGGGTTTGGGGGCCCCCGCGTGACGTCGATGCCGCGCTGTCCGTGCTCCGTGAAGCAATCGGGGCGGGCGTCAATCACATCGACACGAGCGACTACTATGGTCCGCACGTGACCAACGAGCTCATCCGTCGCGCGCTCCACCCGTACCCCAAGGGGCTGGTGCTCGTGACCAAGCTCGGCGCTCGCCGCCCGGCCGACAAATCATGGCAGCGTGCGACCTCGGCTCGAGACTTGACCGAGGGCGTACACGACAATTTGCGCAACTTGGGCGTGGAGACGCTCGACATCGTCAACTACAGAATGATGGGCGCCGGCCACGGCCCGGAAGAGGGCTCCATCGCCGAGCAGGTCACGGTGTTGGCCGGGCTGCAAAAACAAGGGCTGATCCGCCACATCGGCCTGAGCAATGTCACCGCCACGCAAGTGGCCGAGGCCCAGTCCATCACTAAAGTCGTCTGCGTGCAGAACAACTACAACCTAGCGCACCGCGAGGACGACGCCTTGATCGACGAGCTTTCACGCCAGGGCGTCGCTTACGTGCCGTTCTTCCCGCTCGGTGGCTTCTCGCCGTTGCAGTCGTCCACGCTGTCTTCCGTCGCGGAGCGGCTCGGGGCAACCGCGATGCAAGTAGCGCTCGCATGGCTCTTGCACCGGTCACCGAATGTCTTGTTGATCCCTGGCACCTCGTCCCTCGCCCACTTGCGAGAGAATCTGGCCGTCGGCAAGCTGACGCTTTCACCGGAGGTACTCGCAGAATTGGACGGCATTGGCGCGGCCTCCGGAGCGGTCCAACACTGAGCGCCGCAGCCGTTCGAGTGCGAGGTGCTCGCGGCACCCGCGGCTGAGCGTGCGTGAGCTCATGCCGATACCGCGGGCGATGCGCGCGACGGGCAAAGACTCATCCAAATGCTCGAGCACTTGCGAGCTAGAGCGGGGCGCGAGCTACCGAGAGATCTGCACGGCCGTCAAACAAGCCTCGGAAGCGTCGCTCGAAGGCGTGCTCGCTTACACGGAGGAAGAGCTCGTATCGACGGACATTCGTGGCGAAGCTTGCACCTCCGTCTTCGACTCCAAGGCAGGGATTGCGCTCGATTCGACGTTCGTCAAATTGGTCGCTTGGTACGACAACGAGTGGGGCTACTCGAGTAAACTGCTCGACCTCGCGCGCGAGATCAGCGCCCGCGGATGAGGAGCGAGCCTCGTTCGCTTCGGGTGGCGCTTTTCGCGCGCGCCAGATCGCAACACGCGTTGCTCGGTTGCCGAGCGTCCCCTCCATCGGCACGCGGTGAGCGCCCCGCTGCCCTATACATTCTGGCTTCGATGCCATTAGACTGAGTGGGTAAGGTCGTGTCGAACGCGCCGTACGGGGCGACGACGATCGGTGCTGCACGCCATTCTCCGAAGGCTGCTCGCACGATGGGCGCACAACAGGTTCGGGTGAAGCCCGACTGCACTTAGGAAAGACGAAGCAATGAAAGTATTCTCATGCGTAGCGCTGGGGTTGCTAGGCGTGATCGCCGTCGCTTGTAGCGATGACGATTCGATCAAGCCGACGGGGTCTGCCGGTGGCGGTGGGCACGCGGGCTCGATCTCGAACGGCGGCAGCGCGGGTAGGGGCGGCTCCGGCGGCTCCGGGAAGTCGGGCAGTGCCAGCGCCGGTGAGGCGGGTCAGGGTGAAGGCGCAGGCCAAGGCGGTCAAGGCGGGGAAGCGCCGACCGCATCGAGCTGCGATCCCAATCCGTGCGTCCATGGCAACTGTATGGAGCTTGCTTCGAGCAGCACGGAATTCGGATGCAGCTGCGATAGCGGCTTCGCCGGCAAACTGTGCGATCAAATCGCCGCCAATGCCTGTACCGATAAGCCGTGTCAAAACGGCGGCACCTGCACGCTGAGCGCGACCGGCGCCGCAGTCTGTGGCTGCGTCGAGGGTTACACGGGCGCGACGTGCGCCACGAACATCGACGACTGTGCATCACACCCCTGTCAAAACGGTGGCACCTGTGTGGACGGCGTGGCGGATTTCACGTGCACCTGCCCGGTTGGCCTCACCGGCAAGACCTGCAGCAGCAATCCCAATGATTGCCTCGTCAACCCGTGCGTCAACGGCGGCGTGTGCGCCGACGGGCTCAACGATTTTACCTGTACCTGCGTCGCCGGCTACAATGGAAAGACCTGTAGCAACAACATCGACGAGTGCTCGACGAACCCCTGCCTCAACGGTGGGGCCTGTACCGACAAGGTCAACGGCTACACTTGCACCTGCGCCGCCGGCTACTCAGGCAGCACCTGCACGACCAACATCGACGAGTGCGCCCCAGCGCCCTGCCTCAACGGAGGAACCTGCACCGACAAGGTCAACGGCTACACGTGCGCCTGCGCTGCCGGCTACTCCGGCAGCACTTGCGCCACCAACATCAACGAGTGCGCACCGGCACCCTGCCTCAACGGAGGAACCTGCACCGATAAGGTCAACGGCTATACGTGCGCCTGCGCCGCGGGCTACTCCGGCAGCACCTGCGCGACCAACATCGACGACTGCGCGGCGGCGCCCTGCCTCAACGGAGGAACCTGCACCGACGGCGTGAATAGCTACACCTGCAGCTGCGCCGCCGGCTACTCAGGCACCACCTGCGCCACCAACATCGACGAGTGCGCACCGGCGCCCTGCCTCAACGGAGGAACCTGCACCGACGGCGTGAATAGCTACACCTGCAGCTGCGCCGCCGGCTACTCAGGCACCACCTGCGCGACCAACATCAACGAGTGCGCCCCAGCGCCCTGCCTCAACGGAGGAACCTGCACCGACGGCGTGAATAGCTACACCTGCAGCTGCGCCGCGGGCTACTCCGGCAGCACCTGCGCGACCAACATCGACGAGTGCGCCCCCGCGCCCTGCCTCAACGGAGGAACCTGCACCGACGGCGTGAATAGCTACACCTGCACTTGTGCGGCAGGTTACTCGGGTAGCACCTGCGCGACCAACATCGACGACTGCGTCGGGGCCATCTGCCTCAACGGCGGCGTTTGCGTCGACGGCATCAACAGCTACGCATGCGCTTGCGCCACGGGCTACGGCGGCCCCAACTGCGCGACGAACATCGACGATTGTGTCGGGGCTACCTGCCTCAACGGAGCCACCTGCGTCGATGGCGTGAACAGCTACTCCTGCACCTGCGCTGTCGGCTACAGCGGGGCCAACTGCGGAACCAACATCGACGACTGCGCCG
>Ga0302321_100006167_pt1 | contig 10533 bp, 7 predicted proteins | sample Fen_T0_1_FD_202505 | JGI IMG/M metagenome (GOLD analysis project Ga0302321, IMG submission 202505) | Peat permafrost microbial communities from Stordalen Mire near Abisko, Sweden - Fen_T0_1 | ecosystem: Environmental > Terrestrial > Soil > Wetlands > Permafrost | place: Sweden: Abisko... | reverse complement strand
TGGTCGCCCTGCGCGGTCAGTCGCACAAGGGTCACATGTTGAAAGAAGCCGTCGGTGCAAGCAAGCAGCGATCCGTCGGGCGATTGAGTCATCACGTAGCCGCCGGACATCAGCAGGCCATCAGACACTTTCGTGCCGTCGGCCACGCTAAAGACCCGCTGGAAAGAGTTCGCGGTTTCATCGTTCGCAGTCAAGACCGTGTCGTCAGGAGAGAAGTACGGCTGAGACCCGCGATACTGTCCGTCGCTATTCCAGCCCTCGGCCAATACGTTCCCGTTCACGCGAAGGAGGGCGAGGGGGCCGGCCTGACTGACCACCGCCAGGCTTGCACCGTCGTGCGACCACACGAGTTCACCAACCGGGCGTGGGAAGATCTGCTGCTGCGTGACCAGGACGCCGTCGCGCCACAATTTCACGGCGCCGTCGATGCCCGCGCTGGCCAGCAAGCTGTCCCTGGGTGAATACGCCATCGCTGTCACCTGCCCGAAGTGCGCATCGAACCCGGTCACGAGGTGGCCGTCGCTGGTGGCATGCAGCTCGATGTGACCGGGGCCGCCCACGGTCAACGCAACCATGTCGCCCGTGGGCGAAAAGCTCGAATAAGTCGGCTGGCTGTTGCCAATCACGTCGCAAGGTCGGCCGTAGGTGCCGAGCGTGGGCGGATTGTCCGCATCGGAATCGATGCCCCCGTCGCCGGTCGCAACCTTGAGCGTGGTGGTGAGGCCATCGCCGCAGCCACAGAGAAGGCAAGTAAGGGTCGCCAAACGTCGCAGATTCCAAGTTCTGAGGTTCATACTCGCCAAACCCGCGCCGCTCGATTCACGTGCAAGAAATCTGTCGGCGAGCAACTCGCGCCGCGCTCACCATTCATAAACGGCACCAGCCCACACTGCGGGCGTGAATCGTGCGGTGTCGTTGCCATCGAGGCGCATGAAGGTTGCCGGTGCACGCACAAGCAGGGTAGCAAGCCAGCGCCCGGATACGCGCACCAAGCCTTGTGCGACCACGGCCGCCGACAACAATCCGCTCGATCGATGCTGAGCGGTTTGCGAGCGTTGCTCGGCGATACCACCGCCAATCTCCGCGGCCAGTACACCTTTCAGTCGTCCCCGTTGGAAGACGCGGCCAAGACTCGCGCCGATCTGCGCCTGCGTCTCGCGCATGCTTTGATTTTGGAAGGCCGCCAATTCCAGGGCCGCGGCCGCGATCCAAGCCCGTCTTTCGCGCGCTAGGCTCACGCGAAGGCTGGGCAGGAACCCGGATACCAACCCCACATCGTCGGCGACAGAGCGGGTTGTGCCCAGCGCCCCGGCAACCGTCCATCCACGCCTGTTCGGGCTGTCCCACGCAGGCGCCACCAACCCATCGCCCTTGGCCTGATGCCAAGTCGCTGTCCACGGCTGCAGGGACGTCGCTTGCACCACCACCGCCTGACCCGCGGCGACCCGCAGCTCGACGCCGAACAAGCTGCGTTGGCGCCAGGCCCGGATCTCGTAGTGGCCCGCGGCCACGGCCAGGCGACGCGCGCCTTGGGTTCCTATTTCGGCGATCACACGATCGCTCTCCACGTCGGTTAGCAGCACGCGCTCGAAGCCTGCGGGCAGCTCCACCACCGCAGCGGGCGTGCGAATGCGCGTCAGCACCACCTCTCCTCGGCCAGACAGACGATAATCGTAGTTGGGGTGCTGGGGACCGACCACGTTGTTGGTGGTTGCGCTCAGGGTGCGGGCAAAGGCGTATTGGTACGCCTCCGACAAGGTTACGAGACCGTCGCCGGACATGTCGGCCGCGCCGCGAAGCCCAGAAATCAGGTGGTGCGAGAAGAACGAGCCACGCAGCTCGCCAGATTCCAGGGCAGATTCATCCGCGGCACTGGAGGTGATGAGCACCTCGCCTGTGCTTTCCATGTTGTCCGCCAAGTGGATGTCAAAGGCCGGGCCAGGTGTTCCGCCTTTGAACGCGAGCAAGCCACCGCTGTGACAGCTGTCGACGAAGGCCAGGCGAACATCCGCGTCGGTTCGTTGCAACCACTGACGGAGCTCGGCGAACGGAAGTCGTTCCTGCGCCATCTCCAGCGACTGACCGTCGGAATGTCCAGAGAAATAGAAGAGCAAGACCGTTTGCGAGGAGTGTCCCCAGGACTTCACCCGTCGCTCCACGGTTTGCATCGTCTCTTGCACAGCTGCGAGGGATCGCCCGCGCAACAGGAAGAGATCCGCGGGGTCGATTCCGCCAAGCTCGACAAGGACTTGCCCCATGCGCGTGGCGTCCTCCTCGGCATAGCGCAGGGCCGGGCGCGCCCCGGAGCCGACGTTGTTGCCCACGACCACCGCAAGCCGCCGAGTCGCGGCCAACCCGGCCTCCGGCGCGCACAGCACGCCAAATGCCAAGGACAGGAAAATGAAGGAGCGCTTCCCCACAGCTATTCTCGTTTCTCGAAGAGGATGGACGATGTCTCAGCCTCTAACACACCCGGGGCGGCCGTGCTGCGAATGGCCTGCGGGCCGCCCCGGGCCAGCTCTTCGAGGATCGCTCGAACAGCGTCACCGTCGAGCGGGCGGGAGGACACCATGGCGAAGATGCGTTCAGGACCAGGGGCGTTGTCGAGCACCAGGCTGCCAGGTACCTCAAACCGGGCGTGCGGTGCCACAGGGACACTTTGCCACTGACCGAAGGGAAAGTAAGCATGGGCGTGTCCACCGCCATCCACGCCCGCGATGAACAGGTAGCGATGGGCGCCGGTTTCCACGACGAAGCGAAGGGCATCGCCAGCCGCAACGAGGCCACCCGGTGCGAGTCGGGTGACCTTGTTTCCGCGCCGGGCGTAGGTGAGCAGATCCCCGCCGCCCTTGATGCCGATGTCGCCCAAGTCGCCCGGGATGGATTGCCCAACCGACACGGTGCGATCATGGCTCTTGTACAGCCCGAGGACGGTGAGCAGAACGCCACACGCCACGGGGGACAAGGTCAACGCCCACCAGTGCCACCGGCTTCGGGGTGCCAGGCGTTGGCGGACCACAGGCAAACTGCGTGGAAGAACCTCTCGCGCGAATTGATCGGCCAGTGCCTGGCGAACCTTCTGTTGCTCACGGCAGGCTGGGCAAGCGTCCAGGTGGGCAACGAAGGGGCCTGCCGCAGGACGACTGGGGCTAGCCAAGGCCAGACTGTCGAAGTCCAAGCACGTCAGGTGCGGGGATGTCATGCCCATAATTCACTCCTGCGTAAGAGCTTCTGCGCCGTGGTCGCGAAGGCGGCCAAGCGGGTGGCAACCGTTCGGCGCGACAGATCCAGAATGCGGGCGACCTCCTCCTGGTCCATTCCGTCGACGTGATAGAGCCATGCCACGGGCTTCACCTTGGGGTGGGCGGCTTCGATGAGTCGCGCAGCGAGATCGCGGTTGACGATTCGGCGCTCCACATCGTGGAGAGCGGGAGCCTCCTCGGCACCCGTGGGATGGACCAGCGGTCGATGCTTGCGGTTGCGTAGCTCGTTGAGGCAATAGTTCGTGGCCACCCGGTAGATCCAGTAGAGAGCCTCGCGGTCGCTGGGAACTTCGGAAAGGTGCCGGTAGACCCGCACAAAGGTTTCTTGGGTGGCGTCGTGCGCCTCGGCTTCGTCGCTGAGAATGCTCCGACAGCGAATGTAGATGGCGGGACCATAGGTCTTGTAGAGGGTCGTCAGGCGGTCTTCTGTCATGGTGGTCCGCCTTGTGTCCTCGACCGGTAAACCCGCGCCAAGCGATTCATGTGCAAACTTCTTTTAGACGCTTTTCCATGCGCTACCAATGGTTGTGCGTCCGAGGATGCGTGTGATTGGCTTGCCGCCGCCATGCCGGGGCTGAAGGTCGTCCGCACGGAAGTGACCACGCCCATTCGGAGGCGCGGACGGCCGAGCCCAGCATCCTTGACACCACCCTAGGCGGGAACCAGAGTGCGGACGTGTTCTCTTTGAAAGCTCCTCTCGCGGTGATCGCCCGCGTAGCTGGGACTGGCGCCGGGTTGGGCGCGCTCGTCGCGACTGTCGACGCGGCTGCCGGGGGCGGACCGGCTTGGTTGTCGGGGATGGCGCATGGGGTGGGATTGGGCGCGGGGGTTGGCGCCATGGTGGGTATCGCGTGCGGCATGTTCCTGGTCTTGCCCGCGCGGTTGGCGGCGCCGCTCGGCATGCTCCTCGGATTCGGCGCTGGCCACCTTCTGGCCGATGCGCTCGGCGCCTATGCCCGCCTGCACGGGCACCACCGCGTGCTCGGCTGGCTGGCGCTTGTGGGCGCCTTCGTAGGCGGCTCTGCCCTAGGGCTCACGCCGCTGGCGGCGAGACGGCGCTCGCTGGTAGCTGCTCTCGCACTTGCCGCTGGCGCCGTGGTTCTCCTCTTCGCCGACCGAGCCCTCTTCGTCGGCCTCTATCCGGTGGCGCACACCGCTCTGCGCACGGCCGCCTTCTCGCTCGCCCTTCTCGCGCTGGCGACGCACGCGCCGAGCTTGTCCGCGCGCGGTCGCGCCGTGGGCGCTGGTCTCGTCGTGCTTCTCGCGGCGCTGCCGCTTGTTCTTCTCGACGAGCGCTCGCCGTCGCTACCGACCCTCGTGGCCAGGCCCTGGGTCGGGCTTGCTCTGCAGGCCGAGCGCACCCTCCTCGATTTCGATGGCGACGGCTACGCGAGTCTTCTTGGCGGCGGCGACTGCGCGCCCTTCGATCCCAAGATCTCGCCCGGTGCCACCGAAATTCCCGGCAACGGCATCGACGACAATTGTCTGCTCGGCGATGCGCCGACCGAGCGGGAAGCGACCCGCGAGGTGCCACCGCCGACAGCGCCGTCGCCCGTCGACGTCGTGCTCATCACCCTCGATGCAACTCGGCCAGACCACACCGGCATGTACGGCTACCGTCGCGACACCACGCCCAACCTCACCCGCTGGGCAAGTCATGCGCTGCGCTTCGAGCATGCCTACTCGGCTGGCGCCTGGACCTCGATCTCCGTCTCGTCCATGCTGCGCGGGGTTTACCCCCGGCGCATCCAATGGACGCGCCTGTACGAGACCGACGCCTTTCGCCTGCTGCGCGGTCCGCCGGTTCCCCAGCTCAGGCCGGGCGAGAGAATTCGTCTGATGTTCGGGCTGCCCATCGATGACCCGCGTCCCACGCTGGCCGAGTGGTTGCACCGCCGCGGGATGACCACCGCCGCTGTCGTCGATGGGGGCTACTCCCAATTCCTCTCGGCGAAATTCGGCATGGCGGCGGGCTTCGATCGGTTCGTCGACGAATTTCCCGGAGGCGTGCATGGAGACGATACCGTCGCCGACGAGGCCATCCGGACCATCGCCGCGCTGCCCTCCGACCGCCCGTTCTTCTTGTGGGTCCACTTCTTCGGTCCGCACGACGTTGGAGACCGGCACCCCGAAGTGCCCGACTACGGCGCTGGCAACGACAACGAATATGACCACGCCATCGCCTTCGCCGACTTGCAAGCGGGACGGGTTCTCGAAGCCCTGCGCGCGCGCCCGTCCAGCCGTCCGCTCGCCATCATGGTCAGCTCGGATCACGGCGAGCACGTGGAGCCGGCGCGCTACCACGGCACCGACCTCTACGAATGCAGCATCCGGGTGCCCTTGCTCATCGAAGCGCCTGGCTTCGCAGCGGGGCGCAGCGACCGCTTGGTATCGCTGGTGGATGTGATGCCGACGGTGCTTGGTCTGACCGGCACGCCGCCGCCGCCCGGCCTGGACGGCATGGATCTCGCCTTGCCCGATCGACCGCGTGCCCTCATCGCCGAGAACTGGCGCTACGAAGGCTTCGGTAGTGTGCAGCTCGACCAGCTGGCGGCGTTCGACGGAACCCGCAAGCTCGTCATTGATCGGACTGCCCACGTGAAGCGCCTTGAACGACAGGATGTGCTTGATCAGCCCCCCGCGCTGCCGGTCCCCGAGGGCGATCCCGCTGTCGATCGCCTGGTGGGAACGGCCCTCCGTCACCTCGAGATGACCCGCGGAAATCCGCACATGGCCGATTGATGCGACCACGCCAGGCGGCCCTATCGAATCGCCGTTGGCTGTCGCCGTTTTCTTGGTAGAAATCCCCATGCCCGAACGCGCTTCTTGGGACGAGTACTTCATGAACATCGCCAGCGTGGTGGCGTCGCGCTCGACCTGCCCGCGCAAGTTCGTCGGCGCGGTCATCGTGCGCGAGAAGACCATCTTGTCGACCGGCTACAACGGCTCGATTCGCGGCATGCCCCACTGTTCCGAGGTCGGCCACATGATGGAGAACGACCACTGCGTGGCCACCATTCATGCCGAGAGCAATGCCATCCTTCAGGCTGCGAAGAACGGGGTGATGATCGATGGCGGCACCCTGTATGTCACCGCGAGTCCATGCTGGAATTGCTTCAAGCAGGTCGCGAATTCGGGCCTGCGCCGCATCGTCTACGGCGAGTTTTACCGCGACGAGCGCATCTTTCAGGTGGCCCAAACCCTGGGCATCGAGCTGGTACACCTACAGTCAGCACCTGTAAGCCAGCCCAACAAAAATCCAATCGAAGGTTGACAGCCACCAGTTCCTGGCTAACTCTAGATAGACATGCTGCGGTTGTCGTTGATGTTGTTGACCGTCATGGTCAGCGCTCAGACCGCGGGGGCTTCTGAAGGCGCCCCGAATTTGGCCGCGTCCGCAGTCGGCGCCGGCCGGGCCGCAGGGCCTAGCCGATCGGGAAAATGCGGTGCCAAGCATCGTGGCAAGCACTCCGGGAAGATGAATGGCTGGCCGGTGTCGGAGAAAGAGCTGCTGGCAGCGCCACCCGCTCCGCCTTCCGGTAACCTCCGCATCATCTCGCTCAACTACAAGGACGAGGCCGACGTCAACATCTACAATGAGGACGGGTCGTTCAATCTTCAGGCCCTGGCCGAGCTCAACCACATCTTCAAGTGCCGGCGCAGCGGACTGGAACACGACATCGATACGCGCCTGTTGACCATCCTGTCGCACGTCTACGATCACTTCGGCGGCAAGCGCCTTGAGCTGCTTTCCGGCTATCGATTCCAGCGCCGCACCACCAGCAACCACTTCCACGGCACGGCCGCGGATATTCGCATTGCTGGCATCGACCCACGCAAGATTCGCAGCTACGTCGAGACACTGGACGCGGGCGGCATGGGCGTGGGCTGGTATCCCAAGGTGGGCTTCGTGCACGTGGACGTGCGCTTGCCGCCCAGCTACCGCTGGATCGACTACTCGCGCTCGAACCCGGACGCCCGCGACCGAATGCTTCCGCGCGGCTTCAAGCGCAAGGATCCAGAAAGCTGATACACCGGCTTGAGCTGGTGTGTCCTTTCTTGATCTCTTCGCTCGCGTCCCGTAGCTTGGGACGGGGCTGGCCAAGGCCCTGCCAAGCATCATGTCCGCTAAACAGCTAGATCTGCTCGAAGAAAACGGGAAAACGCCAACGGATCCGCCCAAGAGGGGCAAGGGAGATGGGGGGCGCGGGCGCGGTTCGGAAGGCGGCAACGGTGCCGGGAACGGTGACGGAAGCGGCGGCGGTCCCACGGTGCCCACCGAGACCTCACTGGTCGACGAGGCCCAGCGTCGCTACCTGAACTACGCGGTCAGCGTCATCACCTCGCGCGCGTTGCCCGATGTGCGCGATGGCCTCAAGCCGGTGCAGCGGCGCATCTTGTTCGCCATGCACAACGATTTGCACCTCTACCCGGACGCCAGGTTCCGCAAGTGTGCCAACATCGTGGGCACCGTCCTCGGTAAATATCACCCGCACGGCGATACGGCCTGCTACGAAGCCATGGTCCGCCTGGCCCAGGATTTTTCGGTGCGCTACCTGCTGGTCGAGGGGCACGGCAACTTCGGTTCGCTCGATGGCGACGCCCCCGCGGCCTACCGCTACACCGAAGCGCGCATGGCCCCGCTGGCCATGGAGCTGCTGGACGAGATCAAGGAAGGCACCGTCGATTTTCACCCCAACTACGACGGCACGGCGGAAGAGCCCATCGTGCTGCCGGCGCGCGTGCCCCAGTTGCTGGCCAACGGTTGTGCCGGCATCGCGGTCGGCATGGCGACCAACATCCCGCCCCACAATCTTTCCGAAGTCTGCCAGGCCGCCATCGCGCTCATCGACGACCGCAAGCTCGAGTGCAAGGATCTGCTCAAGTACATCAAGGGCCCCGATTTTCCCACGGGCGGCCTTTGCACCAACTCGAAGAAAGAGCTGCGCGAGATCTACGAGACCGGGCAGGGCCCCATCCACTTGCGCGGCGAGTGGAAGGGCGAGGAGACCAAGAAGGGTGCGCCACTGATCATCCTGACGTCGATCCCCTACAACGTCTCCAAGTCCGACCTGGTCGAGCGTATCGCCGAAGTCATCATCGCCAAGAAGCTGCCCTTGCTGGTCGACGTGCGTGATGAATCCACCCACGAGGTGCGCATCGTCCTCGAGCTCAAGCCCGGCGCGGATCCCGCGCTGGTCATGGCCTATCTCTACAAGCACACGCCCATCGCGCTTTCCTTCCACGTCAACATGACGTGTCTGGTGCCCACGCAGAACCGCGAGGTCGCGGGTCCCATGCGCCTCAACTTGCTTTCGATCTTGAGCGAGTTCCTGGATTTCCGAGAGGAGGTCGTCACGCGCCGGTTCGAGTTCGAGCTGGCCGAGCTCCAGCGTCGGATTCACATCCTGCAGGGCTTCGCCATCATCTTCGATGCCCTGGACGAAGCCATCCGCATCATCCGCAAATCGGACGGCAAGGCCGATGCCGCGGTCAAGCTGATCAAGCGCTTCGGCCTCGACGAGGTGCAGACCGACGCCATCCTCGAGCTCAAGCTGTACAAGCTGGCACGCCTGGAAATGCAGATCATTCTCGACGAGCTGGCCGCCAAACGCGCGCGCGCCAAGGAGATCGAAGCCATTCTCAAAGACGAGCGCAAGCTGTGGAAAGTCATTCGCAGCGAGCTGGAGGATATTTCCAAGCGCTTTGCCGACAAGCGGCGCACCAAGATTGGCGGCGTCGGGGGCGACGACGTGGAATTCCAGGCCGAGGATTTCATCGTCGACGAGGAGGTCACGGTCATTCTGTCCCGCGACGGCTGGCTGAAACGCGTGCGTGAGATCAAGGATCTCGCGGCCACCCGTCTACGCGAGGGCGATGCGGTGCTGGCCGCCCTGCGTGGCTCGACCAAGGATTCGCTCGCCATCTTCTCCAATCTCGGCAGTTGCTACGCGATTCGCATCAACGACGTCCCGGCCTCCACCGGCTACGGCGAGCCGGTGCAGAAGCTGCTCAACTTTCGCGACGGCGAGCGCGTGGTCGCTGGACTGGTCACCTCCGGCAATGGGGCTTCTGCGATTCCCGCCGGAACCCTTGCGATCTCCCTGACCCGCAAGGGCTTTGGCTTCCGCTTCAATCTCGATCCGCACCGGGAGCTATCCACCCGTGCCGGTCGCCGCTTCGCCAAGCTGGCCGATGGTGACGAGGTGGTCGGGGTCCTGCCCGTGTCGCCCAAGGATGTTCTGTGCGTCGTCACTGGCGAGGCGCGCGCCCTGGTGTGCGACGCCGATGAAGCCGCCGAACTGGCCAACCCCGGCCGCGGCGTCACCATGATCAAGGTGGCCGACGAGGACGCGGTGGTCGGCTTCGCCCTGGGCAAACGCAAGGACGAGGAAGTCCTGGTTGCCGAGCTGGAGAGCGGCAAGAAGATTCCGGTCGGACCGGGGCGCTACAGCGTTACCGCGCGTGGCGGTCGCGGCCATGCCCTTGCCCGCAAGGCAAAGGTCGTGCGTGTTCACGTTCCGGTCGAAATCCCGCCTGATGATCAGCCCAAACTGGTGAACTGAGATGACCCCGCCCGACGCAACCTACAACGCAGATCACATCACGGTCCTCAAGGGCCTAGAGCCGGTACGCCGGCGGCCCGGCATGTACATCGGTGGCACCGACAGCAAGGGCTACCACCATCTGCTGTGGGAGATCGTCGATAACAGCGTCGACGAGGTCATCAATGGCTTCGCCACCCACTTTGAAGTCGTTCTACACAAGGACCACAAGTCGGTCACGGTGACCGACAACGGCCGTGGCATTCCCGTCGATATCAAGAAGGAATTCAAGAAGTCGGCGCTCGAGCTCGTGCTCACGGTCCTGCACGCGGGCGGTAAGTTCTCCTCGGGCCAGTACAAGTATTCGGGTGGTCTGCACGGCGTGGGCTCGTCGGTGGTGAACGCGCTCTCGGAAGAAATGGTGGCGCGCGTGAAGCGCGACGGCTACGAGTGGGAGCAACGCTACGCGCGCGGCGAGGTGGCCAGCAAGCTGACCAAGATCGCCACCGCCCGGGGAACTGGCACGTCCATCTTCTTCCGGCCCGATCCGCAGATCTTCGGCAAGCTGGATTTCTCCGCCGAGACCATTCGCTTTCGCCTGGAAACCAAGACCTTCTTGCACAAGGGCCTGAAGATCACCTTCCGGGACGAGGCCGCGGGCACCTCCGAGATCCTGCAGCACGATGGTGGCATCGCCGACTTCCTGACCAAAATCGTCGCGGATC
>Ga0302321_100006166_pt1 | contig 10534 bp, 6 predicted proteins | sample Fen_T0_1_FD_202505 | JGI IMG/M metagenome (GOLD analysis project Ga0302321, IMG submission 202505) | Peat permafrost microbial communities from Stordalen Mire near Abisko, Sweden - Fen_T0_1 | ecosystem: Environmental > Terrestrial > Soil > Wetlands > Permafrost | place: Sweden: Abisko... | reverse complement strand
AGTCGAGCAACCGGCGCCTCTGGCTAACAAGCATTAGCAAGCCACGGCGTGAGTGGTGATCCTTCGCGTGCACCCGGAAGTGCTCCGTGAGATAGGAAATACGTTCCGACAAGAGGGCGATCTGAACTTCCGGCGAGCCAGTGTCGGCTTCGCTGCGGGCGAACTTCTTGACGACTTCTGCTTTCTTGACTGCGGCTAGACCCATTCGGTCACACTCATTTCTCTCGAATTCTTCACTGTTTTTTTGAGCCCTTAATTTCCTACATCACGCGCCCGGAGTCAACCTAACTCAACCGCTAGGGCCCGAACCCGTGATTTAGGCGTGCGAGACTACTAGCAAAGTTTCGCTCCGCCTCAAAATGCATTCGAGCACACGATCCAAGGTCTCGGGGTCAAGTGCGGCAAAACTCTCGTCGAGCACTCGAATGTCAGCCTGTTGGGCCAGCGCGCGTGCGACGCAAACCCGGGCCTTCTCGCCCTGGGATAGCTGCCAGCCACTGTCACCGACCATCTGTTGAATGCCGGCGGGCATCCGCGCCAGCAAGCTCTCCAGGCCCAGCTCTCGGCAAATTTGCTCGAATTCGACGATGTCCGCGTCGCTCGGCGGCCAACGCCTGGCCATCGCGATGTTGAACAGCAGCGGCGCTGAAAGGATGTGATTGTCGTGACTCTGCGGCACGCTGGCTACACGCTGCCGCCAACGTTCCGGGCGTAGGCTGTGATGGTCGAATCCACCGAGCAGGAGCAGACCGCTCGACGGCTGGCGCAAACCGCACAACAGCGCACCCAAGGTCGACTTGCCCGAGCCGGACCGACCTTCCACCAGCACCCGCTCACCCCGATAGACCTCGAAGTCGGCGCCGCGCAATACCGGTTCCAACCGGCCGGGGTAGCGGTAACTGACGTCGCGACCGACGAGCAACGCGCGCCGCCCCTGTGTCGCCTCGTCCACTTCGTTAGGAAGAACCGCAACCTGCTCAGCAGCTTCGGCCACGTTGGCAGCGGCGGCGATCGGCTTGGTGCTTCGCCATGCCACCAGCGCCGTCGCCAATCCAGGTCCCGTTTCCAAAGCGATGCGCCGGAACGCCAGATAGACGAGCAACACGCCGCCTAGGCTGACCGCCACGTGCGGCGAGGCCGTTCGCGCTGCCGCGAAGTCGGGAACCAGCGCCGCGACGCCCAGGATCAGCCAGCCGCGTGGCACCAGCACCGCGAGCTTAGCCATCTCGCGATCCATGGCCGCTTCTTTGCGCGCGTACTCGGCCAGTGCCCGTTCTTCGCCCAAGTGGCGCTTGTCGGGCGCCAGCTGCGCCACCATCGTTCGATAACCGACCATGGTCTCGACCAGATCATCGGTCAGCGCCAACCTGGCATCGGCCCAGTCGAGCAGCCGGCGATAGAGCCGGCGTACGAGGAAGGCCGCCACACCGAAGCACCCGAACAAGAGGATTGCGTGACTGATGGGAGCGGCACCCGCCAGAAGTACCAAAAGGCCACAAGCGCACTGGGCGACGTCCGCCAGCAAGGTGGGACCGCCGGTGCGTGCCAGGGCGTCGAGTGCGTCTGCGTCCAGCACGATCCCGAGCAGCGCCCCGATGCCTCTCGCTCGGACTTTGTCGGTGGACAAATGCAAAATGCCTCCCAGCAGTCGCTCCCGCGTGATGCCGCCGACGTGGACGGCCAGCCGCCCCGCCCCCCACATGGCGGCCCCTCGGCAAACCACGAAGCACGGAAGCATGATGGCCCAGGCCCAGAGCCACCCTTGCGACAGATGTCCTTCCATTGCGGCCGAGCCAATCAGCCACCAAGAAACCAGATACAGCGCGAAGGCCAAGAGGTAGGAGCCCACCGTTCCAATCAGCAGCGGCCTGCCACCGGCCTCGATGAAACGCGCAACGAAACCGCTGTCGGCGGGAGCAAACGAAAAGCCGGAGCACAGCTCGACACGACCTTCCTCCCGACGGAGAACGCGCTCGGCAATACCGGCTGCCCGTGCGTCGAATCCCGCCTGCTCGCAGAAACTGCGCAAGCCGCGGTTCGACTCGCTGGCGCCGGCAAGTAGGCTGTCGATCTCCGCGATCGGAATGCGCACGGGCTGCCGGCCGGGCGGCAGGACCTCGACCTCGTGCCCTCGCCCGAGCAGCCGCAACAGAACCAGGAACTGTCGCTTGGGCTGAGCAGGCAGGATGACCAAGATGGGGCCACCTTCCGCCAGCATGGCTCCCGCGGTCAGCTCGGTCCTCTCTTTCGCCTCGGCAATGACACCCAGACGAGCACCGGCGTCTTCCAGCCACCGCCCCAGATCGAGCAGCGAAGCATCGTCGACCGCCGAGGGGACCGACGCCAGCCGGCGCGCCCGCTGCCTTGGCAACACACGCTCTGCGATCGATTCTAGGGCGAGACCCAGTTGATCGGCGCGCCACGCAAAATCGTGCCCGCACGCGAGCCCCGCCTCGGCGTTCATCGTCGCGGCTCCCGTTCCTTCCAGTCGGTTGCCACGTAGCCCGACTCCACGCGAAAGCGACGCCACTCGGAGCCGCTCAGCCTCCCGAGGGCGCGCTTCTCCGCGGCCAGCAGTCGGGCATAGCGAGAGTTGGGCTGCGCCGCCAGCGCTGGAGGCGCCCCATCCTCGAGGATCAAGCCACCTTCGATAACCAGCACGCGCGGGAACGAGAGGGTCTCGGCGATGTCATGGCTGATGCACAGGAACGTGGCGCTCTGCCAGCGTCGACGGGCGGCAAACAGCATCGAGCTCCGTCGGGCTCGTTCGAGACCGCAGAACGCCTCGTCCAAGATAACCAGGCCCGGCGTGCCACGACAGATCCCTCGCGCCAGTCGCACCCGTTGGCCTTCTCCGCCAGAGAGCAACGCCCCGTTGGCACCGACGGGCGTTTGCAAGCCCATCGGCAGGCGCGCGAGCACCTCGTCGAGCTCGGCAGCCTCGACCGCATCGCCCAACGGCTTTCGTTCACCTTCCATTCCGTAGCGCAGGTTATCCAGCAAGGATCGGTTCCACAGCTGAACCGTTGGGTCGACCCAGATGGTGTGCCGGCGCAGGCGTGCGAGCTCACGTCCCGCGAGCGACTTGCCGTCGACCAGGACCTGTCCCGTGTTCGGGCGATACCACCCGAGCAAGAGACCCACCAGACTCGACTTACCTGCCCCCGAGACCCCCACGATGGCCACATGCTCGCCAGCGTTGATCGCAAGCCTCGGGATGCTCAGCACCTGATTGCCCGCCTGCTGGACCGTGACGTGGTCGAGGGTCAGGGTGGGCGGAGCAGGTGCCATCGTCTTCTCGGCTTCGGTCGGGGGCTCGACGTCTTCGTCGGAAGCGCTCTCCTCGGCGCCGAGCGGCTCGAGCAGCCTCAGCGTGACGTTGCGATGCTGCGGATACTGCTGGATCAGAAATGCCAGCTCCATACCCAGCGCGGGGACCATCAGAATCCAGTACACGAAGAGGATCGCCCAACCCGAGCCCTCGGCGCTCGACAGATAGTGGAAGACCACCGCCGCAGCCATGCCAAAACCCACGACGCCCATCACCGTCTCGATCATGGTGCCGGTGCGGGCCACGTCGCGTGCGGCACGCGCCCATTCGCGCAGTCTCGTGCCGTGCTCGGTCGTCACGGCGCCCTCGGCCGTATGAGCACGGATGGCCGAGAGCCCCAGCAGGGCGTCCAGATAGAAGCGGGCCAAGCCGCCAGCGTGGCCACGCATGCGGAGATCCTTCTCCAGCAGAATCGGCTGGCAAAGCAGCGGCAAGGCCACCATCAAGAATGCCAAGACCAACACCAGTGGCGCCGACGACGGATACAGCCAAATCACGCCGGCCACCGTCGCCGTCATCTCGCACAAGCAACGAATGACCTGTCCGCCATGGCCCGGCAGCAAACGCAGCCAGTGCAGCAGGTGCGAGCTTTCCGCCATGTTCGAGATCGGTCGACTTTGAAAGTATCGATCACCGAGGCGAGGCAGTTTCTGCAGGAAGGCCTGCCGCATCCGGATTTCCAACCGACGCCCCTGTGCCCACAGTCCACGCGCCACCGGCCACTCGATGAGCGACAGCGCAAGCAGCAACCCGAGAAGGGCAAACGCCGCGAACACCCGCTGTTCGAACAGATCCAGGCGGTTCCCCACGTCGAAGGCGCCGCGGAAGAGCAGAGCCTCAACCACGCTGCCGAGTCCGGCGACAACCAAACCAGCTACCAGCGGCAAGATACGCAGGAAGCCGTCTGCGCGAAACATCTCGATGAGGCGCCGCCCTGCCCCTTCCTCCTGCACCCGAACCGCGGCGTCGAGCTCCGCCGAAAGGCCGGGCTGCACGTCCTGTCGACCGTTCACCTTCAGGACCACACCACCGCGCACGAGAAGCGTCGGGCTGCCGTCCTCCATGGGTTTGCCGGAACGAACCGTCCACAGTCGCTCGGGGACCAAACCTTGCACGCCATGCTCGCGAGCCGAGGCGAACAGAAGGTCGAACGAGCGTACTAGCTGTGACGGCCGCGCGGCCCCCTGCCCGACGAGCCGCACCGTTGCGCGAAGCGCGGCATCCAGCGCAGCCACGTTTTGCCAACCTCCCTCGAGCGCGGTCGCGACAACTCCTGCGGCAGTGCTCGCTCCCAGGCAGTGCCCAAGCCGCTGCCGAAGCGGCTCCATGAAGGCGGGCGAAACGATCCAGTCAGCCACGTCTTCTGCCGGCACTTCGTTCTCGTGAACGTACAGCGTCTCTTCCAAAGTGGCGCGCTTCATCCAGCGACGTCCGCGCCCTGGGTCCATCACCTGTACCCACCGGCCAAGCGTCCGCCAGATCACCACGAAGTGGGTCAGGCCCGACGGCAAACGGGTTACCACCAGTGCCGGAAGACATTGCGCCGCTGATGCCAGCACGTGCTCGACCGGCATCATTTCCTGATCCGCATCGAGCCCGAGAGCATTGGTCAGGTCTTCGAGAGTATCGATAGAGGTTCCGTCGACGCTGGTGTGGCAGGCCTCGCGCAAGCGCCCATAGCTGGCCTTGATGCCGAAGCCCGAGAGCAACGACTTGAGTGTCGCCGGTCCGCAGTCCATGCCCGAGGTCTGGATGGCCTCGGGCACGAAGAACCGACGGTGCGATTGTCTGTACGAGTCCGCGCCGGTCATGGCTTCTCCACCGCCGGCGATGCTGACTTCATCAGGTAGCGTCCGGCGGCGTCGAGGACCAGCGAAATGGGCGCCACACGTTCGACCTCCACTTCCGCGCTGCCTTGCAACCCGTGCTGGATCGGTATGGCGGACTTCTGATTGCGCCCGAGCTCGAGTTCGAGCTCGACGCGAATCAAGCCTTCGCGAGGTTCACTGCCGACGCGCTCGACGTGCGCGTGGAGGACGCCGAACTTGGTCCATGGAAAGCCGAACAGCCTGATGCGTGCGAGCTGATCGGGCTTCACCCGACCAGCAGCGGTCGCGGCGTCGAAAAAGGCCACTGCGCGCAGCCCGCCCGCCGGAATCACCGTACACAAACGCGTGCCGGAGGTGACCACCGCGCCCGGCTGCAAATTGACCATGTTGCCGATCTTTCCCGACACCGGCGCACGCACCGTGAACGAGTCGATACGTTGATCGAGAATCGGGATGTGCGACGAGGCCTCGGTGCGCACGCTTTCGAGCCGCGCAATCTCCGCCTGCAAGCGCGCAATCTTCGCGCGACGGTCATTGTGACGAACCTCTCCTTCCGTGCCCAGCCGTCCGACCTGGACTCGCGCAGCCTCGGACTCGGCGTTCTGCTTGTCGAAGTCGGCCTGCATCCGCTGACGCTCCAGCTCGGCGACCACGTGCTGCTTGTGCAGCGCCTCGACCTGGGCACGCTCGGACGCCTTCAACAAGGCCACCGCTTCCGACGCGCGTTTGCGAGCCCGTGCCTCGCTCACCTCCGCCACCAAAGCCCGGTCCTCACCCCGCAAGGCACTTTCATCGGAGGTCATCTCGCGTTCGAGCGCGGCGATCTGCGGCGCCACGGCGAGGACTTTGCTGACCTCGGCCTGCCGCTCCAGGTGAAGGACCTCACTGTCGAGTTCGATCAGCACATCGCCCACGGAAACCTCACGCCCGAGGACAAGGTTACTTTGCAAAAGACGGCCCGACACAGGCGCATCCACGTCGTGGGGGGCGGATTCGACCTCGAGACGCGCCTGGCGACTGGTTTCGTACAGCGACACCTGTGCGAGGAAGAACCACAGCGTCCAGGCCAACAGCAGCACGGATCCCAGGAGCGCCGCAAAGAGCGGTCGGGAAGAAGCGTCTTGCGCGTGGGCGAATCGAGAGAACATGACACTCCGTGAACTGACCCATCATAGTCGAGAACGGCGTTGTCAGGAATGCTGTCGACAAGTGGCAGCCGAGCCGCGAAAAAAGGTAGAACGTCCGGATGTCGAAAAAGCTATGTCACGTCGGAGCGTCGGTGCTGGCGCTGTCCGGATGCGTTTTCGCATGCCGCGGGCCAAGGAGCGGCGGTGCGGGCGACAAGGCACCGTCGCCTGCAGTCGAGAAACAAGCGCCCTCGAAGGCGAAATCAGCTGTCGATCTCGACGAAGCCGGCCCCAAGTTGGACCTGCTCGCCTCGCGGACGCTGTGGCACGTCTATCAACGCGGCCTCGTGATTTCGTTCGCTGGCGAAGGCTTCCGCAAATACAGCCAGGAGTACACGAACCCGTGGAAAGGGATGAGTAGGCTCGAGGAGCAGACCGGACGGGTTCTGGGGTCGACGGCCGCGACCTTGCATTTTCCGTGGACGGCAACCGCCGACGAAGCGACCGTCCTAATTCGCGTGCACGGCGATTCGTGTGGAAAGAAGCTCTCGATTCGGCTCAACGGCAAGCCGCTCAAGAACACGAATCTCGAAAATGGCTGGCAGCAGGTGTCCGCGACGGTGCCGGCAGGATTGCTCGCGAAGGGCGAGAACACCCTGGCCGTCGCCGCTGGCAAGAAGGGCGGAGTCTTCCATTCCCTCGAGATCGCACCCGGCAAAGCCACCTTTGCACCCGAATGGCCCGCGCCCTCCCCCGTTGCCAAGGTCACCATCGGAGATAAGACCAGTGAATCGCTCACCGGCTTTGCGCGGCTGATGATGCCGGTCGAGATCCCTCAGCAAGGATGGCTGGTTCTGCAAACCGCCGCCACCGCGGGTCCGGTCCGTTTTCAGATCTCCGCAACGGAGGAAGGCCAGCCACCCAAGTTGCTGCTCGACGAGAGGCAAGACCCAGGCAGCGTGCGCGATCGGCAGCTCGCGCTGGCCGAGCTCGGCGGCAAGCTGGTCGCTCTGGAATTCGCTGTCGCCGACGGGCGGCCTACCGACGCGGCATGGGTTGCGCCGAAAATTCTGCTACCCACATCGAAGGTCGCCCCTCACCCGCAGCCCGCGCGCAACCTTGTGATCCTGGTCGCGGACGCGCTACGAGCCGACAAGCTGCCCATGTACGGCGAAACCCGCGTGCGCACCCCTAACATCACCAAGGCCGCGCAGGAAATCGGCGTGACCTTCACGTCCACCCACGCCGCCTCGCCATCCTCGCCTCCGTCCCACGCGAGCATTCAAAGCGGATGCATGCCGCGCAGCCACGGCATTCTTGGCGACAAGAGCAAGGTCAATCCCGGCACGCCCATGGTGAGCGCGATCCTGGCCAAGGCCGGCATCGCCACCGACTTCGTCGGCGACGCCTCCTTCGCCATGCGCCGACTTTTACCGGCGTCCAGCTGGACCGAGTTCCACCAGCCCAACGCCGAGGGCAAAGGCGGTGACTGCACGGGCGTCGTGCAGGAGATCTTCGCGTTCGTGGACAAGCACAAGGACGAACGCTTCTTCGTCTCGTCGGTGGCCTTCGAGGCCCACACGCCCTACCTCTATCACGAGGGGATCACCGAGCACTACTACACCGGCACCTTCAGCGACGACATCGGCAAGCGCCCAGACGGCAACACCTTCGGTGCAATCCTCAGTGGCAAGATCAAGATGACCCCCGATAAGTGGGGGCAGCTCAAGGGGCTCTACGACGGCGAAGTCGAGCACCTCGACACGTGTTTCGGCCTGCTCATGGGTGGCCTGCGCAGTCGCGGGCTCGCAGACAACACGCCCGTGGTGCTGCTGGCCGATCACGGCGAAGGCTTCCTCGAGCACGGCAGCCTTGGCCATGCCTACGGCCAATACGCCGAGCTGACCCGCGTGCCGCTGGTGTTCTTCGCGCCGGGCCTCGGCCGCGGACAGAAGATTCCGATCGTCGTCAGCCACGCCGACGTCGTACCCACGATTGTCGACCTGATGGGTGTTCCCCAAGACGAGCGCGTGCAGGGCGAAAGTCTTCTACCCATGATCCTGCGCGACGGTGCGTGGATGCCCAGGGTGGTGCCGTCCGAATACGGGCGCAGTTACTCGCTGCGATCGCAGGGCCTTCACTATGTAGTCGACTACGGCGGGAACGAATTCCTCTACGCTCTCGCCGCTGACCCCGCCGAAAAGACCGAGCTGAAAGACAAGCGTCCCCTAGCCCTCCGATACTTCCGTGACTTGGCTGGTTTGTACCTGGCGCATCGGGCGAAGTGGCACGCAGCAAACTGGGGCACGCTAAACAACCACGGGCCTGGGTTCTTGGCGGCCACCGGCAATTAGGACAGAGAATTCGTACCCGTATCTGCTCCGCTCACTCGGTGCACCCGCAGACCAGTCTCACCTCAGCCCGGCTGACGGTCACACTGAAGTCGGGCGAAGACAGCCACCACAGAGTTCCGTTGTCAAAGATGTGGCAACCGAAACCGAGTCCATCGGTCCGCGAGGAGGCGCTCGGTGTGCCGCTGATGCCGACCAAACGAAGCAAGACTCCGCATTCGGCGGCATTGCCACCCTGTTTGGTGCTTCCAACGTGAGCCGCGGCGGCGGTAGACGGCTGGCCGTGGGCTCCACAGACTTGTCGGCAACTCGAACCCGCCGACCCCAGATACCAGCAGACTCCGCCGTGACTTGCCCCCGAGCACGAGTTGCCGGCGGCACCGGCCAAACCAGCATCGGCGCTGCCGGCTCCACCGGTCTGCGCACCCCCAACGCCGGCTCCCGCTTGCCCGCCCGTGGTCACCCGCCCCGAACCGGCCGCCCCACCGAGACCCGATCCCACACCGCCCACACCACCCGTACCAAGCGAGCTTCCGCCCGTGCCCAATGCGGAACTGCCGGTTCCACCCGTACCAGGGATGTTTCCCCCTGTGCCAGGCCCTTCCGTAGAAAGGCTCCCCCCGGCCCCTCCCCCTCCCATGCTGGCATCCCTTCCATGGGCGAAATTGTCGAAGTCGTAAGTGCACGTGGCTGCGCCCAAAGCGGCAAGAACCGCCGCCAACTCAATCCATTTCCCTGGCACTGCCACGATTAGAAACTCCCCGCATAAGATAGCTTGGCGAGGCCGGGTGACACTTCCACAGACGGGGTCCCGCTCTTTTCGCGCTTGGCTCCCCAGAAGTACAGGGTGGCGCCTGTCAAAGTGCCTGCCACGCCCAACAGCAATCCAACGTTCGCCACCGTTTGGTAGGCCTTGCCATCATCCACCTGGCCCCGGTGGCTGCTGTCGGGGCAGCCCTGAAAACACTCCGTTTGCAGTCCGTTGTAGGTCGCTCTGGCTTTTAGTCCCGCCACCGCAAAGGTTCCGAGACCCACCACGCCAAGACCGCCGGCGATCAGTCCCCACGCCTTCCACCGAGACCCCGTTGAGCCCTGCGGTATCCCCGCTTCTCCGGCTCCAGCAGAAAGATCGGGTTTCCGATCGGGGAGCTTCTCGAACAGAATCGCAATGGCTTTGGCGCCACCCGCGGCGACGGTCATCGTGCGGGCAATGGGCTTATACCCGTCGGCCGCGGCATCCACGCGATGGACGCCGGGCTCGACCACCATCGGTGAATCTAGCAGGGTCGGATCGATCGGCAGGTCGTCGAGCCGCACCGTGAATCCAGGCGGCAGATCCACCATCGATACCGTCAAGCTCGCCAACCGAAAGCTCAGCTTTGCCATCTCCAGCTGGGCAGCCTCTCGAGTGGCGTCGTACTTGGAATCGCGGGAGTCCACTGCCAACTTCAAAACCCGGGCGAACGCCCGATGGGCAGCCAGATCGCTTCCAAGGTCCCGATGGCAGTACCCGACGTAAAGGTGGACGTTGGGGCTGTTGGTCTGCTCGCCGAGACGGACGAAAAGCGGCAAGGCGCGAGCCGCATCGCCACTCTTGAAGAGCCGCACCGCCTCTGAGAAGGTCACATCGGGGGCTACAGGGGAATCCGCCGTGGAGAGAGGCCCAGGTTCGGCCCTGGCAGGCACCGGCAAAATCAGCAAGGCGCAAATCGAGCTAAAGACTGCTGGGAAGATAGGGATTCGCATGACTGCTCGCTCGTGGCATAGGTTTAGGAGAAGTAGAGCTACGGCGCGGCGGAACGGGCGCGGTGGTCCGATTGTCCACAGCAACCGGTGGCGGAGCTATCGCGGGCGCGCGGGTGGGCATATCAATGGTGGGCGGCGCGCTGGAGGGGA
>Ga0302321_100006164_pt1 | contig 10534 bp, 9 predicted proteins | sample Fen_T0_1_FD_202505 | JGI IMG/M metagenome (GOLD analysis project Ga0302321, IMG submission 202505) | Peat permafrost microbial communities from Stordalen Mire near Abisko, Sweden - Fen_T0_1 | ecosystem: Environmental > Terrestrial > Soil > Wetlands > Permafrost | place: Sweden: Abisko... | reverse complement strand
CCCGTGGTCCTCAACCCGGCCGCGTTCACCCACTACTCCTACGCGCTGCGCGACGCCGTGGCCCAGCGCACGGCCCCGTTGATCGAGGTGCACCTCACCAACCCCGCGACCCGCGAGGAGTTCCGTCACACCTCGGTCGTGGCCGGCGTGGCGACCGGCACGATCGCCGGGTTCGGGGCCGCGTCGTACCTGCTCGCCCTGCAGGCGATCGCGCACGAGGCCTGAGGCCAAGTACGGTCCTGGGGTGCCTGAACTCCACGACGCGCGACGACAGCGGCTGGCCGCGGCCATGGTCGAGCGCGGATTCGACGCCGTGCTGGTCACCGACCTGGTCAACGTCCGCTACCTCACCGGCTTCACCGGGTCCAACGCGGCCGCGCTGATCGGGTCCGACGCACAAGCCGTGCTGGCCACCGACGGGCGGTACCAGGACCAGAGCGAGGCCGAGGCGCCCGACGTCGAGCGGGTGATCACCCGCGCCCTCGAGCGGGAGCTGATGGCCCGAGCGGTGCGGGACCGGCGGGCCAGGCTGGGGTTCGAGGACCTGAACCTCACCGTGGCCGCCCACACCAGCCTGAGCAAGGCCTCCGCGGTCGAGCTCGCGCCCGTGGGTGAGCTGCTGCTCGACCAACGGGTGGTCAAGGACGACGCCGAGGTGGCCTTGTTGCGCGAGGCGTGCCAGATCAGCGACGCGGCGTTGGCGAAGCTGCTGACCGAGCTCCGTCCCGGAGTCACCGAGCGCGAGGTCGCCCGCCGGCTCGAGGCGCTGATGTTCGATGCCGGTGCGGACGCGATCTCCTTCGACACGATCGTCGCCACGGGTCCGAACAGCGCGGTGCCGCACCACCAGCCCACGACCCGCCCGGTGGCCGCAGGTGACCTGCTCAAGATGGACTTCGGTGCGTTGCGCGGCGGGTACCACGCCGACATGACCCGAACCGTGGTCGTCGGGGCGCCGCCGGCCGCCTGGCAGCAGGAGGTCTACCTGATCGTCGCGGCCGCCCAGCGCACCGGCCGCGAGGCGCTGCGCGACGGCGTCGGACTGGCCGACGTCGACCACGCCGCCCGCGACGTCGTGGTGCAGGCCGGGCTGGGGGAGCGGTTCACCCACGGTCTGGGGCACGGCGTGGGGCTGCAGATCCACGAGGCGCCGTTCTTGGGGTCGACCGCGCTCGGTAAACTCCAGGCCGGAACGCCGGTCACCGTGGAGCCCGGCGTGTACCTCCCGGGACGCGGTGGCGTCCGGATCGAGGACACCCTCCTCGTCACCCGACGGGGCTCGGAGTGCCTCACCACCACGACCCGCGAGCTGCTCGTCGTCGGCTGACGACCCGCACTCGGCCCGACACCGCCGCGACGACCGTCCCGGCCGACGACCGCAGGAGAAGCTCTCGTGGCGACCACGAACGACCTGAAGAACGGCCTCGTGCTCAATCTCGACGGCCAGTTGTGGAGCGTGGTGGAGTTCCAGCACGTCAAGCCGGGCAAGGGCGGTGCGTTCGTCCGCACCAAGCTCAAGAACGTGCTGTCGGGCAAGGTGGTCGAGAAGACGTTCAACGCGGGTGTGAAGGTCGAGACCGCGAACGTCGACAAGCGCGCGATGCAGTACCTGTACCAGGACGGCACCGACTACGTGTTCATGGACACCCAGTCCTACGACCAGGTGCAGGTGCCGGTCGAGATCGTCGGCGACGCCGCGCACTTCATGCTGGAGAACCAGGAAGGCGTCGTCGCACTGCACGAGGGTGTTCCGCTGTACATCGAGCTGCCCGCGGCCGTCGAGCTGACCATCACCTACACCGAACCGGGGCTGCAGGGCGACCGCTCGACAGGCGGGACCAAGCCGGCCACGTTGGAGACCGGGTACGAGATCTCGGTCCCGCTGTTCATCGTGCAGGGCGAGAAGGTGCGCGTGGACACCCGCGACGGCAGCTACCTCGGCCGGGCCTGAGCCCGCCGATGTCGGCCAGGAGCAAGGCCCGCAAGCGGGCGGTGGACCTGCTCTTCGAGGCCGACCAGCGGGGGATCGACCCGCTCGACGTCCTCGAGCAGCGACGCGCGTCCGGGGACGTGCCGAGCAACCCGTACACCGTGACCCTGGTCGAGGGAGTGACGGCGCATCGGGCCGCCATCGACACGACGATCCGCGAGCACGCCGTGGGCTGGAGCCTCGAGCGGATGCCCGCCGTGGACCGCGCCGTGCTGAGACTCTCGGTCTACGAGCTCAACTACGAGACCGACGTGCCCGGCCCGGTCGCGGTCGCCGAGGCCGTTCAGCTGGTCAAGCACCTGTCCACCGACGACTCGCCGGGCTTCGTCAACGGGGTGCTGGGTGCGGTCCTGGCCGCCGGTCCGCCGGCGGAGCAGCCGGCCCCGGACGAGACTGCATCAGTGGCCGACGACGTACCCCCGGTGGGATTCGAACCCACAAACCCCGCAGTTTGAGTGCGGTCCCTATGCCAGTTCGGGTACGGGGGCGAGGCGGCCAGTGTAGAGGGGACGTCACGGTGGACACCGCAAGGTCACGAAGCCACAACGACCCCGCACCGAGCCTGCCGCGGGCGGTGCCAGGAAGCCCACGCGGGCGCTAGGTTCGGCCACGCCGCCTGTCACGTCCGTGACAGGCCACCCGTCCGAACGAGGAGCGGTGCATGATCCGACTCAACGCCACGTGGCGTTTCATTGCGGTCGCGGGAGTCGCCAGCGTCGCGCTGGCCGCCTGCGGCAGCAGCAGCGGCGGGGGCGGGTCCAGCACCCCCACGTCCGCCGGCGGCGGCGGCGGAACGCCGCTCTACCTCACCGATGGCAACCTCGGCACCGGCCCGATCGGCGAGTTGCCCAAGGGAACCATGGTCGGCACGAAGGGGACGACGCCGGGCGCGGCCAGCTCACAGGCCTTCAAGAACGAGCTGAACAAGATCAACCCCAAGCTGCCGACGATCGGCTACTCGTACGGGCCGGAGGCCTACGACGCCGTGGTCCTGGTGGCGCTGTCCGCCCAGGCGGCCAAGTCGGACGCCGGCCGCAACATCGCCAAGCAGATGCAGGCGGTCTCCTCCGGTGGCACAGCCTGCACCTCCTTCGACCAGTGCAACAAGCTGCTCAAGCAGGGCGAGGACATCGACTACAACGGTGTGTCCGGACCGATCGAGTTCGACCAATTCGGTGACGAGACCAAGGCGACCATCGGCGTCTACCAGTACAACGAGGCCAACACCGTGCCCGGTCTGAACGCTCCGGTCGACACGGCGCTGCCGGTCACCTACAGCGAGGGCAGCCTGCCCAAGCCCACGGGCCCGGCTCCGGTGCTCACCAGCAAGGTGAACAGCGGCGCCAACGGCCAGCTGGTCATCGGCGGTCTGCTTCCGATCACCGGGTCGCTCTCGTCTCTCGGCCCGCCCGAGATCGCAGGTGTCCAGGCTGCGGTGCAGGACATCAACAAGGCTGGTGGCGTCCTCGGCAAGCCGGTCACGTTCATCTCCGGTGACTCCGGCGACACGACCACCGACACCGCGTCGCTGACCGTCAACAAGCAGCTGCAGAAGGGTGTTGACGCCATCATCGGCGCCGCCTCGTCCTCGGTGACGCTCAGTGTCATCGACGCCGTCACTGGCGCCGGTGTCATCCAGGTCTCACCGGCCAACACGTCACCCGAGCTCAGTGACTACCCCGACAACGGTCTGTACTTCAGGACCGCCCCGTCGGACCAGCTCCAGGGCCGTGTTCTGGCCGACCAGGTGATCGCCGATGGTTTCTCCAACATCGCGATCATCAGTCGGCAGGACTCCTACGGCGAGGGCCTGACGAAGTACGTCACCCAGTTCATCAAGCAGGGTGGCGGCAACGTCGTCTCCACGGAGTACTACGACGACACGGCGACGACGTTCAGCTCGCAGGTCTCGGCGACCAAGGCTGCCGGACCGGACGCCATCGTGCTGGTGGGCTTCGACGTGTGGGGCATGGACATCACCGTTTTGGTCACGCTGGGGCTCGCCCCGACCGGTTGATCCTGGCCGACACAGACGTGGGGCCGGGTCCGTGTGGCCGGGGCCCGACGTCTGTTCTGCTTCGTGGCGGGCGGACGTTCAGGGTTGTGGACCCACCAGCGGTCAGGCAGTCAGTTCTCGGCGCCGAGCGTGCCGAGGTAGAGCTCGATCACCTTCGGGTCGACCAGCAACTGCTGCCCGCTCCCGGTGTAGGCATTGCGGCCCTGGTCGAGGACGTACCCGCGGTCGCAGATCTGCAGACAGCGACTCGCGTTCTGCTCGACCATGATCACCGTGACCCCGGTGGCGTTGATCTGCTTGGTGCGGATGAACACCTCGTCCTGCATGACGGGGGAGAGCCCGGCCGAGGGCTCGTCGAGCAACAGGATGGCCGGTTCCATCATCAGGGCCCGACTCATGGCGACCATCTGGCGCTCGCCGCCGGACAACGATCCGGCGGGCTGCTTGCGGCGATCGGCCAGCGTCGGGAACAGGGACGTGACGAACTCGAACCGCTCCTTGAACGACTTGGGGCGTTGGTAGACGCCCATCTCGAGGTTCTCCTCGATCGTCAGCGACGGAAACACGTTGTTGGTCTGCGGGACGAACCCGACCCCCATGCTGACGAGCTTGTTCGGCCGTAGGTTGGTGATGTCGTCGTCCCCGAGGCGGACCGTGCCGGTGTGGACCTTGACCAGGCCGAACATCGCCTTGAGCAACGTCGACTTCCCGGCCCCGTTCGGCCCGATGATGCCGACCAGCTCGCCTTTGCCCGCGTACAGGTCGCACCCGTTGAGGATGTTGACCCCGGGAACGTAGCCGGCGATCAGGTCGTCGGCCACGACGAAGGCATTCGGTGCGGCCGCGAGGTGCGCCGAGCGATCTCGCGTCGGTGCGTCGTGATCCTGGGCGAGTACCTCCTCGGCGCGGTTGATCGCCCCGCTATCGCGGGTGGGATCGGTCGTCACGACGCTCCCTCACCTTGATTGCCATGATCAACGATGTCGAGTCCGTCGAGGTCGCCCAGACCGACCTGGTCGGCAACCTCGGCCAACGGCTGGTCGTGGTGGGCCCCGAGGTAGGCGTCGATCACCCGCTGGTCGCGCATCACCTCGTGCGGCGGACCCTCCGCGATCACCTGTCCCTGGGCCATGACGATCACCCAGTCGGAGATGTCGCGGACCATGTCCATGTCGTGCTCGACGAACAAGACCGTCATGCCCTCGTCGCGGAGCGCTTTCACGTGCCCGAGGAGGGACTGGGTCAGCGCCGGATTGACGCCCGCCATGGGCTCGTCGAGCATCACCAGCGTCGGGTCGGTCATCAGCGAGCGCGCCATCTCGAGCAGCTTGCGCTGGCCGCCGGACATCTCACCGGCAAAGTCCTCGCGTTTGGCATCGAGCGTGAACCGCGCCAACAGTTCGTCCGCCTTCTCGGTGATCGACTTCTCCTGGGCACGCCACAGCGGCCGAGCGATCGACGTCCAGAAGTGTTCACCGCGCTGACCGACAGCACCCAACCGCATGTTCTCCAGGACCGTCAGTTTGCTCAGGACCTTCGTGAGCTGGAAGGTGCGGACCATGCCGAGCCGGGCGACCTTATAGGCGGACAACCCCTTCAGCGGCCTGCCTTCGAACAACCAATCGCCGGCGTCGGGCTGGTCGAACCCGGTGAGGATGTTGAAGAACGTGGTCTTACCGGCTCCATTGGGGCCGATCAGGGCGGTGATGGCGCCGCGCTGCACCTCGATGTGGTCGACGTCGACGGCGGTGAGGCCGCCGAACCGACGCAGGACACCGTCGGCCACGAGGATCGGGTCGGGCTTGGCTGCGCCGGGCTCGCGTGGGACGTCGGCCAGGATCTGAGCGATCTGGTCCCGCGAGTTGCTCGTCGACGCGGTGGTCGATGGCTCAGCGTTCATCGAGCGCGATCTCCTTCCGGTCGCCCAGGATCCCCTGCGGTCGATAGATCATGAGCAACATGAGGACGACGCCGGCGAGGACCCAGCGAACCTGGGCCGCCTGCTCGGCGGTCATGAAGGTGATCACATGGTTGTTGACTGCCTCTCCGAGCGCGACGTCGCTGAACTGGATGAGGAACCAGAAGATGAGCGTTCCCAGCAGCGGGCCGAGGACGCGCGCGGCACCGCCGACGATCAGGATCGTGTAGGCGAAGAACGTCTGGTTCGTCGTGAAGTTGTCCGGCTGCACGGCCGACTGACCGAGCGCGTACATGAAGCCTCCGAATGCCCCGATGATGCCGCCGATCATCAGCGACTGCATCTTGTACCAGTACACGTTCTTGCCGAGCGAGCGCACGGCGTCCTCGTCCTCGCGGATGCCCTTGAGCACCCGTCCCCACGGGCTGCGCATCAACAAGAAGGTGAGGATCGAGAAGAGGGCGACGAAGGTCCAGCCCACGATGGATACCCAGGCATTTCGCTCGTTCATCTGGATCGGGCCGAACTTGTAGAACGAGTTCTCCGGTAGGGGGTTGAGGGCGAAGAACTGGCTCGCGAATTGCTGGAGGCCGTCGGTTCCGCCGAAGGTCTTGCGGAAGGTCAGCGACCGGAATGAGAGCCGCACGATCTCCGAGGCCGCGATGGTGACGATCGCGAGGTAGTCGGCGCGTAGCCGCAGGGTCGGGATTCCCAGCAGCAGCGCGAGCAGGATCGCCCCGGCCATACCGGCGGCGATACCGACCCAGAACGGCAGCCCGAACGTTGCCACTGTGGTCGCCAGGCCATAGGCGCCGACGGCGAGGAATGCCGCTTCACCGAAGTTCAGCAGCCCGGTGTAGCCGAACTGGATGTTGATGCCCATGGCGCCGAGGCAGTAGACGATGCCGAGGAACCCCACGGCGGCGGTGGCCGACGCGGTGAAGATGTATCCCCAGTCCATGGTGGCCTCACCCGATCCGGTTGCGTCGTCCGAGGATGCCCTGTGGTCGCACCATCAAGACGATGATGAGGACCGCCAGCGCGCTGACGTTCTGCAGCTCGGCGGGCATACCCAGCCACACCGACACCTGGGTGATCAAGCCGATGATCACCGACCCGACCAGAGCCCCGAAGGCGGTTCCGAGCCCGCCCAGTGTCACCGCGGCGAAGACGAGGAGCAGGACCAGCTGTCCGCCGTTGAAGGCCACCTGCTGGGACAGGGCCAGCAGGATCCCGCCCAGGCCGGCCAAGGCGGATCCGGCCACCCACACGACCAAGATGACCCGCTCGACGTCGATGCCGGTCGAGGCCGCGAGCGCGGGGTTGTCGGCGACCGCCCTGGTCGCCTTCCCCATGCGGGTCTTGAGCAGCGCAAGACCCGAGAGCACCAGCACGACGATGCAGATGCCCGCGCCGGCCAGGTCGGCGGGCGTCAAGGTGATCGGGCCGAAGTCGATGCCGGGCTCGCCGACGTACTCGTTGAACGGCCGCGGACTCCCACCGAAGATGATCAAGTAGACGTTGCGAACGGCGAGGGCCAGACCGATCGAGACGATCATCATGGCGATGAGCCCGGTGCCGCGTCTGCGCAGGGGCTTCCACAGGCCTCGGTCGAGAACGGCGCCGAAGATGCCCGTGGCGATCACGCCGAGGACGGCAGCGGGGATGAGCCCCATGCCGACGTTGACGTTGAAGAAGTACGTGCTCAGGGCCCCGAAGGTGATCACCTCGCCGTGGGCGAAGTTCGTGAGACCGGTGGTGCCGTAGATCAGCGACAATCCCACCGCGCACAACGCGATGATGAGTCCGATCCGGATGCCGTCCGCGACGTACTGCGGCAGCTGGTGCCACTTGCTCTCGACGTTGCGGGCCCGGACTCCCAGGACGAAGAGCACCGGCCGGTCGGTGCCCGCCAGCACCTCGGTCTGGATCGGGTTCGTCACCGGCGCGGCGATCCCGTTTGGGAGCGTGGACTCGTCCAGCTCGACGCTGTAGTTGCCCACCTTGGGAACCGGAATCGCGAACTTGCCGTCGGTCTGCGTGACGCCGGACTTGCTGAACCCGGAGTCGCTCGTGACGGTGATCGTGACTCCGGCCACCGGTGCGCGGTCGTTGGTCAAGAGGGTCCCGACGATCGACTCACCGTCGGCGTGGGCCACGCCGGCACCCAGGGCGAGGACTCCGATGCCGGCGAGCAGCAGGCTCACCAGCCTCACGGTGAGTCGTGCGACCACTCGGTGCCTCCTCGCTGTCACGCGCGGGACGCCGGCAAAGAGCCGCTCGCCGACGGGCGGAGCATAGCCAGGGTGACCCCCGTGTGGCACCAATCGCGAAGATCACGAATCGGGAACGCTCCGGCCCGCGTTGCCGCCCCTAGCCCGGCTCAGTTCCCGGGCGCGACGTCGCGCAGCAGGCACGTGATGCGGGCGCTGCAGACGCGGCGTCCGTCGTCGTCGGTGATCTCGACCTGCCAGGTGCTCAGGGTCCGGCCGTGGTGGATCACGGTGGCGACGCCGGTGACGGTTCCTTGCGACACCGCCTGGTGGTGCGACGCGTTGATCTCGATGCCCACCGGCATCGACCGGCCCCCGGTCGCGACGGCGGCGCCGATCGAGCCCAGGCTCTCGGCGAGCACCAGGCTCGCGCCGCCGTGGAGCAGGCCGAACGGCTGGGTGTTGCCGACCACGGGCATGGTGCCGACGACGGTGTCCGGCCCGGCGGATCGGATCTCGATGCCGAGACGTTCGTGGATCGCGGCGTCGGGGAGCGCTTCGGCCCGGTCGGGGCCATCGGATTCGGTCACCGACCCAGCCTAGGATCGCGCCGTGACCTCACGCCCGCGCCTCCTCCTGCTCGACGGTCACTCGCTCGCCTACCGCGCCTTCTACGCACTTCCCGTGGAGAACTTCTCCACGTCCACCGGCCAGCCCACGAACGCGGTGTACGGCTTCACGTCCATGCTGATCAACGCCCTGCGTGACGAGGACCCCACGCACGTGGCCGTGGCCTTCGACGTGTCCCGAGCGACCTTCCGGTCGCAGACCTTCCCGGAGTACAAGGCCAACCGGGCGCAGAGCCCCGACGCGTTCAAGGGGCAGGTCAGTTTGATCCAGGAGGTCCTGGCTGCGCTGCACCTACCCGCACTGCAGGCCGAGGGCTACGAGGCCGACGACATCATCGCCACCTTGAGCGTCCAGGCCGAGGCGTCGGGTTTCGACGTCGCGATCATCTCCGGCGACCGCGACGCGTTCCAGCTCGTCGACGACCACGTCACCGTCCTGTACCCGAAGAAGGGGGTGTCCGACCTGGCGCGGATGACGCCCGGCGCGGTCGAGGAGCGCTACGGACTGACCCCAGCGCAGTACCCGGACTATGCCGCCCTGCGCGGAGACCCCAGCGACAACCTGCCGGGCATCCCCGGCGTCGGCGAGAAGACCGCCGCGAAGTGGATCCGGGAGTTCGGTTCCTTGGCCGACCTCGTGGCCCGGGCCGACGAGGTGAAGGGGAAGGTCGGCGAGACCCTGCGCGCACACCTCGAGCAGGTGCAGCTCAACCGTCGGCTGACCGAGCTGGTGCGCACCGTCCCGCTCGACGTGGGCATCGACGCGTTGGCCCGGCAGTCGTGGGACCGCGACGCCGTGCACCAGGTGTTCGACGCGCTCGAGTTCCGCGTGCTGCGAGACCGGCTCTACCAGACCCTGGACACGCCGGAGCCCGAGGCCGACTCGGGGTTCGACGTGACGGTCGAGCGGCTGGACTCGGGCTCACTGGGCGGCTGGCTGTCCGCGCACGCCGCCGGACCGTCGTCCACCGGCGTGGCCGTGGCCGGCCAGTGGGGGCGTGGTGGCGGGGAGTGCACCGGCGTCGCCTGGGCCGGCGCCGACGGCACGACCGCCTGGGTGGACCCCACGTCGCTGGACTCCGCGGCCGAGCCGCTCCTGGCCGCCTGGCTGGCCGACCCGGCGCGGCCCAAGGTCATGCACCACGCGAAGGGACCCATGCTGGCCCTGGCGGCCACCGGACTGACCCTGCGCGGGCTGGCCTTCGACACCGAGCTGGCCACCTACCTGATCCGCCCCGACCAGCGGTCCTACGACCTGGCCGACCTCGTGCTGCGCAACCTGCACCGCGAGCTGCGCACCGAGGCGGCCGACGACGGCCAGCTGACCCTTGGCGGCGACCCGGAGGACGCCGACGCGGCCGATCTCGGGCTGCAGGCGCGCGCTGTCGCCGACCTCGCCGACGTGGTGGCCCCGGAGCTGGTCGAAGGCGGCGGCGACCGGCTGCTGGCGGACGTCGAGATCCCGCTGGAGTACGTGCTGGTCGACATGGAGCGGGCGGGCATCGGGATCGACGTCACCTACCTCGACGAGCTGCGCAGCCACTTCGCCGACGAGGTGAAGGCCGCCGCGCAGGCCGCGTACGCCGAGATCGGTCGCGAGGTCAACCTCGGGTCGCCCAAGCAGCTCCAGGTGGTGCTCTTCGACGAGCTGGGGCTGCCCAAGACCAAGCGGATCAAGACCGGCTACACCACCGACGCCGACGCCTTGCAGGGCTTGTTCGGGCAGACCGAGCACCCGTTCCTGCAGCAGCTGCTGAGGCACCGCGA
>Ga0302321_100006163_pt1 | contig 10536 bp, 8 predicted proteins | sample Fen_T0_1_FD_202505 | JGI IMG/M metagenome (GOLD analysis project Ga0302321, IMG submission 202505) | Peat permafrost microbial communities from Stordalen Mire near Abisko, Sweden - Fen_T0_1 | ecosystem: Environmental > Terrestrial > Soil > Wetlands > Permafrost | place: Sweden: Abisko... | reverse complement strand
TCGCAGCGGGTGATGGCGTCGGGTTACTGTCACCTTCGCTGGTGTGTGGCGAAGGACATGATGATGCCCAGTGTGCAAGGGCATACTCGTACGTCCTCTTGAGCAGTGTTGCCCAATCCAATCTCCACGGATTGATGGCGCATCGCGACACCTTTGTAGAAGCTGTTGTCGCACTAGACAACTCCGCCTGTATTGTGTCGTCGGACTTGCCGGCGTTATGCTCGGGCAGCAAGGCTGCATTCTCACTCGCGACGTTCGAAGGATTCCCTCCCGGAAACCCCGCCCTTGTGGATGATTTCGCTTGCTCACGGGCGTCTGTCGACACCGATTGATGGCCAATCCCCGACTCGACCACTTGCGGCGCGCACAATTTCCTCCACGCGAAATTCGGTCCGAAAACGCCGAAGTAGCGCAATAGCGGGTGGCGAGGTGGGGGGATGATGGCCGAAATCCTAGCCAAGAATTCGACCGGCGTCATGACTCGATGCGTGGCTCGTCCCTTCTGAACATGGCGCAGACGGTAGGCAATGAGGCCTTCCCGTGTCTCACTGATCCGTTCCATGCTCAGAGCGGGTCTGGCGCAATATCGAAGCAACCGTTCGCGGCCATCGCGGTCGTCATCATTTATGGTGACACCCGCGTGAATGCTGAAGCCTCCGAATTCGCCAACGTGCGGCGAACGCCGCAACGCAAACCGCTGGGCATCCGCATCTTCCTCGGTCAACTTGATGTCACCGTCGTCCTTCAACTCCGCAATCTTGCCGATGCCGAGAGAACCCCGCAGGCACGACGCCAGCGGATCTTCTTTTTCGTAGGAGTCGTCGGCGTCGGCTAGGCGAATCAATCCCTTTTTCTTAAGCCAGGCAGCGAAACGGCGGTAGACATTGAAGGCCGCAGCAATCAGCTCGACAGGCTCGAGCGAGGGCAATGGGCGAAACATCGCTTGCTGCGCGCCGTCAGAAGCTGCTGTCCTCTCGAATACCCCGTCCGCCACGACCGCATGTAGATGCGTATTCAAATTCAGAGAGCCCCCAAATCGAATCGCGCGTTCCGGCGCTGGCGAGCGCCAACTGAGAGTGGCGAATGCCAACCGCCGCGTAGCCTACCGCCTCACCAACCCGAACACCCTGCCACCCAGGCAATTCATAGACTCAATCACCCCCACCGCAGCCGCCTGCGAGACGTAACCCCAGGCGATAGCGAGTTGAATGCCGGCTTTCGCCTCATACAACGACCCAAGCGCCGATTCAAACCTCACGCGCGAGTTACCCCCGGCATTGCCCTGAGCCTCCGCCGCGTTGAGCCCGATCGAACTGATAGCCCGACGAACCTGTGAGGCAAGGTCCTTGTCCTTGCGCTGGATAGAATCAACAAGCGGCCGAGCCAGCGCAGCGACGCAAATGGCATGTTCAACAATTGTGACGCTGAGGAATGGTCGGAGGACCAAGGAGCTTAGTGTCTTGTGCATGCCACCCCTCGCGCGGCTTTCATGCCAATTGCAAGCAGCGATCCCGACGTGAATCGATTCAATTGGCAGGAAAGGTGCGCGGCCCGGCATGCACAAGACACTAAGCGGCAATTGTTGAGACCATAGCGATGGGGACCATAGCGATGTCACGGCGCTCGTCGTCGTGTGAAGTTCTGATTCTGATCCGGATTCGGAATCTGATGTTCTGACTCTGATCCTGATGACTGATTCTGATCCTGATTCTGAATTCTGATTCTGAATTCTGATTCTGATTCTGATCGCAGACGCAGACTCAGGTTCAGAAATCAGATTCAGATTCCGGATCAGTCATCAGGATCAGAAATCAGAATCAGGCTCCGATTCAGAATCAGAATCAGTAACCGGCACCGAGATCCCTCGAGTCCAAGTGCCGACAAAAGCAAAGTCTCAAACGTCGCGATCTCTCGTGGGCGGAGAGGGAGGGATTCACTACGCGCTTCGCGCGTTGCTCGCTGCGCGAGCACCGTGGCCCTCCGTAGAATCTTCCACTACGTGGATGATTCTATTCCCGGTCGAACCACCGGGCTCTTGGAGTCAAATGACGTCCCGGGTTCGAATCATCACGCCGATGCACGTTGCGGAATGAGTCGAACTGTCGTTTCTACTTGCGGAGAGGGAGGGATTCACTACGCGCTGCGCGCGTTGCTCGCTGCGCGAGCACCGTGGCCCTCCGTATAATGTTCCACTACGTTGAACATTATACTCCGGGTCGAACCACCGGGCTTGTGAAGTCGCGTGACGTCCCGGGTTCGAATCGTTTGACTCATTCACTCGTCGAGGAATGAGTCAAGCTGTCGTTTCTATTTGCGGAGAGGGAGGGATTCGAACCCTCGGTAGCCTTTTGGACTACGCCCGCTTAGCAAGCGGGTACCTTCGGCCTCTCGGTCACCTCTCCAGGCCGGATGAGGGCGGAACCCTACCCGCGGGCTTGCCGGCGTCAAGGGCAAGTTCGCCGCTGCATCGCGGCTAGCTGGGGGCAAGCGGGCGGGCAAAGCGGTGCGGCGCGGCGGATCGCGGTACGATCCGCTCGCATGACGAGCTCTTTCGACTTTGCATCTTCGGCTGCGCGCGAGCGGGCGAAGGGGTTGCTCTCCGAGCGCCTCGGCGCGTCGCGCCTGCTTACCGAACCTGGCGACTGCGAAGCGTATCGTCGCGACGAGTCCGAGGTGCAAGGGTCGCTTCCCGATACCGTCGTGCTGGCGCAAAGTGAGTCGGACATCGAAACTACGCTTCGCGTTGCTAGCGAAACCGGCGTACCGCTAACACCGCGAGCAGCGGGGACGGGCAAAGTCGGTGGTTGCATTCCACTCTACCAAGGCATCGTGCTCGACGTCGCTTCGATGACGAAGATCAAGGACATCGATGCCGTCGAAGGCATTGCCGTTGTCGAACCCGGTGTAAAACTTGCAGATTTGCACGCCGCAGTCGAAGCCGCCGGTTGGTTTTATCCCCCGGACCCAAGCAGCCTTCTGGATTGCACTCTTGGGGGGAACATCGGCACGAATGCCGCGGGGCCACGCGCATTCAAGTACGGCGCGACACGCGATTACGTGATTGGTCTGAACGTATATTTGGTTGGCGGGCAACACTTGAAAGTGGGTCGCCGCACTCGCAAGGGCGTGACGGGATATGACGTTACTTCGCTGATGGTCGGCAGCGAAGGAACTTTGGGCGTAGTCTCGGAAATTGCGCTCAAATTGCTGCCAAGACCCCGTGAAACGCTGGCACTATTGGCGCTATTTGCAGACGTTGATGCAGCTGCTAGGGCCGTTGGCAAGGTTACGGCGAGTGGCGTGCTGCCGCGTTGTATCGAATTGTTTGACGCAACGACTCTTTCAGCCATGCGTCAGGCGGGCAATTCATTGAATGAGCGCGCTCAGGCAATGTTATTGATTGAAGTGGACGGCGAGTCCGAGGCTTGCCTATCACAGGCTGAACGTATCGAGGAGGCGTGCAGTCGGTCGGGGTCGATTGAAGTAGTGGTTGCTCAAAATGCCTCGCAGCGCGACCGCGTTTGGGCCGCCCGGCGCACGATGAGCCCCGCCATTCGCAAGTTATCCAATTACAAGATCAGCGAGGACGTCGTCGTCGGCTCACAAAGCATTCCCGAATTGTTCGCAAGAGTCGAGCGTTACGCTGCCGAGCAGAAGATTCGCTGGTTAGTCTATGGTCACGCCGGCGACGGCAATTTGCACGTCAATTATCTATGGGACGACCCGGATGACCAGACGAAGATTGATGCCGCTGTCGCCCAGCTCTTTCGGGATACAATCGATCTGGGCGGGACGCTGAGCGGCGAGCACGGCATTGGCATTGCGAAGGCACCGTTCTTGGAACTGGAACAAAGTTCCGAGCTCATCGACCTCCAACAGCGAATCAAACGGGTTTTTGACCCGCGTGGGATACTCAACCCGGGGAAGATTTTCCCGCGGCCTGGTCACGGTAGCTGCTGAAGGAACTTATCTTTGTAGAATTGCAATTCCGCAATCGATTGTCGAATATCGAAAAGCGCGTCGTGCGCGCCGGCCTCGGGCTTCTTGAACTCGGCTTTGGCCCCGTACCACAGTTGCATCAATACTTTGAGTGACGAAACGTCCACCATTCGATAATGTAGGTACCCGGCAAGCGCCGGCATGTAGCGCTCGATGAAGCGACGGTCTTGGCCAATTGTGTTGCCGCAGAGGATTGCCGGAAATGTGCACCACCCGCTAATGCGTTCGAGCAGGCCGCGTTCGACGTCGCGGCATTCGATTCGCGAATGTCGCGACCGCTGCAAGAGGCCATTTTTTTCGTGCATATCGCGCACGAACAGGGACATTGACTCAAGGCTTTGCTCGGGTTGCCAAATATCGAATGAAACCTCTTCGAGATTTTCCAGATTCGAATTGGTGACCACGAGCGCCGCTTGTAAGATGACGTCCTTGTCTGGGTTCAGACCCGTCATTTCCAGGTCGATCCAGGCTAGATTCGTGGGCTGTTGTTGGCGCTGCATGGGGGGAGTCATACTTACACGTAAAGCGTCTTGACCTGCAAGGGCTCAACGCCGGCCGGGAGCAATGGTTCTGCGAATCGGCTTGCGCGCTTGTTGAACTTTCTTGGCGCTAGCGCTCGGTTTCTTCGGATGACCTGCCTTTGGGCTCGCGATCGCTTTCTTTTTCGCAGTCTTGGCTGCCTTGATTTTCTCATCGTCCAAACCCGGAATTAAGATGCGCGGCTTGTCTGTGCGGCCACGGTAAAACAGCAACACACCGCCCAAAGTTTGAATGAGTTCGCTGTGAGTGAGCGAGGCTATCTGGGCACCCGCTTCTTCACGGGGGATCGGACATTCACCGAGCAGGCGCACTTTGATGAGTTCGTGAAACGACAGGGCCCGATCGAGCTCTTCCTTGACGCCCGCACTGAGACCGGATTTTCCAATTTGAACGACAGGCGCAAGACCGTGCCCGACCGAACGCAGGTAACGTCTGATTTTTCCAGTGAACGTGACAGCCCGGGCTACAGCGGTTTTGGGCTTAGAAGGCGATTTGCGGTTTGGCACGAGATGAGTCATAGCAGGTATCTCACGATGCTAGTACTTGGCATAGATCCTGGAACGCGTTATCTCGGTTGGGGACTGGTGCGCCGTGAAGGAATGCGATTGGCGCACGTGCAGCATGGAGTTATCGCGCTAGAGGCCTCGGATTCGCTAGCACAGAGGCTAGTCTCAATAGAGCAGGCGTTAGACGAAATCTTGCAGAAATTCAGGCCAGAAGCGGCGGCTGTAGAGACTCTCTTCTTTCATAAGGACGCGCAAGCCGCGTCCAAATTGGGCCATGCAAGGGGTGTTGTATTGCTGGTGCTCGCGCGCTCAGCCGTAACGATTGGTGAATACTCACCTGCTTTGGTCAAACGGACCGTTGCGGGTCGTGGCGCGGCTGACAAACGTCAAGTTGCACTAATGATGAAGGCAATGCTGGGTCTCGATCAGCTGCCGCGCTCCGACGCAACGGATGCCCTAGCATTGGCCGTTACACACCTGCGTGTCGCGCACTTGCCGGCGCTCGTAGCCACGGGCCGTAAAGTCCCCAAAAAGCTGCCCCCTCAATTGTTGGCGCGGTTGCGAAAAAGATAGCGATGCGGGCCCCTTAGCCGACCTGCAGACTTTGTCGGGGCAACCTGGCTGAATGACTACGTGAAATCCCTAGATGTGCCTAGAACTGCTTGAGATTTGTTCAGCCGTTCGAGTTCTAAACTTTCATCTGAGTTCGGACTCGTCGCCAAATTTTAGCGCCACGCGGCTTTGAAGTACTTCGAAAATTGGGAATATTGCCGGGTGGCTTTGCGTAGTTTTGTGGGATTACTTGGACTCTTGCCAGCCGTCGCGAAGTCGCATTGCTTCTCATCCGAATTGCTGCAAGAACACAAATGCTTGGATCTGACCCGCGGGAACTGAAACTATGACAAGTGGCAATATTGGATTCGGTCGGTGTTTGGCAAAGATGGGTCCGTTTGTTGTCAGCCTCGTAGTTGCTCTCTCGGCCGCACGACTGCGGGCTGCACCGCGCAATGCAGGCGCCGAGCTAACGGCGCAAGACATTGCACAACGGGTTCAGGCCTTCTACGATAACACTAAGACTTTTCGAGCTGCTTTCAAACAGACGTACGTCATTCGTTCGACCGGAATCGAGAAAAAGAGTTTTGGTGACGTTCTTTTCGCCAAACCGGGGAAGATGAGCTGGCGCTACAAAAATAACGGCAATCGCGTAATTGCCGACGGCAGACTCATTCGCGTTTATGAAGAAGAAAACAAACAGATGTTCGAAAGCGACATGGGTAAGAGTGCCTATCCGGCGGCCCTGTCGTTTTTGGTAGGTGAGGGCAAACTCCAGCAGTCATTTGCCCTGAAAAAGCTCGATGCTCGTCAAATGAAGTTCGAGGGGGGGTTCGTAATCGAGGCGAAACCCAAGGAAGCCACCCCCGCATACAAGGCCATGATTTTGTATGTTGATGCTGCGACCGCTCAGGTTCGCCGCGTTTTGTTGGTTGACGCCCAGGGGAATCGCAATCGCTTCGACTTTTCGAGCCCAACGGTTAACACAAAAGTGGAGCCAACCGAGTTTACCTTTGCGCCGCCATCTGGTACTCAGATCATACGTCAGTGACGCGGCGCTGGTTGGCCGGTTGTGAGCCGCAGCGTCTGGCTGCCGACACGGGAAAACCGTGGCTAACGTGGCCCGTCTTGACATAAACCCAATGAGCCCCGGACAACCCACGTCAGGTAATTCCTCTGGAGGTGGGAAGCGCTCAAAATCCGGTGAATTCGCTGCGGTGGCGGAAGCATCGGCTGGCCCCGGGGCCCGCATGCCTGTGTCCATCAGTCCCAACGCTCCGGACATAGATTCTGGTTGGGAAGAGTCGGAAAAGCCGCTTCACTCGAGCGCAGCAGCTTCGACGCAAGCTTTGGCACCGAAGCGCGTCATATCGATTGGCCCACCAGCAGCTGCGCCGTCCACGAATGAGCTGGCGCATGCCGAATCGCCAAAGAACAAAGGCGAACCTTCTCACAACGCATTACCAAAAGAGAGAACCGAACCCGCACAGGGTGGGTTACCGAAAGAGAAGCGTCGTCAGATCGAACCTCTTACTGGCAACGCTCCGCGCAAGGCGTCAGCCGTTCCAGCGGAGGCGAAGTCCGATATAGCCTTGCTGAACCGATGGCCTCGAACGACAGATTCAAATTCGAAAGGCAAGACGCAGTCAGCACTAAAATCCGGCAGTGTATCTACGGGCGTTGATCCCTCAACTCTGAAGAAGTTGCTCACCGAAGGTCCTGAAAGTGATTTTGATCCATCGGATATAGCCCGACTCGTTACCCACGTGATGGGAAGTCAGCCACCGCCGGCAATTCCAGATGTGACAAAGGAGCCAGCGTTTCCAACGGTTTTGGCGGCGCCCAGAGTTTCGACCGAACCCATCGTTTCGTCCGTGTCAGCACCGGCTGCACCAACTGTTGCCACTGAATCAACGGCATCATCTGTACCGATAGCGTCGACACGTCAAAGCGCGCCGCCGCCAGCCTCGGCTATCGCCAGCGAAACAATCGGCAGTGCTACGCCTCTTCAATCAGAGAAAATCGCTGAGAACATCATGGAGCCTGACGGCTGGGACGTCCCCGATGAAGTACCTGCCGTCGAGAAACAAGTAACGGCACCAGCAGTAAAACCCGAGCAGAGTCCAGTACCAACGGCTATGCCCGAACAAAGTCCGGTACCGACGGCTAAGACTGAGCAGGTTGCGGTCAAATCCGAGGCCAAGAGTTCGGACAAGCCCCAGCCCAAGTCCAAGTCGGGGCCTGCTAGTGAAAAGCGCCACTCGAAAGCAAATAGGAAAAAGAAAGCGGTTACTAAGTCCAAGCCTCAAGGTGGCACGGAGGGACCAGAATCGGAATTGTCGGGTGAGTTTTTCGCGATAAGCGCACCTGTGTCCGCTCGGGTGGAAGACTTTCACGAGTCTGATGAGTTTGTCGACCTAGTGCACATGCACTCGATTAGCCCCGAGGTTAGAGCACGACGTGCCAAGTATCGGATCATCGTAATCGCTCTCGTCGTGGGCATGACGTTACTGCTAGCGGCCGCAATCGCGCTGAAGTTAATGCACAAGCATTAGTGGTAGCAGCCACTTTGAATAGACGCTTCCCAGTCGCAGCGCGCGGGGTCGGACCCCTAGGCGGCGAATTCTCGGGTGGCGTTGGTATCTGCTTCGCGTGGCATCAATATATCGAGCTTTTGTGGGTCGCCGCTTTCACTCGCGTTCACGCGGCACAGCGAATCGCGCGACTCGAGCAACAAGTAGGTTCTGCCGTTGTGCCCGCCAAAGCCAAACGAACCATTGTTGACGTACCCAGGCACGGTTTCTTCTACGTGGGTGTGGCCAAAAACGACCGCACGCGCATCCATGAGCTTTCGCACGTTGAGCGCCGCGTTTCGCAGCCGATTGGTGAGACTGCCGCTATATCGATTCTTGCCGCGCGCTAGGGATGCACCCAGAAACGCCAGGCTAATACCAGTCAAGCCCCAGAATGCCGGAATTGAAGTGACCGCACCCAAAACAGTGCTCGACCACCATACGGCTGTCGCGATCGACCGATCCAAATAGAGGCGATAAAAGACGTCTCTTCTGCGGTGGTGCCTGGGGCTTGCTCGCGCGGTCAAGAGTTGTTGCAAGAGTTCAATCTCCAAATTGCTGGCTGATGCGCAAGCCAGCAACCGATTCGCACCCAGTGATTCCTCTTCGCAAAACGAGGTGGCCTTTGCTCGCGCGAATACCTTCAAAGCTTCAAGGTAGTACCGCGTAACGAGGCGAGGGGCAGCCGGTCCAAGTTCGATGAATGCCTGAGTCAGACCCCTGAGCGGCGTTAGTTCGTGTGCGTGGGCAAAGAAGAGAGCATCGGTCGGCGCGAGGACATTTCTCATCATCTTAATGCCGAGCGGCTCGGTATCGAAGTGGGGCGCCACCAAGGGATGCGTCTGAGCATTGTCTGGATCGTACATGTGGCCGTGCTCGAGGTGCAAGCCTTCCCAATTCAAGCACCAAGTCCCACATGCCAGTTGTGCTCTGTCATTCAGCCTCAGGCAGTCCAGCATTTCGCTTCGCACATGGGGAGCTGCCAGCTGTGCGTCGTGATTGCCGGCGAACAGAGTCACGGGGGTACCCTGAACAAGTCGTTCCCTCAGCGCTTCCTTGAACTCGGGATTAGCGACCAAGTGGCGAGATACACTCAACGCGGGGTCAAGCTCGGGTGGATCGATCGAGAGGTCGAATGTGTCGCCCAGGAGGATAACTTCATGCCCTGGGTGCCGTCTTATTACTCTGGCAGCGGCGGCGGCAGTATCGGGCGGACAGGTCGGCCCGAGGTGAAGATCACTCAAGATAATTGCCGAACGGTTGAGCACTGGGTAAAGCCTAGTACGCTCCGCGCGAACGACGAGGCATTTTGACTATAATGCGAGGGCCCGTCCCCCGTTATGATTCGAAACACCAGGCTATTAATGAAATCAATACTCCTCTGCCCGGAACATCCAATCGCCTTCGATAAAGTAGCAGCGGACGATATCGTACCTTCGATATCAACGCTGATTGGTAGGGCCAATTCAGAGATTGAGTCCTTGGTAGGCAACTGCGCACCTGCGACCTGGGAAAACACGCTGGGAGCCCTCGAGCGCCTCACTGAGCCGGTCGAGATCAGCACGTCCATCGTCGAGCACTTGGAATCAATTGCTACGACGCCAGAACTACGTGCCGCTTACAACGCAACGCTGCCGATAACCACGGCTTTCTACACCGGGCTCTTGCTCAATGGACCACTCTACAATCGTTTTGTCGCCTATGCCGAGACTGAAAACGCTAAGGGGCTCGACGCGATCAGGAAGCGACTGCTGGATAAGACCCTCGAGGAATTCAAGCGGCATGGTGCAGGACTCGGCGATGGCGACAAATTGAAGTTGGGTGAATTAGACGAGCAACTCAGCCAATTGACGGCGAAGTTCTCGCAAAATGTGCTCGATGCAACTCAAGCATTCGAACTCGTGTTTGCCGATTCATCCGCGCTCGCCGGTTTGCCCGAATCCGCCCTGGCAATGGCGCGGGCAAGTGCCGCCGAGAAGGGGCTCACGGGCTATCGGCTTACCCTGCAAGCTCCGTCGGTCGTAGCCGTGTTGACCTATGCCGACGATTCGAAGCTGCGTGAGCGTATCTGGCGCGCGAATGACACGCGCTGCACCGTCGGTGCCTTTGCCAATCGGGACCTCTTAGAACAAATTCTCCGCCTGCGTCATGCGAAGGCGCGCTTGTTGGGTTTTGACAACTTCGCTGATTTAACAATGGCCGATCGCATGGCGAAGCGGGGCGCAGTTGCGCGAGAATTCATAGAAGACCTAAAGCTCGCCACTTTTCCCGCTTTCGAGCGTGAGGGGCGGGAGCTGGTCGAATTTCGCAACGAACTCACCGGTAGTAGCGATAGCGAAATTTCGGCCTGGGACATTGGGTACTAT
>Ga0302321_100006161_pt1 | contig 10537 bp, 7 predicted proteins | sample Fen_T0_1_FD_202505 | JGI IMG/M metagenome (GOLD analysis project Ga0302321, IMG submission 202505) | Peat permafrost microbial communities from Stordalen Mire near Abisko, Sweden - Fen_T0_1 | ecosystem: Environmental > Terrestrial > Soil > Wetlands > Permafrost | place: Sweden: Abisko... | reverse complement strand
CAGGCGCAAGGGCTCTTGTACGTTTCCCCACCCTTGCTGCCGCAAATCGCTGAAGCGGATGGCGAAACGTTGCCACTGGGTCCCGGGTGTGACGTCGATGCCATGGAAGTCCATACAGAAGTTGGTGCAAACGCCTCCGTTCCACGCCGTGTCTATGGTCACCGCCCCCACGCGAATGGGAAATGCGGTGCCGTTCGCGGTATCAAACCCAGCCCAAAATGAAATTCCGCCGTACTTGCTGCCATCGTAGGGCTGGGCGACGCCAGCCACCACCGCACGAAAAGCCGCCGTCCACATGGCCCCCCATTCCAAGGAAGCGCTGGTCACCAGGTGCCCAGAGGCCTCGCCACTTCCCACACAGCGGGAAGAGATCGCGGCATTTGAAACGGCCCCTGTTGTGTCCTTGCTCAAGTACCATGCGCCGTCCCGACTTTCCTCGCGCGCCACCAGGAAGTCGCCCTTTTCGAAATCATCAATGAGCTGGGTCTTCGGCTCAAAGGACCATTGCTCCGGACCGCGAAGGGGCCGGCTTGGGCAACCGGACCCGACATCGATTGGACGAATGGTACTGTCACAGCCACCGACCATCAGGACCGCGGCCACGAGAGGGACATGCATGAACCTGCCACCGACCATGAGCAGCTACAGACTAGATCCCCCGATGCGCGGACGGCAAGAGCAGACATACGGGAGCGCTTGCCCGTTTGGGCCGATCGACACCGCGTGGCTTCAACCGGGATGGGTTCAGGGCTGCGTGTACTGATAGATCGTCGTGACCTCCTCCGGGGACAACGCTCGGTTGTAGACCCGGAACTCGTCGAAGGCGCCATCAAACGTGGGATCGGCGCCAAACTGGGAGCGTCCGATCCAGGCGTAGTTGATAGTACCGAGATCCTTGGGCCGCAGCGTGATGGTTGTGGAGGACGCGGTGGACGTGCCATCGACGTACTGGCGTGCACCGCTGCCGCCAAGAACGATTGCCAGGTGCTTCCAGCCATCGCCCGGGCCGACGGTGGTGCCCGTCATGGTCTGCTCTGCGTTCAGCCCGTTCGTGGCGATTCCAAACGTCATTTTTCCCGCGGAGGCGCGATAGGGCATGAGGTACATGTAAACCATGCCCGTGGTTGCTGGGGTATCCCGTCCGGAGTTGATGCCGATGTCGAACACGCGCTGATGGTCTTGCGTGGTCGCGACCTTGACCCAGGCCGCGATGGTGATATCCGTGGCCCCCGCGAACACTTTCACCGGCAGATTGACGTAGCCATTGCCCGCGGCCGTGAGCACCAGCGCATTGCCGACCATTCCAGTCCCAAATCCGTAGCCCGTACCAGTGCCACCCTTGGTCGAGAGGGTGGCGTCGTTTCCGTTCCCCGACAGGTCCGCGAGGGTCGTGCCATCAGACTTGGCACCTTCGCACGGATAGTAGGCGACAAGGCCGGGAGGCATGGGGTACGCATCCGCGGCGTTGGTCGCAAGATCAGGAATCAAATCGGGTCCAAGATCGGGAGGGATGTCGGGACCGACATCGGGCCCGGCGTCGAGCCCAAGATCCTTGTTCGTCGAGGCATCGGCGCCCAACGCGCCGCCCGAACTTGAACTCCCGCCCGACCCAAACACGCCCCCTGATCCGCGTCCCGCGCCCCCACCGCTTCCACCACCTGCCCCGCCCTGGCCGGAGGATCCGCCTGCGCCACTTGCGCCGCTTGCGCCACCGCTTGCGCCGCTTTCTCCACCGCTCGCGCTGATGGGACTATCCGACGAGGAATCCACCCTTCCAGTCGAACCTGCGGTTCCGGGGCCATCCATCGACGTGAAAATAGTGTCGCCCACGTCGGGATCGGAGAATGGCACATCGGCAACGCCCAAAGCCGCATCGACCACCGCGAGGCCAGAATCGAAGCCGCCTGCGGACCGCGCATCCCCGGAACCGCCAGTCGAAGGGGCTCCGTCCAGCGCAGTGCCAGCGGCGCCGCCTACGCCACCTTCGGCGGCAAGCGATCCCTTCTTCCACGGCTCGGTCAGATCCACACACCCGGCGAGGAGCCACGCCAAGAACAACGACAATCCCCCAAGGATGCGAATTCGCCCTTGCCCGCCACCACGAATCGAGATGCTCCGTGATGTGGATTGCGCGGCGATTGACATGACCAAGGCCTGTCAAGGGTACCATGGCTGGATACGGGCCGATGGGAGCGGCCGGACACGGGCAGAATCCTTGCCTTTTTGGGGCAGGGATCGAGCTATCTGGGCGTCGCATCCGGCAGACCGCCATCGACAGGGATGGTGGCGCCTGTCGTGGGTGTCTGGTGGGTCAGGAAGAACAGCACGGCCCGCGCCACGTGGTTGGCCGTGACCTGGGCCTTCAGCAGGTTGCGCGAACGGTAGTAGTCCTCCAGGCCTCGCTCGTCGAGACCACGCGCCTTCATCCGATTGGGGCCGACCGCGACCCACAGTCCCGAGCGTTTGTCGCCGTGGGAAAAGACCGCGTCGGGCGCAACCATGTTCACACGCACGCCCATCGGCGCGAATTCCAGGCTGGCAATGCGCGCTAGCTGATGGCTGGCGGCCTTGGTGGCGCTGTACGCGCCAAAACCCGCGCCCGGCGCAAATACATTCTTGGTGGACACCAACACCACGTCACCGCCCGTGGCTTGCACCGCGAAGTGGCGACCAGCCTCGGCCAGCGTGAGCAGCGTCCCTTCCACATTGACGGCTTCGAGCTTGCGAAAGGCCTCCAAAGGCAAGTCGACCAGCGGAGCCACATGGGCGATGCCCGCGTTGACGATGACCGCATCGATGCCGCCCCACGCGCGCACGACGGTGGCAAAACCAGAGGTCACTGAAGCGGCACTGGTCACGTCCATGGCCGCGGCCACGACCCGCAAGGGGTAGCGTTGGCCAAGAGCCTCGACCAAGGCATCCAAGGCGGCGCCAGGCAAGTCGGATGCGGCCACGTGGCAGCCGCTGGCCAAGAGGGCCTCGCAAATTCCCGACCCGATAGCGCCCGCTGCCCCGGTCACCAACGCCACACTGCCGCGAAGTTCGTGACTAGGACCAACCGCCGCCGGCGCGGTCTTGGACTGCTGATAGGCACGGAACTCCATGTCGCACAGGTGCTCTTCGCCAAGCGGCAGGTAGTTCGCACCGCCCTCCCAGATGGCGGTCTTGACCCGCAGGCCTTGCACCGTGATGTCCTGGATCATGCGTGCGGCGGCCGCGTCCTTGCCGACCGCCACCGAGCCCACACCCGGGATCAAGATAGCCAGGGGCCGAAACTCGCCCATCTCGAATCCGTTGCCTGCGGCATGGGCCCGCGCGTAGGACCGGTAGCTGTCCGTGTACAAGGCAAGGGCCTGCACAAGCTGCGCGCGAAAGGCCTTGGCGTCGTCCAATGCGGGCTGGTCCAGCCACAATGGTAGCTTCCCAGCGCGGACAAGGTAGTCGGGCGAGATAGGCGGCGACACTGCCAAATCCTTCCCGGCTGGCGAATCAATCACCCGCACGATGTCGTCATCCAGTTTGGCGTCGAGCACGATGCGATCCGCGAGGGAATCCGCGTCGCGCGGACCCAAGACCGAGCGAATGATGGGCGCCAGCGCGATGTACCGCCGCTGGCGTTCGTCGGCTGTCGCGGATGCCTGCGCGGGCAACGCGCGGGCGCGGTTCGCCGCCAGATGCGCCTCGGCCCGGTTGACCAAGTCCAAGGTCGAGTCGTAGGCTTCTCGCGCAGTCGTCCCCCACGTGACAAGCCCGTGGTGCATCAGCACCAGCGCGGTCACCGCTGGGGTGCGCGCAAGGGTGTCACGAATCGCGCGCGCGAGCGCCAGGCCGGCGGGAACGTAAGGGACGATGGCCGTCCCAGGTCCAAGGGCCGAGGCGACCACCTGAGCGCCGTTATCACGATTGGTGAGCGCCAAGACGGCGCTCGGGTGCGTGTGGACCACAAAAGCCTGGGGAAGAACGGCGTGGGCCAAGGTCTCGACGGAAGCTCGGCGAGAGGATGGGCGCAGGGTGTGGCAGGTGAACTCGCCGGCCATGGCCTCGTCGGATAGAACGGGCAAGTCGGCGAGGCGTAGGAGGTAGGTTAGGTCCAGCGCCACGAAGTCGCCCGCCACCACATCGGCCAGAGCCATCCCGGACGCCTTGATGAACATGGCCGGCTGCTGCTCGCCCAGCGCATTGGGCACGGTGGACTTGCACGACGTGTTGCCACCGCCGTGCATGGCGAGATCGGACTCGGCGCCGATCAGGTGCGTGAGATAGGCAAGGTGGGCGAGCGGCCTCCCTGCCGAGTCGGGGCCACCTAGCCGTTCAGCCTCGGATTCGTTCCACCGGTTGCGCATCAAGAGCCGCCGACCTAGCGCTTGCCTGGGGCGACCTTGGCGGCCTGGTAGTACTCGAAGGCTTGCGCGGGCGTCGCTCCATCGTGAACGACCTTGCGCACGGCCTGGATCATGGCGACGGGCGACTCGGCCTGGAAGATGTTGCGGCCCATGTCCACGCCGGAAGCGCCCTGCGAAATTGCAGCGTGGGCCATCTGCAGCGCTGCCATCTCGGGCAGCTTCTTGCCGCCCGCGATGACCAGAGGCACCGGGCACGAGGCCGACACGGTCTCGAAATCCTCGGGCACGTAGTAGGTCTTGACGAAGGCCGCGCCCAATTCGGCGCAGATGCGGCAAGCCAGACGCATGTACTTCGCGTCGCGCACCAGCTCCTTGCCCACGGCGGTCACGGCCAGCACGGGAATGCCCACGCGATTGCCCTCGTCCACCAGACGGGTCATGTTGGCCACCGACTGGGTTTCGAACTCGCCGCCGATGAACACTTGCACGGCCACGGCCGACACGTTCATGCGGACAGCGTCCTCCATGCTCACAGCGATCTGTTCGTTGGACAGCTCCTTCAAGATGCTGGGGCCGCCGCTGGCGCGCATGACGATGGCGTTGCGCGACTCAGGCGGAATCACACTGCGCAGAATTCCGCGGGTCAGCATCAAGGCATCCGCGTACGGGGCCAGGGGCAGAATCGAAATGTCCACCCGCTCAAGGCCCGTGGTCGGCCCCTGGAAATAGCCGTGGTCGAAGGCCAGCATCACGGCCTTGCCCGACTTGGGATTGAAGATACGGGCCAGGCGGTTGTTCATGCCCCAGTCGTGGGCGTTCGAGCCCTTGAGGAAAAAGGCGCGATTCTCTTGCGGCACGTTGACGTAGAATTCCTTTTCCGCTTTCGACGCATCGGCTTCGGGCATGGGTTCTCCTTGGGTACGGTTCGGCCGGGCGAAACGTAACACAAAACGCAGCCCGCGTGGTCGCGCCAGCCGCGACCACCGGCCTATCGCGTGGCGAGATCCAGGGTCACCGCATTGTCGGGCGGAGGCAGATCCGAATAGATGCTCTGTAACATCGTGCCGGAAAGTTTCATCACGAAGTCGGTCGACGACATCAAAGTCTGGGCCTCGGTTGCGGCAAGGGCCGGCATGATCTCGTCGCCGGCGTAGTGGGCAACCAGGCCATCGCCCAGGTAAGGCGCAAGGTCAGCGGCGTCGGCCGGGGTCACGGAGTACGGCGGGGCCTCGATGAGTTTGGTGATGAGCGTTTCCAGTCCCGTGCGAAGGCTGTCGTGAGCAAGGGTCTGGAAATCGGGCTTTTCCCCAAGATCGTAGTCAATGGTGGTGATGTGCTGAGTACTGATGGCCAGGGTGTCGTTGCTGACGTCAATGATGCGATAGGGGCACGGATACGTCACGGCCGAGCCAGTTTCGATGTCGTACATCGACTTGGTCGAGGCGCTTGGCGTCCCACGTGTGATGTCGTTGGCGTGGAAGTGCCCGGTGAAGATGGCCCCCACCCCACCGTTCGAGAGCAAACCAGCCACGGCGTCGCGGTCGCCTATCACGAACTCGGGAAAGATCGCCGCCTGCATGGCGAAGTGCTCGATCAATCCATGGTGCATCATGGCCACCACACGAACGCCCAGCTTCCTTGCCTGATCAAGTTGCGCCGTTATCCACGCCTTGGTGCCGTCAAGAAAACGGCCTGAAGACTGCATCGGTCCTCGTTCGGCTCCATAGATGCACGAATCCAAGGCAAGGAGCCACAGCCCAGGCACCAGTTCGGCCACATAGCTCAGTGAATTGGGGTCGCGGGCCATGGCGTCGCCGAATCCCAGGTCTTTGTAGATGTCCTCAAATTCCGCCGCCGACACCGCGGGCACGGGCGTGGCCACCTCCCCCGCGTAGCTGGACGCGCCGCCATTCTGAATGTCGTGGTTGCCCGGCACCACGAACACTTTGCGGCCGCCGACCTTCATCTGTGCCAAGAGTGCAGCCATGGAGTGGTGCGAGAGCTGCTCGCCGTCCTTGGTGAGATCGCCCGAGACCAAGACGACTTGGGGGTTCTGCGCTTCGACCTGCGCCACCATGGCCCGCATGATGGCGTCGCTCTCGGCGATGAGTTTGCGATCGCTTGCCAGGTACGCATCAAAGGCAGCACCTGATGTCCCAAGCGATGGATCGAAGTAGTGTGGATCCGAGAAGACCATCAGCTTGACTGCAGGGTGGTAGTTCGAGAACGTCCCGGTATCGCCGGAGCACGAAAGCGCAGCCGTGGTGCACAGAAGCCCGAACAGACCGAGCCACGATGGGCGCGAATGTAGTTGCGTCATTGGAATTCCTTGGCGGCCAACTCTACGAAGCGCAGTGCAAGGGCGCTATTGGGATTTTGCCCGAGGATGTTTGAAGGAAGTTCCAGGCGAAGGACACCAACGTGATTTCAAGGGAGATGTCCATGATCCGCTTTTCACTTGCCACGATCCTGTGCGGTTGCCTGTGCCTGGCTGGTTGTTCCCCAGGTCAAAATGCCGCCTCGCCGGGCAGCGGCGGCGCGGCCGGAAGCGGTGGAACAAGTAAGGGAGGCACAACCGGTGTCGGTGGTTCTTCCCGCCAGGGCGGTGCCAGCGGCGGCGGCGGTTCCAGCGCCACCGGCGGTTCGAGCGCCACAGGCGGTTCGAGCGCCACAGGCGGTTCCAGCGCCAAGGGCGGTTCCAGTGGCAGCGGAGGCCAGAGCAGCGGTGGCGGTACAAGCGCCACGGGCGGTTCTGGTGGCGGCGGTGCAGGCGGCAGTGGCGGGAAAGTCGGCAGCAACGGCGGTTCAAGCGGCAGCGGTGGCAGCGCTGCCTCGGGCGGCATTCCCTCCGCAGGAGGAGCAACCGGTGGAAGCAGCTCGGCGGGCGGCTCATCGGGCTCGGGCAGCTGTCCGATCACAGTTTCAATGAACGCGCCCAGCACCAAGATGGCCACCGTTGGCGTCGTGGAATGGTCAACGACCCTTGCCAACCTCACCAGCGCCAAGATCGTCTACACGTTGAACAACGCCGCATCGACCATCTTGAACAAGGGTGGCACGGCCCCCGTCGATTTGAAGAAGGCGAACTACCACACCTTGTTGCTTGGACTCAAACCGTCGAGCACCTACACCTTCTACGTCGAAGCAACCGCGTCTGGCACGACCTGCAAAAGCGCGGACAACACCTTGACCACGGGAGCCCTGTCCGGTGCCCCCACCATCACCCGGAGTGTGGCCACCGCCACGGCGCAGGCCAACGGGTTCATCGTGACCAGCGGTGGCATGAACGGAAAAGGTGCCTTCATCCTTGATGCCGACGGCACGGTGGTGTGGTACTCGGATGCCCCGACCCAGTGCAGCCGCGCCCTAATGGACTACGAGGGCACGAACATGTGGATGATGGCCCTCAACGTCCAAAACGGCGGCGGTGAAATGCGCTACCTGTCCATGGATGGCCAAAAGTCCGCAAGCAACATCAACGGCCTATCCAGTGCGCACCATGATTTCACCGTGCTTCCAGGCAAGATCGCCACCATGGTCTGGGCGTCCACCGGCATGGATCCCGAGAGCAACCTGGTGGAATACGCCTCCGACGGCAGTGGCTCGTCGACCACCGTCTTCAAGATCGGTTCGAATGTCTACGCGGGTGGGTCGAGCGCCTTTGGTGGAGGAACGAATACCTACCACTGCAATGCCATCCACTACCATGCCGCGGATGACAGCTACACCATTGGGGATCGAAATCCCAACCTCTACGTCAAGGTCAAGCACGACGGAACGCCGGTCTGGCAAATCGGTGGCAGTTGCACCGGTGCCAAGGCGCCCAAGTGCGCGTCAGGGACCTGGCAGGTCAACCACGGTCACGACTTCGACAAGAACGGCAACCTGCTGATCTTCAACAACGGCCAGTCGGGCGCATCGCACGTCTTCGAGTTCAAGCTGACGGAAACGGCCAGCGCCATCACCACCACCACGGTCAAGGACTTCGCCCCAGGGACCAGCAGTAACGTCATGGGCGACGTCCAGCGACTGCCCAATGGCAATACCCTGATTACCTACACGACCGCCGGACAAATTCTGGAAGTGGACGCGTCGTGGACCACCGTCCAAACGCTGAAGGGCGGCTTCGGTTACGCCGATTGGCGCGAGACGCTCTACGGCCCGCCCACCCGCTGACCGGTCAGGGGGTTGCCCTACCCCACGGCATCGACTCGGCCGCGATTTCAGCCCCGAGCTGTGCTCCCGCGTGTTGGATTTGCACCGTGGCCCCGAGAGGAACCGCGCTGGCCACCATGGCAAGGGCCACGGGGTTCTCGCCTGGCAAACAGCCCACACTGGTGACCAGGCCGGCGGTGGGTTGCTCCGCGCCCGCGATCTTGTCGCCCGGGGTGGGCATCCCTTCGCCGGACAGTCGCAGCAGCACCAGCCTCTTGCGAATGATTCCGCGATCGCGCATGCGAACGATGGTTTCTTGGCCCACGTAGCAGCCCTTGCCGTGATCGATGGCGGCGCCCAATCCGACCTCGACGGGAAACCGCTCGGGCAGGATTTCGCTGCCCGGTTTGGGCTCGAGCGCCGAGATGCGCAGGGCCTCGGCGGTGGCAGGTTCAAGCTGGGGGATGCCCTTGGCCAAGAGCGCCGCGACCAAGGCTTCGCGCGAGGCACGGCTGCCGACCACGCACAATCCGTCCGCCCCACACGCCCGGCCATGCGCGATCCACAGGGGCCCGAAGGTCTCACTGATCACATCGACATGATCGAAAAGCGGACCATCGAGCAGCGCGGGCGGCACCGGCACACCAAGGTCACCCAACACCGACGCGGCCCGCGGGCCAAGGAGTGCCAGCGTCGCCAGATCCGACTCGGGCACGATTTGAAAGTCATCCATGACCGCGTACTTGCCCAGTCCCGATGCGACGTCGGCTGCTTGGCCACCGGCTGCCATCAGAAGAACGCTCTTGGCGCGCACAAATGCCAGCAAGCTGGCCAGCACGCGGCCTTTCACGTCAAGCAATAGGGTGCGGCTGCCCTGCCCTGGCGCCTTTCCCGTCAGAGTCCCCGAGGTGATGCGATGGAGGAAGGTGACGCGGTCGTTGCCGGTGGCGCGAAGGACATCGTGGCCAATGCCACCGAGGAGTACTGCGGATTCGCGCAGGGATTGCAAAGTTGTCATATCAGCCATTCTACTCAGCCCTTCTTCTTGCTTGGATGCGCCGGACGGCGTGCGAGATGCGCCCGTTCGCGAAGACGCTCGGCCCGCCGCTTGGCGGCCTCGCGGAAACGCCGGCGCTCAAACGCGGTTTCGGTGACCAACGCCGGAACCGGCCGCGGACGGCCCTGCTCGTCGATAGCGACAAAAGTGAGGAAGGCATGGGTGGTGACGGCACGCTCGCTGGTCCATGGATTTTCGGTCTGGACCTCCACCTCGACCTCCATCGAGGAATGGGCCGCGTAGCTGACCTCGGCGCGCACGATGACGAACTCCTCGACGCGGGCGGGACGCAAGAAGTGCAACCGATCCATGGAAGCCGTCACCACGGGACCGCTGGCGTGGCGGGCCGCCGCGATGGCTGCGGCGACGTCAATCCACTGCATGACAATGCCGCCAAACAACGTCCCCATGCCATTGGTGTGGCCGGGCAGTACGGCTTGCGCCGTCTCAACCCGCGTCGCGGCCACCGTATGCCTTTTCTCGACCTGCCTTTTCATCGATGGACCAAGGGATTGCGGTATCATGCGCTTTCGCGCGGGTCAAACCAGAACGTCCCGGGCCACGCACCATGAAGCAAGCAAAGTTGTATTCCATCCTCATTGTTGCCCTCCTTGTCCCGGGCCTGCCCGGCCTGGCCATGGCCAAGCCGTACAAGCTCGGCGAAATCCTCGATCTGGCGCGAAAGGGCAATCCCGGCCTCGCCGCTGGCGTCCAGGCGACCGCCGGCATCGAGGCCCAGTTGCTCGAGGCCAGGCGCAACTACTACCCGACGGGCGAGCTCAATTCCCTGCTCTCGCAAGCGCCAGAAATCCGGTGCTTCAACGAAAACAAAATACGAGACACCTACAATTGCCAGAACACGGGTGACAACACCGTCGGCGTCGGCGCCGATGGATTTCTCCAAGGCATCACGCCCAAGGGCGTCTTCACCCGCACCGAGCTTAAACTTGACCAGCCCATCTACACCTTCGGCAAGATCTCC
>Ga0302321_100006157_pt1 | contig 10539 bp, 8 predicted proteins | sample Fen_T0_1_FD_202505 | JGI IMG/M metagenome (GOLD analysis project Ga0302321, IMG submission 202505) | Peat permafrost microbial communities from Stordalen Mire near Abisko, Sweden - Fen_T0_1 | ecosystem: Environmental > Terrestrial > Soil > Wetlands > Permafrost | place: Sweden: Abisko... | reverse complement strand
TAAAGTTCCAACCGCTGGCGGATTGATTCGGTGCCGGTCATTTTCAAGGCGGCGGTGATGTCCAGCGCGCTTTGGGCGGCGGCCTGGGCGTTGGTGAAATCTCCCAATTCGGCGCAGGCCATGCCGATGACGTCGAAGACGATCGGCTGGTTGCCGCCGGACAGGATATTGGCCTTGGCGGCGAGCACCATGGCCGCCTGGCCGTCCCGGGCGGCGGCGTTTTCATTGGCGGCCAAATCATGCGCCGCCTCGGTCAAAATTTGATAATCCTCCGGTGCCAGACGCAGGGCGGCGCGGAGTTCCGCGACGGCTTCGGCATCCCGTCCGAGCTTGAAATAAACGCGGGCTGTTTCCACGCTGGTCCAGGCATATTTGGGGTCGAGTTTTTTGGCGGTGGCGAAGGCGGCGAGCGCCTCGTCATAGCGTTCGAGCGCCGCGAGTTCGATGCCGACGCTGGTGTGCATTTTGGCATCGCTGGGGGCGAGCCGGACGGCCTCGCGGTATTCGGCCAGGGCTTCGGCGTGCCGCTCCAACTTGCCGAGTATGCCGGCCAGATTGCCGTGCACATGAGAGCGTTCGGGAGCAAGCCGGGCGGCGGCCTGGAATTCGACGAGGGCGGCCGGTAAATTTCCCTGTTCTTGCAAGGTCACGGCCAGATTGTTGCGGGAAACGTCGTTATCGGCCGTCACGGCGAGGGCGTGGCGGAAGAGGGTTTCGCTATTGCGCCAGACGGGCAGTTGTTTTTCGGTGGCGACGAGGCAGGCGGCCAGAATGACCACGGCGGCGGCGGCGGCGGGTTTGTTCAGCGCGGGGAACCGGGCCAGGAGGTCGCGGGCGGCGAAGGCGGCGATGAGGAAGATGCCGACGCCGGGCAGGTAGCTGTAACGATCCGCCCACGCCGCGCCGCCGACCTGCACCAGGCCGATGACGGGCACCAGCATGCCGAGAAACCACAGCCAGCCCAGCAGGAAATACGGGCGGGAATGGCGGGTGCGCCAGGCCAGTCCGGAGCCGAGCAGCAACAGGGCGACGGCCGTGGCGACGCGGGCGGCGGGGAGGACGTTGGCCAGCGGGTAAAACACCGCCAGTTGCGTGGGCCAGGCCAGTTTCAGCAGGTAGGTCGCGTAGGCGAGCGGGACGTTTTGCAGCCGGTAGTGGAGCGGCACGAATTCGAGCGAGACCACGGCTGCGACGTTGTTTACCTTGTGCGACTGGGCCAGAAAGGTGAGCGCGCAGGAGGCGGCCGTCAGCAGGAAGAAGGGCCATTTTTCCGCGACCAGCCGTGCCAGGGTGCGGGCCGGCGGCAGGCCGGCGAGCCGTTGCAGGGGCCAGAAATCCAGCAGCACCAGGACGAACGGCAGCGTGACGAGCATGGGTTTGGCCAGCAGGCCGAGGGCGAAAAACAGCACGGCCAGCCAGAAGCTGCGCCGACATTTTGCCTGCACGAAGCGGGCGTAGCAAAGCAGCGTGAGCAGTGCGAAAAACGTGCTCAAGACATCCTTGCGCTCGGCGATCCAGACGACCGATTCCACGTGCAGCGGATGCCAGGCAAACAGCGCCGCCACGAAGGCCGCCGGCCACTGCGCACCGGTCAGCCGCAGCAAGACCACAAACAGGAGGACGGCGTTGGCGGCATGAAACATCACGTTCACGAAGTGGTGCGCGCCCGGGTTCAGCCCGAACAGCTCGCAATCAGTCATGTGCGACAGCCACGTCAGCGGATGCCAGTTTTCCGCGTGCAGGGTGGTGAAGGCCCATTTCACGCCGGCCCAGCTCAGGCCGCGCTGGACATCCGGGTTGGCGCTGACATAGTCGTTATCGTCGTAATTAATGAAAGCGTACTGCGTCGCCGGCAAAAAGGCGGCGAGGGTGATGAGGGCCAGCAGCAGGGCGATGAGACGGGGGCGCGACACAACCTTTCTTTTAAGCGATTTCAGGGCACGGGCAAAGCGGATTTATTTTCCCGCAAAATGTTTTTGCATTTTGGGCGGCGGGCATGGATAATTCGCGGCGGCGGACAAATGCTCGGAGTTCCGCTACTTGGCCAAAACCGGTTCCTCACCACCAAGTTTTTAACATTATGAGCGGGTTACCTTTTGCACTAATCGCAGCAGCCGATCAACAGATGGAGCTGGTTTACGTCCTGAAACAGGCGCGGCCAGAAGCCATTGTCATCATCCTGCTGCTGTTTATTTCCTCCATCGCCGTCTGGTGGATGATGATTTTCAAGGTGGTCCAGATGCGGCGGGCGCGGAAGCTGAACACTTTTTTTGGCGACGAGTTCACCGGACAGAAGACCGTGCTGGAGATGTACGACCGCAAGCTCCAGGTGGACGGCTGCCCGCTGTACGTCGTGTACCAGGCCGGCTGCGTGGCGCTGGACGCGCGCCTGCGCGGGCCGACGGGTGAACGCGCGAAGCAGCAAATCAGTCTCAAGAACATGGAACACATCAAGCGCGCCATCGAAAACGTGGTGGCCAAGGAATCGCTCCGGCTGGAATCCGGGCTGATTCTGCTGGCGATCGCGGTGAGCGGGGCGCCGTTCATGGGGCTGCTCGGCACGGTCTGGGGCGTGATGAGCACGTTCGCCGGGATTGCGCAATCGCCGCAGGGCGCTTCGCTGGCGGTGATGGCCCCGGGTGTTTCCGCCGCGCTGGTCACGACGGTGGCCGGCCTGCTGGTGGCGATCCCCTCAATGTTCGGGTACAACTGGCTCGTCCACAATCTGCGGGCGTTCACGGTGGAGCTGGATAATTTTGCGCAGGAACTCGTCTCCAAGATGGAAACCGAGTTTTTGAAAGACGAATAACGGATGAACCACGTTGCCAACATGAATGGATGGCTGGATGACGGGCCGGCGACGGGCCGCGACGCCGTGAAGCCAGGCTGCCCGGCGGCCGCTTCGCCATGGGGGCAGCGGAACGCAGCCTTTGGTTTAAAGGCAAAGTATGTCCAGGGAGCACCTCTCCCCAGCCCTCTCCCCATTTTGCTATCGCAAAACGCGGAGAGGGAGGAACGCTCCGAGCGCTTGGCGCACTCCCTGCGTCTGGCTCAATCATATCGCCCCCATCTCCGGCTATTTGTTGCCGGGGTAAGGATGATCGCAAGCTGCACCACTCCGCCATTGCCCCGGCCGCTGGCCGCGGGGGCCTGACGTTATGCGCCGCTTTTCACAACGCAGTCATCTGGTGACGTTGAGTGATATCAACATCACGCCGCTGCTCGACCTGGCGTTCGTGCTGCTGATTATTTTTATCATCACCACGCCGCTGCTGACGCAGAGCATCGAGTTGAAGCTGCCCAAGGGCGGCCGTTCGGATCAAAAACCGAAACCATCCGACATCCGCACGGTGGAGATTTCCAGCGCGGGCCTTTACAAGCTCGAAGCCCGCGCGGTGCCGCTGCCGCAGTTGATCGGGCTGCTGGCCCGGGATTTTCGTGCGAACGCCAATCTCGTGGTGTTCATCCGCGCCGACAAAGATTGCAAATATGACCTGGTGGCGCAGATTATTGATGGTTGCCAGAAAAATGGCATGACGCGGTATTCGCTCCGCACCGACCCAACACCCAGATGAACCGGCTGCAAAAAAAATGTCTCATCGCCACGGCTGGAGGCCATCTCCTGCTGATCGTGATTTTGTTGATCGGCCCCGGCTTCTTCACTTCCTCCACGTCCAAGCCGGATGACGCGACGATCCTTACCATGATTCCAGATGTCCTGACGGACAAGCCCTTCAATACCGGCGTGCCCAACGCCCAACCACCGCCGCCCGCGCCCATTGTCCGGCCGCCGGCTCCCCAGCCACCGCCAGAACCCGTCGTCAAGCCGGTGGAACCCGTGCGCCCGCCGGAGCCGGAGCAGCCCAAGGTGGTGGAGCCGCCCACCCCGGACGCCGTTGAGCCATTGCCGAAACCCAAGCCCAAGCCGAAGACCGAGCCGCCGAAGATCAGTTTAACGCCGGTGGTGCGCAAACCAGCGGTGAAACCCAAGGACACCTCGGAAGCGGATGCTCAAGCCAAAGCAGATGCGAAGGCGTATAAAGAAGCCAAACTCAAGGCGGCGGCGTTCGCCAGTGCGGTCAGCAACATCAAGTCCCATACTTCCGACGCCACAAGAATTGAAATGCAGGGCACCGGCACGGCTTCCTACGCCAACTACAAGGATGCGCTGGGCACGATTTTCTATAATGCCTGGACCCCGCCCAATGACGCGTCCAACGAGGACGCCGTGACCAAGGTCAGCATCACGATTGCGCAGGATGGCACCATTATTTCAGCGCGGATTGTCGGGCCCTCGGGCGATGCCGCGGTGGACGCCAGCGTGCGCCGGGCGCTGGACCGGGTGCCTTCCGTGCCGCCCTTGCCGGACGGCGCGAAACAGCGCACGATTTCCATTTATTTTAACCTCAATACAAAACGGATGCTCGGATGAAAAAAACAATTTATATCTTATTAGCCATTGGGTTGACCACCATCGCAACCAACTTCGCCCGGGGTGAAGATGCGGTGAACGTCAGCCGAACTCAAACCATCCTGGGCATGACCAAGCCCATCCTCGTCTCCTTGAGCGGGTTTACGGGCGAGGCGGCGGAGGTTTTGAAATTCGACCTGTATGTGCAGGGCTTCAACTTTGTGGCGCCGGAAGCGGCGCAGTATGTCATCAGCGGCAGCGACAACGGCGCGGTCGTCGGCAGCGTGCGGGACACCGTTTCCAAAAAGGACCTCTTCTCACGCAGCTACAACGGTGCGAGCGTGCGGCGTCAGGCCCATGCCTTTGCGGATGACATCGTCCAAGCGGTGCAGGTCCTCCCCGGGGGGCAGCCTGTGAAAATCATCGGCCAGTCGAAAATCGCCTACAAATCACAGTCGCCCAGCGGTCCCGGCGAGATATTTATCGCGGATTTTGACGGTGCGGGGGCGCAGGCCATCACCTCGGACAATGCCATTGTGGCCAAGCCGGCGTGGGTGCCGGGCAAGCTGGCGCTGTATTACACCTCTTACGCCCGGAGCAATCCGGATATTTATTTCCACAGCCTGGCCAGCGGCCAGCGCCGGACCATTGCGAGCTATTCCGGCCTGAACAGCGGCGCGGCGGTCTCGCCGGACGGCACGCGGGTGGCGATGGTGCTGAGCAAGTCCGGCAGCCCGAACATCTGGGTGTGCGACGCCGACGGCTCGAATTTGAAACGGCTCACGACGGGGGCGGAAGATTCCTCGCCTTGCTGGTCGCCCACTGGCGACACGATTTGTTTTGCGATGAAGGCCAATGGGCGGCGCCGGCTGGCGACGGTCCCGGCGGGCGGCGGCGAGGTGCATTATCTGCCCACCACGGGCGCGCCGAGCCCCTCGGAGCCGGACTGGTCGCCGGATGGCAAATGGATCGCTTTCACCTGCCAGGGCGGGGATTTCAGCATCTGCGTGATGCCGGCGGATGGCAAGGTTCCGCCGATGGTGCTGGTCTCGGGCCAGAATCCATCGTGGGCGGCGAACTCCCGGACGCTGGTTTATAACCACGGCCGGGATGGGGCGCAAAAACTGTCTGTGCTTGACGTTTTCACCAAACAATACAAGGATTGTCGCCGGGCCGCCGGAAGTAATTCCCAGCCGGCCTGGGCAAGATGATCTCAATTTTGACCTTTTTGAACGACACACTTTTAACAAAACCGAAAATTATGAAGATAAACCGCCTGATTTTTCCCTTGGTCATCGCGCTTGCCGCGATGATCGTTTCCACCGGCTGCAAACATGGCTACAGCAAAACGACGGAGCTGAAGAATCCACAACGTTATATTCCTGGCCCTGGTAACGAACGTCCTGAGACGCAACAACCGCAGATGCCGACCCCGATGCCGTATGATCCTAATGCTGGTGTCGGAGTCGTGAATGTTCCTCATCCCGAAGGTCCCATCGGTACAACCACCAACTGGAATCCAGTCGATATGAATCAGGATCGCGCGACCCTGGCCGCCAACATGGTTCATTTCAAATTCGACAGTTCCGTCGTGGTGGACAACGAGCAGGCCAATGTGTCGGCAGTGGCCGCCTTTATGTCTGGCGATGCGGCGGCCAAGTTGCTGATCGAAGGTCATTGCGACGAACGCGGCACGGAAGAATACAATCGCTCGCTCGGCGAACGCCGCGCGCTGGCGTTGCGCGAAGCGCTGAACAAGGCCGGGGTCAACGCAGACCGCATCCGCACGCTCAGCTTCGGCAAAGACAAGCCGGCCGAGTTCGGTCACGACGAAGCCGCCTGGGCCAAGAACCGCCGCGGCGAATTCGTGGTGTGCCGTCCGAAATAACTAACTTTCAGCCCTGCTGAAGCCCAAGGCCGCGCGTGAGCGCGGCCTTTTTTATTGGGGACGCGGGAGAATGACGAATGACGAATGACGAATGACGAATGACGAATGACGAATGACGAATGACGAATGACGAATGACGAATGACGAATGACGAATGACGAATGACAAAGGGGCGGGCTCGGATACGACCTGTATCACCGATGGAAGCAGGTTGACAACCGGCGCTACGGCCGGTTGCCAACCGGCGCTACGGGCGCTGGGCACGCAGGGACGGATAAAATCTTTTGGCCCTACCAGACACTGGCGTGTCTGGCTAATGTCCGGGGTCGCTCCGCGACTAAACGAAGGTGCGCCGACACGAGGGATGGCGGGCGGTCGCGCGCGAGCGGGATAGGCGGACCGGGATTGTGCCAAGCGCCTGGATCGGCCGCGCGCTGCGAGTTGAGACAACTCGCGGGCCGGGGCGGGGGAATGACGAATGACGAATGACGAAGGGGCGGGCGCGGATACGACCTGTATCACCGATGGAAGCAGGTTAACAACCTGCGATACGGCCGGTTGCCAACCGGCGCTACGGGCGCTTGGCACGCGGGGACGCCCAGACCTTGCCGGCGGGCGCCGGCGTGACGGAGGGTAAAAACGTTCCTGGCCGGGCCTGTTTGCGGCTTTACTAGCTGCCGATGAAAGCGTAGCTTCCATAGACGAAAGGTCATTTATGAACACGATGCTCGCAGCTTTTGGTATTGGCGGAATGGAAGTGATTCTCATTCTCGCCGTGATCTTGATTTTATTTGGTGCCAAGAAGATTCCTGAACTGGCCAAAGGGCTCGGCAGCGGCATCAAGGAATTCAAAAAGGCCACCAAAGAAGTGACGGATGAGATCCAGAACGCGGGCACGGAAACAGCCAAGCCGATCGCACCGGCGGCCCCGCTGACCCCGCCCGCGAATACCGCCGCGCAAATCAAACCGCCGGAGACCAAGGTCATTTGAGCACGGTTGCCGTCGCCGCCCCTGTTTAGAGCTTCATGGCCGACTTTTCCCCAGAACCGCCGGAGGATGAAGGCGGGCCGGTCAAATCCTTCCTTGAGCACCTCGAAGATTTTCGCTGGGTGCTCGTCAAAATCAGCGTGTCCCTCGCGCTGGCGATGCTCATTTGTCTGATCGGAGCGAACTATGTCATGGCGGTCATCACCTGGCCGTTGAGCCAGGCAACGATCAGCTATCCCGGCACCAACCACGTCGTCACGGTCAGCTTTGGCACGAACCGGCTTGGGCATTTCACGCTTTCCGCCAGCCAGGAAAAAAACCTGAATCTGGGCACCAACCGGTTTGTGGCGGTGACGGTTGAGCCCATCCTGCTGGGCACGAATCAAGTTTTGGGCTGGCAGGTGGATGCGGCGGTGAAGGCGGAGCAGGACGCCAAAAAGATGCACGTGGAGCTGGTCAACCTCAGTCCGGCGGGCGGTTTTTTTGTGGCGATTCAGGTGGCGTTTTACGGGGGACTGGTGCTGTCCGGGCCGTTTATTTTCTACCACATCATCGCGTTTATTTTTCCGGCGCTGAAGATGCGGGAGCAAAAGTATATTTTTCGCGCGCTTTTCATCGGCGGCGGCCTGTTTTTGACGGGGGTCAGTTTTTGCTATTTTGCGTTGATGCCGGTCGCACTGGCGGCGTCGCAGTCGTATTCCAACTGGCTGGGGCTGGGCGCCACGCAATGGCGGGCGGAGGATTACATCAGTTTTGTCTGCCGTTTCATGCTGGGCATGGGCCTGGGATTTGAGCTGCCGGTGGTGATTTTGACGCTCGTGAAAATTGGCGTGGTCAGCTACCGGACGCTGGCGAATGCGCGGCGGTACATGATCGTGATCAATTTATTTTTGGGCGCGGTGCTGACCACGCCCGAGGTGGTGACGCAGTTGCTCATGTTTGTACCGCTCCAATTTCTTTACGAAGTGACGGTGTGGATCGCCTGGTATTGGGATCAGCCGGACCGGAAGCTGGCCCGGCGGAGGCTTTGGCTGGGGCTGGGCGCCCTGGCGCTGCTGGTGGTGCTGCTCTGGCAGGCCTGGAAATATGCCAGTCCGTTGGTCCGCCACTATTGGCAAGGTTGAGGCGTGATTTCCGCGGTGCAGGTGAATACTGGCCTTGGTTGAATTCATCCTAGAAAAAGCAGTTCAACCACGGATAAACACGGATGGACACGGATTAAAAAACCGGGAAGGCGGGGCGCGTCACTCCGTGTGCGCCGTCGTGGTGAACCAGAAAGCGCGGGTTGGCAGGCGGCGGCGCGCAGAGGACTGCGCGCCCTACCAAGTTTAGGTAAATCACACGATCAACCACGGATGCACACGGATGGGGAAAGACTTTTACGCGAATTACGCAAATTAGCGCGAATTTTTTAAGGGGTAAGCCAGCGGGCAAAGGCGGCAAAAACACGGTGGGACAATTTTAAACATGTGCCTTAGTTTTTGCCTTATCCGTCTCCATCCGCAGTTGATGACTTCTTTGGCTGGCTTCAATTGCCATTTTACCGTGGGGGGGACTTGCTCCAAAAACGCAACCGGTTGCGTTTTTGAAAATCCCCGCCAAATACATCGCTGCAACTTGTTGATGGTGAAACAATTGGCCTCCTCCCCACGAACCTCGGTTCAAGCGGAGGCGGTTGTGGTCAGCGTGAAGCCTGTTTTTTTTGCGGGTTTTTGCAGCAAGCGCGTCTCCGTTTCCATGGCTCTGGCTGCATAGGCTTTGAGTCCTTGCTCCACATACTGCCAAGTGCATAGCCTGGACGACCCCTCGGAGCGCGGTCGTCTGCGGGGCAGCAACGTTCGAGCCAGGAGCCGCTTACGATTTACCCAGCGATGGTGCCAAGACACATTGCTGCGCCCGGGACGGGCGCGCTCCGGCGCGGTAGTTTTTCCCGCCGTCCTTCCAGTAGGTCAGGCCACAATGCCACAGACGGTAAGACAACAATGCCAGTTTATGGGCCACGGCCACATGGGTGGCCTAGCCGCCGATCCGCCCCTGCAGGTGCCGGTAAAACTGAGCCAACGCCTTGACCACGCTGTTGGCCAGTCCCCGCGCCGCCGCACAAACCATTCACCCGGCCTGCCCGGGGTGTGCCAGCAGCAGGGCAGGCGGGCTGCCAGCCCGCGATACAGCCGACTGCCAGTCGGCGCTACGACCGAGATCAGTCAGGCCAGGCTTGCAGCCGACGGCTGACGCGCTACTCGCGATCAGGTTCAGGGATTCAAGGCGCGAATTTTTTGGGGAATTCTCTCCCCATCTTGCCAATGCAAAACGCGGGGAGGGAGGAACGCGCCGAGCGCTTTGCCAAACCATATCACCGGCCATCAGCCCGGATATTTCACAGGCGTTTCATGCGCATAAGGCTTCAGCCCGTTGAGGCAAGGCCAAACGAACTTGGGGCGGCTTCAGCAGCTTTGACTGCGTGCCGGAAGCCGTTAAAACGGCTGTGACCGCCATCGCCGGCCCGCCACCGGGCTGAAAGCCCGGTGCTAATGAAAGGCAAACAAGCAGCCATGAAATATCCGGGCTAGTGACCGGGGTAACGACAGTTTCAAGAGGCGCTCTTTTCACGGATGCGCGTGAAAACGCGCTTTACAACCCGGCGATTCCGCGTAAATTCACCTAGCTAATCTGAACACCGTATGCACAAAATAATTTTTTCATTGGTCGTCGGGCTCGCAGCGTTGGCCTTCACCGGCTGCAGCGGTCCGGAACGCAAACTCGGCCGCGGCCTTTCCAACACGTTTGAAATTGTGCGCTGGGGTGAGCTGCGCAGTTCGGTGGAGCAAAGCGCCGTCTTCAGCGCCCCGGGCGATGGTTACTTCGGTGCGGTGCATGGCTTTGACCGCTCCCTGCAGCGTTTCGGTCTCGGTGTTTATGAAGTGGCCACCTTCCCTATCCCGAGCTACAACCCGGTGCTGAGCAAGAGTTTTTCACCTGATCCCGCGTGCCCCGAGAGCTACAAGCCCGGAGTGATGTCGGATCCCCTGTTCGACACGGACACCTACACCGGCTTCAGCGGTGGCGATGTGGCCCCGTTCATTCCCGGCAGCCGCTTCCAAGTTTTTGACAACTGAGCGTGAATTCATTTTAGCCTCACGCGCCAACAAACCCTGTTGGCGCGTTTTTATTTAACGAACCGCCATGCGCCTGGAAAAACAATCGCCCTGCAAGGTCAATCTGATCCTGAACATCTTGGGGAAACGCCCGGAC